>Ga0209067_10001858_pt1 | contig 12782 bp, 10 predicted proteins | sample ColStrG_CSR_2013_FD_187199 | JGI IMG/M metagenome (GOLD analysis project Ga0209067, IMG submission 187199) | Freshwater sediment microbial communities in response to fracking from Pennsylvania, USA - Cold Stream Run_MetaG_CSR_2013 (SPAdes)... | ecosystem: Environmental > Aquatic > Freshwater >... | reverse complement strand
GTCACCAAAGAGGGGGCACTGGCCGGTCCGCGCGTGCTGGAACATATCGTCGATACGGTGCTGTATTTTGAAGGTGACACCCATTCCAGTTTCCGGCTGGTGCGCGCCATCAAGAACCGTTTCGGGGCTGTGAATGAGCTGGGCGTATTTGCCATGACAGAGCATGGCTTGAAGGGTGTATCGAATCCGTCCGCCTTATTTTTGTCGCAGCATGACGCACCGGTGGCCGGCGCCTGCGTGATGGCGACCCAGGAAGGGTCGCGCCCGTTGCTGGTGGAAATTCAGGCGCTGGTGGATGCCTCGCATGCGCCAAATGCCAGGCGGTTGTCGGTCGGTCTGGAGCAGAACCGGCTGGCGATGTTGCTGGCAGTGCTGCACCGGCATGCCGGTATTGCCGCGTTTGATCAGGATGTCTTTATCAATGCGGTGGGTGGCGTTAAAATTGTCGAGCCGGCCGCCGATCTGGCGGTGCTGATGGCGATTCACTCTTCAATGCGCAATCGGCCGTTGCCACGCGGGCTGGTGGTGTTCGGTGAAGTTGGTCTGGCCGGTGAAATCCGTCCGGCGCCGCGCGGTCAGGAACGCCTGCGTGAAGCGGCCAAGCTCGGTTTTTCGATTGCGCTGATTCCCAAGGCGAATGCACCGAAGCAGCCGATTGAAGGTCTGTTGATTGTGGCTGTTGACCGGATTGACCAGGCACTGAGCAAACTGCGCGAAATTGAAGAATAGCTGATTTGGCTTTCCCCATTTATTTTTACAGGATACAAGCATGCCCGTATTTGGAATTGGACTACACATTATTGTTGCGATTTTTTTTGCGATTCACGCCGTGCGCTCCGGGCAGCAGATGTACTGGTTGTTTATCCTGTTTGTGTTTCCGATGCTGGGCAGCGTTGTGTATTTTTTTGCGATCTTCCTGCCGTCATTCAAATCCAGCTATGCCGTCCAAAAAGGCTTGAACAAAGTCGCCAGCGTGGCCGTCAACAGTATCGATCCCGGTCGGGAACTGCGCGAAGCCAAGGCGGCATTTGACTTTACCCCGACGGCGCAAAACCAGTGGCGTTATGCCGATGCACTGCTGGCTGCCGACAAGGTGCAAGAGGCAGTGGCGCAGTTTGAGCAGTGTCTGCAGGGTCCGTTTTCCAAGGACCTCGAGATTCAGTTCGCTGCAGCCAACGCCCAGCTGCGCTTCAATCAGCCCGAAAAAGCGCGCCAGCTGTTGCTGGCCATCCGCGCCGGCAGCAATACCTTCCGCACCGAAGCGGTGACGCTGATGCTGGCACAGATTTATGCCATACAGGGTAATCAGGGCGAAGCCCGGCATGAATTCGAGCAGGCCGTGGCGCGCTTTGGCAGTGTTGAAGCGCGCGCTGAATATGCGATCTGGTGTGCCGGACAGGGCGATCTGAAAACGGCACAACATTATCATGCCGAGTTGAATCAGCTCAAACTGCACTGGAACAGCAATTCGCGTGAACACTACGCTGCCTTGATGAGTCGGCTTGATCAGGCACTGAATACCTGAACTTTACTGGCGCTGGTCCAGCTTCATTCCAGCCACTCCAGTCTGCGTTTTGCTTGAAATTGAAAATGACAATTTCTTGTTCCACATCCACATCCACTTCCACATCCCCTCAGTTCGACCGTCCCATTACCATTGAAAATTTTTACAATTGTGTTGTAAATTGTTCATCACAGTTACTTAAAAATATTGCTTAATTTTTAATACAATATAATAATATTTTACAAAAAAATTTAATATTCCTGATCAATGCTGACGATTACTTTTACCCGAGGATGAAATGATCACAATAAAACGCCTGAATACCCCACAAATGGTTGAACATGCCTGCGCACTGCTGCACGAGGTTTATATCGAGCAGCAAAAATGGGTTTTTAAACCTGATAACCCGTCCCAGATACGGATTGAGTCGGCTGGAGACAGATATATTTTGGTGGACCGATTCACCTCCAGAGCGATCTGGTTCGGTGCTTTTGATGATGAAAAACTGGTGGGCTGCGTGCGGCTCTTCGGTCTCGATGAAAATGACAAATTCGAAGTTGAAAGTTACCCGATCGGACCAGAAATCCACCAATTCTTTGCTACCAAATCCAGAAGCCATTGCTATGACATCTCTAAAATGGCAACAAAAGAAGATTACGTCGGCAAAGGTATTGTAAAAAGACTTCTGTTGGCTTGCTTTCGCTTTTGCGAGGAAAATAAATTTTCTGCATTCGCTTTCACCCACAATGGGTATCTCAAATCGCTGCTTAAAAAAATAGAATTTCCTATGAAAGCCCAGCAGATATTTAAATATGAGCCTCAAGACAAATCGGCCGTCAATTTTTATTTTGCCGACTATGCCGATTGTGAGGTCAACGAAACCTTAAAAAAACTGGAATACCTTGAAAGCGATATCAGCAATAACGCAAAAAATGTCTTTCGAGCCTTACAGACAGTTGAAACCGTTTTTCCGACACCGTTCTACTGGATGGATGCCAGAGGGGTTGTTCTGGGGATCAACGATCTGGCGCTAAAAGCGATTGGTACCACGCGCGCCATTATTGGCGAAAAACCTTACTCATTTTATAAAACGGAAATTGCGCAGCACATTCTTGAACACAATAATGAAGTGATGCGCAAGGAAGAAATTTTGTCACAAGAAGAATGGATTGAAGACATTACCACCAAAGAACGCAAATGCTTTTCATCGATAAAAGCGCCACTTTACGACGATGAAGGCACGATCATCGGGATCGTCGGAACGTCAATAGAAATCACTGCGCATAAAGAGGCAGAACTGTTACGAAAGAAAAATGAGCAGCTCGAAATTGAAAGCATATCGAATAATTTAATTCTTGCTGAACAGAATAAATTTAAAAAAGTGGTGAGCCAGATGCTGCATGACATTAATACGCCATTGGCAACACTGAAAATACTTCTGGGATATTGCAACGACATACCGGAAAAGTTAAGGACGGTGGTACGCAGCTCGCTCGGCAGTGTCGATAATATTACCCGTAACCTCTTGAATCAATATACGTTGCAGGGTGAATTGAATGAGAAGGAAGTTGATTTGCTGCTGTCGGCGGCACTGATCAATACGCTCAATGAAAAGCAGTATCAATTCAAGGACAGGAATATTCATTTTGACTGGCAGTTTTCACCTGAAAGCTATTGCGCGTTTATCCGGATGCAGCCGGTTGCATTTAAGCGAACAGTCTCGAATATCATCAATAATGCTGTTGATGCGCTGGATCAAAAGCCAGGAACGATCATTGTCAGGCTCACCATTGAAGAGGGTTGCGCCAAAATCGTGGTGGAGGATAGTGGCAAAGGGATGCCCGCGGAACTCGTCCGAAAAATAAAGCAACAGGTTGCGATCACTCAAGACAAGGACGGCGGTCATGGAATTGGACTGATGCAGGTGTTCGAAACGCTGAAACGGCATAACGGACATATGGACATTGAATCAGTACAAGGAACCGGAACGCAGATAATACTGACGTTTCCATTGATGGAATCGCCAGAGTGGATAACCAATTCAATTCATTTGAATCCTTCCGATACGATTGTTATTCTGGATGATGACTGCGATATTCATGAGGCATGGGATATTTATTTTGAAAGCAAACTGTTCAAGGAAAACGAAATCAAAATCAGGCATTTCACCGAGGCAGTCGATGCCATATCGTTCGTACAGTCCATGTCGACGGCCGAGCGGGAACACGTATTCCTGCTTACCGACTATGAGTTGCTCAAACAGGATATCAATGGATTGAATGTGATCGATCGACTCAACCCGATACGCGCCATACTGATCACGGGTCACCATGAAAACATCGACCTCCAGGATCAGGCCATCGAACGCCAGACCAAGATTATTCCCAAATCGTTGGTCAGTCAGATCCCCATTACTGTCATGGAGCGATGAGTTCGATGCGCGCCAATCGATCCGTTCTGACCATTCGATTGCCTAGTCATTTTCACAACGAATAACGGAATTCTTGCCGAAACAGGGTGCCAGACCGTAGAATGGCGCCAGTTTTGGTGCTCGCAGCCATGATCATGGCTGCAGTTAAACGGGAAACAGGCGTATTGAAATCAATATGGACTGTGCTGCCCCCGCAACGGTGACCGATGAAGGTGAAGTTTCACCTTCCAGCTCTTGAATAATCCACTGTGTCATGGACATGGGAAGGATCAAGAGTGAAATCTGTCAGCCCGGATACCGGCCAAACCAGGTGATGCCAGACTGTGTACCAGTCGGGCGTCTTTTAAACTGGCTTACGGGACGTTGGCTGGTGGCTTCTCACTTAGAAAACCATGATTTCCTCACAAATTAACCGCACTATCCGGCCTGCATCGGCACAGCGGCTGCTTGCGCCTTGCGTTTTTGTTCTCTCCTTTTTCAGTCTGCAGATTCAAGCCCAAACCACCTCAACCCTCGCAACCGACAGCGATCAGGTCGTGGTGATCGGTTCGCGTTTCCCCACTTCATCTGACCAGGCACCGGCTGGTGCAACCGTGATTACGGCCACCGAGATGCGCAACGCCGGCATCGTCAATGCCAACGAAGCGATACGCAAACTGGGTGGCGTCTATGGCCGTCAGAATTTTTATGGCACCGCCGATTATGATCTGGACCTGAACGGATTTGGTACCGACAGCGCCAATAATCTGGTGATATTGATCGACGGCGTGCGCCTGTCAGAAAATGAACAGACAGTCTCGGTACTGTCGTCCATTCCGGTGGATTCGATTGCACGTATTGAAATCATGCACAGCGGCAGCAGCGTGCTGTATGGCGACGGTGCTACCGGAGGGGTGATTCAGATTATCACCAAACAGCTTGGCCCGACCCCCATGATGGGAACGCTCACGGCCGATCTGGGTCAGTTCAATGACCATGCCGGTCGTGCGTTTCTGACCCGGGGTTGGGAGAACGTCAATGTCAGTCTGAATTTGAGTGATGAAAAATCGGACAACTTTCGCGTCAACAATGGCGTAAATCAGAAAAACGCCAGCGGCACGCTGACCTGGTACGGCGCGGACAGTCGCGCCGGTCTGCGCTTTGATATCGCCAATCAGGAGGGCGGCTTTCCCGGCGCGCTGAACACCTTGGAACAGTTTGAACAGAATCCGCGTCAGTCGTTGCATCCTTACGATAACGGTTCGACCGACATTCGACGCTACAGCGGCTTTGCAGAACAGACGCTGGGTAACTGGCAGGCAATTGCCGAACTGATGACCAGAGAACGCACTGCAAAGTCGGATTTTGTATCGGAACAGCTGACATCCGTGTATTCGGGACGCCAGACCGAATTCACGCCGCGATTGCGCAATATTGCCGTGGTCGATGGCATGCGCAATGAACTGGTCGTCGGTCTGGATCTGATGAACTGGAACCGTCAGACCGATGCCAGTTATTCTTTGGCCTACGCCACCCAAAAGTCGCAGGCGCTGTATTTCCGTGATGAAGTCGGATTCGGCGCGACACGCCTGGCATTCGGCGCGCGTCATGAGTTGTTCAACAAATCTTCAACTGACCCGGTCGCATTTTCAGTCGACAATTATCAGGTCAAACAGGGCGTCAATGCCTGGGAAGTGTCTGGCAGTCATGTCTTGGTCGCACAGGCGATCGGATTTGCCAAAGTCGGCCAGAGTTATCGGGTGGCCAATGTGGATGACAATGCCTATACCGAGCAGCCCAACGTGGCACTGTTGCCGCAGTTATCGCATGATCTGGAAATCGGTGCCACGCTGGGTGACAAAGCGCAGCAGCTGACGGCGCGGTTTTTCCGGCATGATATCACCGGGGAAATCTATTTCAACCCGCTGTTGAATGGCGGCTACGGTGCCAACAGCAATCTGGATCCGACCAGAAGGCAAGGCGTCGCACTGGAAACGGCTTACCGTTTATCGCAGCAGTTTCAATTTACAGCGCAGGCGCAGCATGTCGATGCCAGTTTCACAGCGGGCAGCAACGCGGGCAAAGAGTTGGCATTGGTGCCGAAAAACCTGTTAACCGCCCATCTGAACTGGATGTCCGGTGACGGACAGAACGCCTTTCTCGGCGCACAATGGGTCGATACGCAACGCTATGGCGGTGATTTCAGCAATACCTGCAGTGCCTTGATCCCTTCGCACGCGACCTTTGATGCAAGGTATGCCCGAACACTGGGCGCGTGGGAGTGGTCGGTGGCCGGTTCGAATCTGAGCAACCACCATTATTTCAGCAATGCCTATGGTTGCATGACCGGACTTTATCCTGACGACGGTCGCCAGATGAAGATGTCAGTGCGTTACAGTTTTTAAATGTATTTAGTGAAATCTGCCATGTCCAAGCCCGCAGCCGGTCCACGTACCAGACTGATATTGACGGCGCTGTCACTGACAGTGCTGGCCAGTCTCGTGCTGGCAGCCTGCACCGGGTCGGTGGCCATCAGTCCGGCCGACTTGCTGCAGGCCGGTGCCGATTACTTTACGGGCGCACCGTCTGGTCTGGCCGCCACGCTGATCGAGTTGCGCGTGCAACGTGCGTTGGGTGCACTGGTCACCGGTGCCAGCCTGTCGCTGGCCGGTGTGCTGATGCAGGCGCTGCTGCGCAATCCGCTCGCCGATCCTTATGTGCTGGGCATTTCCGGTGGTGCCGCAGTCGGCGCGCTGACCGCGCTGTTGTGTTGCGAACTGGTCTGGATGATGCAACTGGCCGCGTTCGGTGGTGCGATACTGGTGGCCGGATTGCTGTTTGTTCTGGCTTACCGCGATTTCAGGGGCAGTGGCACCGCCGAGGGCAGTGCCACCACCTTGCTGCTGACCGGCGTGATTGTCAGTTCGGGATGCATGGCATTGATTACCTTGATGCTGTCACTGACCCCGGACAGTCGATTGCGCAGCATGGTGTTCTGGATGATCGGCGATCTGTCGGCCACCCGCAGTTCAATCTTCACCTGGCTGGTGTTGCTGGGTGTGCTGGCTTACGTGCTGGGCAGGGCACGTGCCATCAATATTTCTGTGCTGTATTCGGACAGCGCGGCAACACTGGGTGTGTCGTTGGGGCGCTTGCGCAAGGGTCTGTTCCTGTGCGCCGCGCTGCTTACCGCCAGCGCGGTCAGCACGGCCGGCGCGATCGGATTTGTCGGTCTGATCATGCCGCATGCCTGCCGTTTTGCCTGGGGGCCGGATCACCGTCTGCTGTTGCCGGCATCGTGTCTGGCCGGCGGCAGTTTTCTGGTGCTGGCCGATACGCTGGCACGCACCGTGATTGCACCGCAACAGCTGCCGGTCGGCGTCATTACCGCGCTCATCGGGGTGCCGGTATTTTTACTGCAACTGCATCAGCATCGTCAACACCATGGACACTGATCATTATTTTCTTTTGACGAGTCATCTCACGCTGAAGGCCGGAGCGCGTCGGTTGGTGTCCGATCTGAACTGGCGGATTCAGGTCGGCGAATGCTGGTGCATCATCGGCCGCAACGGTGCCGGAAAGACCACGCTGCTGCGCCACCTGGCCGGCCTGCAGCAGTCCGGTTCCGGGCAGATCAGTCTGGAAGGCCGTGCATTGCACCATTGGCCACTGGCCGAACTGGCGCACCGTCGCTCCTATTTGCCGCAAGGGCGCAATGACGCCTTTGCGTATCGCGTCATCGATACCGTGCTCGGCGCGCGCCATCCCTATCATGACGGCAATTTTTGGGAAAGCGAACGCGATATCCAGCTGTCACTTGCCGCACTTAAAGAAGTCGATGTGGACGGACTGGCCGAGCGCGATGTACGCAGCCTGTCCGGCGGTGAACGCCAGCGTGTGGCGATCGCCGCGCAACTGGCACAGGATGCGCACTGCATCATGCTGGATGAACCCTGCAGTGCGCTGGACCTGTCGCATCAGATCAGCGTTATGGAACTGCTGGCAGAACGTTGTCGCACCCGGAAAAAAACCGTACTGATGGTCAGTCATGACCTGAATCTGATCTACCGCTCCGCAACCCATGCGCTGCTGCTCATGCCCGACGCCGGCTGGCTGGCCGGACCGGTTGCCGAGGTCATGAATCAGGATGCCTTGAGCCGGTGCCTGCAACATCCGATCCAGACCATTCTGCATAACGGACAGACCCTGTTTGTGCCAGGCCATCAAGCCCTGGAAGGAAAGCATCATGGCGCTGCGTAACTGGCTCATCGCTGCAGGCTTGGTGACCTGTCATGCCATCGGCGCGATTGTGGTACAGGACGATGCCGGCACGACGCTGAGCCTGGTGCGCCCGGCCCAGCGCATTATTTCACTGGCACCGGATGAAACGGAAATGCTGTATGCGGCCGGCGGAGCAGGGCATGTGGTGGGAGTGATCCGCTATTCGGATTACCCCAAAGAGGTCACGCAGCTGCCTGTCGTCGGTGACGTGCAGGGACTCGATCTGGAACGCATCGTCAGCCTGAAGCCGGACTTGATCGTGGTGTGGGGCTCGGGAACCGGCAGTCAGCAGATTCAGCAGTTGCGCCAGACCGGCGTTCCCCTGTTTGTGGCCGAGCACCGCCATCTGGCCGATATCCCGGGCAGTATTCAGACCTTGGGCCGCCTGATGGGTACGGAACGGCAGGCTGATCAGGTGGCGGCCACGCTGCGCGACCGGTTGGCAGCGTTGAAAAATATGTATGCCGGTCGTGCTCCGGTACTGCTGTTTTATCAGGTCTGGGATCAACCCTTGTTTACTCTGAACGCACAGCATATCGTCAGTGATGCGATCACCCTGTGTGGCGGCGTGAATATATTTGCCGATTTAAAAACACTTTCCCCCAACATTGATCTGGAATCCGTGCTGCGCGCCGACCCGGAAGTCATTCTCGGCACCGAGGAAAAAAATCCCTCGAATGGCGGTGTCATGATGTGGAAAAAATTCCCCTCCATGCTCGCCGTGCAGCGCGCCAATCTGTTTGAAATAGATGGCAATCTGATCAATCGTGCCGGTCCGCGCATGATTGAAGGGACCGCTGCCCTCTGTGAGCAACTCGACAATGCAAGAAAAAAACGTCATTGAGCGATTTTTTTTGTAAGATAGCGCTATTCATTGCGACAGATGCATCCGGAACAATCAATGGCGAAATCAACGGGGAAGGTGCAAGATGGACAGAAGAACATGGTTGAAACTGGGTGCCGCAGGGCTGATGGCCACAGCAGGTCTGCCGGCAATGGCCGAAGACGAAGTGGCGGTCCCGGTGCTGACGCTGCAGGGCGTGGACGTGAATGGCAAAAAAGTTGAACTCACCGATTTTCTGGGCAAGACCGTGCTGGTCAGTTTTTTTACTGCCGGTTGTGCGCTGTGCACCCGTGATCTGAAATTGATGCGTGAATTCTATGTCGGCAATTCGAAGCGCAATTTTGTTCTGCTCGGTGTGAATATTGACCAGAATAAAAGTGATTTTGATACCTATAATCAGGTGATTGCACTGGCCGTACCCAAAGAACAGCGCTTTCCCATGGTGTGGCGCAATGCGCCGGAACATAAAGATAATTTTGGTGCCATCGCCAGACAACCTACCCACTTTGTGATCAATCCGAAAAATGAGTTTATCTTCAAGCGCGAAGGCACGTTCCAGCCCGAGGACTGGGATAATTTATGGACTTCGCTGAAAACGTGAAGATCGGCGGATTGGATTCTGATTAAACAAGATCCAAACCGAGTCCATTGCTGAATTCAAACGCCTGCAACTGCATGTCGCGCAGGTCGGCCATTTGCAGTTCAAAATTCTGCATGGTGGATTTTGGCATGCCTTCTTCATCCGTCATGCATTCCAGATCAATGACAAATTGCAGCAGGTCACCATACACGCCGGTGCGGTTAATCAATGCTTTTTTGATTTCATCTGAAACGGAAATTTGCGCCAGAACCTGCACCATCGGCGTGTCGAACAGAACGTTAATCAACGACATAATTCCAACCGTAAACGCTGTTTCAGAAACGAGCTGATCGTTGGAATTGATTTTTTGCGCCAGCAGTTCCATCAGCCGGCCACGCGTCGTTGCAAGACTCAACAGTGGCGACATCAAACCATCCGATTGATCCGATCCGGCGTACATTAAAATTTGCAGCCAGCGTTGCAGCTGACGGCGGCCAAGTACATTGATGGCTTGCTTGATCGTGGCAATCCGTTGGGTGGTCATGAACGCGGCGGTATTGACCAGCCGGATCAGGTTCAGCGCCAGCGCCGCATCTTTCTTGATCGCGGTTTCAATTTCACTGATGTCGGCATCAGCCATCAACATGTTCAATATCGTGATGACGTTCAAATGGGAAGTCTGGAGCTTTTTGCCGGTCAAAATTTTTGGTTTGGAAAAAAAGTATCCCTGAAACAGATCAAAGCCGAGCTCATGGCAGATTGCGAATTCTTCCAGCGTCTCGACCTTTTCAACCAGCATTTTTTTGTTATAACCTTTAAGGGCATAAAAAAGTTGCGGCAGTTTTTCCCGGCTGATTGCCAGAATGTCGATTTTGATCATGTCGACCAGCGGCAGCAATCGACGCAAATGGGGCGTATCTTCGATCACATCATCGATCACAAAGCGATACCCCGATAATTTGAGTTGATTGATGCGCGCAATGAGCTCGTCATTGATTTCGACTGTCTCGAGAATTTCCAGATACACTTTGTCGTAGGGCAAAAACTGGATGAAATCACTCATCAGCACTTTTGCATCGACGTTGATAAAGCCGGGCAGGGCACCGATCACATTGACCAGCCCCAATTTTGAAGCGTGCGCAATCACGGTGGCGGTGGCACCGATATCATTGGTCACATTGGCAGCGCCGCTGGATGAACGTCGGAACAGCAATTCGTAGGCAGTCAATTTCTGACGGCGATCCAATATGGGTTGGCGTGCAATGAAGAAATCCATTGCTTCACTGTTTTCCTGAACTGGTTTTGTGCTCATATCTTCCCAAGTAAAAACAGACCGATGTTCATCCAGCGTTGTTTCAAATCTTTGCAAAAGACCGCTTCAATCCCATACCTTTACTTTTACCTGCAGGGAGACTGCGCCGTACAACCGATTTTGCAAGGTCGGTACAATCGCCAGGTTGATGCCAAAGCGCCCCCATTCGGCACCGATCATGGGTACGGCAGCCAGAAACCAGCCGCCATTTTTCATATTCGGATAGCCGTTAAATCCACCTGCAACGGCGCCGATGCGAAATGGTCCGATTTGCAGCGGCTGGTAGTACACGCCGAGGTAATCGGAAAACTCGCGATTGCTGTTGTAGAAACGGCCGGCGGTCAGCGCGCTGACGGTGGAGTAGCGATATTCGGCGCCAAGACCGTAATTGTTGCCGTTCAGGCCTTTGTCACGATCGAAATGGTAGGAGGCAAAGCCGGAGTCGACCCAGACTTCATTCACCGGGGTCGAATCAATCAGATTCATGTCCCATAACGTTTTCGGTTCGGCGGCCGGCACTGGAACTGAGGCCGGGACCGGAACCGGGGCCGGAACCGGGACCGGGTTTTCATCAGCCAGAATTGGGGTGCTGACAGTCAATCCGAGCAGTGCAGAAAACAGTGTAATTTTTATCACGTCGACTTCCTAGCGGGGCAGAAACAGTGCACGAGCATAACAGAAACTTTACAACGCTTCGTCGCAATCAGCGCTGCCATTGCAAATTTTTTCCACTGCGCTTTGAATCAGGTGCGCGAGATGGCGCGTGCCCGGGCCAGCGATATCCGGATCGGCCAGAATCAGATACATGGTCGCAAACCGTTCGCTGCCTTCTTTGAGTGGCAACTGCTTTAACGTTCCGTTATTGAGCTGGCTGCGGATATTCGCTTCCGGAAACCAGGCGAAACCATAGCCTCGTGCTACGGCGTCAATGGAAGTGGCACTGTGGCTGACCGTCCAGCGCTGCGGACCCTGTGCCTGAAGCGTATTGGTGGTGCGTTTTGATCCGGATTCGCGGACTACCAGATGGCGTTCCTGTTCCAGATCATGGATGGTCAATTCGCGATTGAGTTTGTGCAAGGGGTGATCCGGATGGGCCACTGCCACAAAGCGCAGCTGGATCAGGGGGTGTCCAAGAAAACCCTGCGGAATGGATGCCGCAATCGCCAGGTCGGCCTGACCGGTGAGCAGTGCTTCGAGTGTGCCACCCATGACAGATTCAATCAGCTCAATACGGGTATGCGGGCTTTTCTTGCTGAACTGGTCCAGACAGTCCAGCAACAGACAACCAGGAAAAATAATATCGACGGCCAGCCGGATTTCCGCTTCCCAGCCGGCCGATATTTTTTTTGCAGCACGTTCAATGTCGGTGGCAGCTGACAGCAGATGTTGGGCACGCCGGTACAATAATTGTCCGGTGCTGGTCAGTACCGCTTTTCTGCCCTGCACTTCAAAGGCCCGCACACCCAGCAGCGCTTCCAGTTTTTGCACGGCGTAGGTCACCGACGACTGACTTTTGTTCAGGGCGAGTGCGGCAGCGGCATAGCTGCCGGTGTCGACGACACTGATCAGGGCACGCCATTGTTCCAGTGTGATGTGGGGATATTCGCTCATGGAATGGAATTTAATCTAAAAAACTGATCATAACAACCTAAATATTGAACTTTTCAATCTGTTTAATGGATGTTTAAATGACGTTACACAATGAGTCAAGGTGGTATGGGCCGCCTGATCAGGGAATAACACAAGAGGACCACTATGGAAAACGTTCGTCAGTCGCGCATTTTGTCCCGGGAAATTACCGGTTTATCCACATCAGATGGCGCCGGTGTGAAATTGCTGCGCAGTCTGGGC
>Ga0209067_10001857_pt1 | contig 12783 bp, 21 predicted proteins | sample ColStrG_CSR_2013_FD_187199 | JGI IMG/M metagenome (GOLD analysis project Ga0209067, IMG submission 187199) | Freshwater sediment microbial communities in response to fracking from Pennsylvania, USA - Cold Stream Run_MetaG_CSR_2013 (SPAdes)... | ecosystem: Environmental > Aquatic > Freshwater >... | reverse complement strand
ATTATTGACTTCTTTGTTTATGGTTAGAAACATAAATATGGGCAGAGAGTTTTGTAAGCCCTCTGCCCAACTTTATACTGCCAACCGCTTAGTGATTGACAGGAGCTTCGGTCTGACCTTCCGCAGGAGCAGCAGTCTTGGTAGCACTGGCAGCTTCTTTGGCTTTGCGCTTCGCAGCAGCCGCTGCATACTTGGCTTCGATAGCCGCTTTCTGAGTACGCAGAGGTTTGATGCGTTTGGCAACTTCACGGATCTTATTCTCCAACTCCACGGCTTCAGGAGTCTTCTCACCGTTGTCGTCAGTTGCACCAAAGTTGGCGTCCAAGGCATAGTTCTGCTGAAGAACCTGCAAAGAATCCAACTGCTCTTCCAACTCCGACAACTTCGCCACACCAGCGGTAAAGTCCGTAGCATCTGCTAACCACTGATCGAAGTTGAACTCTCCACTCTTCTCGTCGACGTTATCGTTGTGAATCGCAGCAAACTCCTTGCGAATATAACGATTAGTCATTGAGGTGAGGTTATCCAGACCAAACCACGTTTGGTGTTCCGACTTGGCCAAGTCCAGCTCTACTTTGAAGAACTTACGACCCGGCGTGTTCGACTGCTTGCCAAAGGCGTCCTCAACACACGCAAGTGTAATACCATTGCGAGTGATGTTGGGGATAACGGCCTTGGATGGTTCATGTGTATGACTCATAACTTACTAGTTACCTTTCTTTTGTTTTGTTGTTTGTTAACTACACCTTAGTGTTCACACGTGTGGAAAACACTCTGGTGTAAAGTGACCGACGAGCTTTAGAATATAGCAAGAATCGTGCCAACTACGTAGAAGTAGTTCTAAGCCGTCGTGAAGTGTAGGATGATATAGGGCTATGTATCAATGTTTTACTAAACGAATTGCGCCGGAGGGAGTGTAGATGTATTGCTTATTGTCGCGAGACTTCAGAACATCTCCTGCTTGTGCAGTGCGAATGAAAGTTGGTTTAGTGGCTTTAGTTGGCGCAGTAGGGATAAGCTCTGTGCCACGACGTTTGGGAGTGCGAATAAGAAGTGTGTTTGGTGATGCCATAAGTTAGATGCGATTGATGTTAGCAAGGATGTGTTCGATGTTGGTTAGTTCATGGTTAAGGGCCTCACGGGCTTGTTGTGTGATCTTGACGATGTTAAGCTCTGCCAAAGCGAGAGCCTCAACATCTGGACGGTCTAGCTGTTGAACAGCTATGTGAGCCATACGCTTAAAGGCACGTACAGCGAGAGTCTTTTGTGCTTTATCGGTCATTCAATATCCTTTTGGTTGATTGATTTAACTGCAATACAAAACGCTACGAGAACGAAAAGCCAGATCATTTTGTGTTATCGCTTATGCTATATTGACGTTTAAGCTTATACAAACGTATACCAATACCATGACGCTTGAGCATACATTTAACAGCATACAGTAGTATCCACATACGTCCTGTACCAAATTCAGTTGGTATTAGAGGCTTACCTCTAAGCCACGCAATTGCGTATTCGCGACCCTTTTGTTTTTGGAAAGAATAGTATTTAATTTTCATTTCTTCAAAGGCACGAATAGCATGTTAGTACCCATAATGCCATGTTGATGAAGTTCAAGTCCGTAGCCTGCTGTTTGTGCTATGTCATCAATAAAGCATCCTTGTTTAGCGTGAGAATACATGCCATTGCCACCGATAAGTGGTTGGGCATCGAGATAGGCTTTAAGAGCCTCGACTAACTGTTGTTCTAGTTTGTTCATAAGTGTAATATAGCTATCATGTTGTGTTTCCAGTTTAGATTCCCTTGCTTGTCACAAGAGGGTGGACAATACCTGTCAGCGAGACAGTAGATGAAGTATCTGTCAACGTGTGAAACGTGTAGTCTAATCGCTTCGTTACGCACGGTACGAAAACAACACTCCCGTGGTGTAGTTGTGCGTATAGATCTGATTCCATAGGGATAACGGGTATGTGTTCCGCCCTCAGTGCGATAAATTGCACTGACAACTTGGTTGATTTCATAGGTGGGGATCATTTCAATGTAGTTAACGGTTTACTCATCTTATGCGTACCACTACCTCTGCCAGTGTATTTACCATAGGGTACGTATCTACGATAGTTAGCGTGTTGCTCTTGTGACATTACCATCAACTCAGGAGCTGTTTTGTGTGCATAAGACATGTCACCTTTGACACGAGTAACGACAAGGGATGCACAACTAAAGCACAGCTTAAGACCTAGGTCTAAGCGAGCCTGTTCTATGGGTTTGTGACAAAGTTGACAGTTCACAATTCAAACTCTATTGCATTCTCATAACTGCCATGAGAGACAATACACGCATTAGCTTTACGCGAAAGCTGTGGATGCATATCATCAAGCCAAATGAGAGTGTTCCACGCATCGTCAGTGTTATCAAAAATGAAGTACAAATGATCTTCATTTTCCTTGAGTTGATACTTCAAACCACGAGTATCAATGATTGCGACAATGTCGCTCTTTTTGTAGTTATGTAGTGACATAAATAATGAAGTCTCACTTGGTGATAGTAATGTTCCTGTGCAACTGTGCAACGATAAACGATAAACGATTAGGAAACGATAAACACAAACACCAAGGGAGAGTTGATTACTCAAGTGCGCTTGACAAACACCCTCTCCAAAGACACTTCACCGTGAACGCGAGAGTGCTTAAGGACTTGACCAATAGCTTTGCAGTTGGCTTTGGTCTGGCGTTTAGAGGGAACACTCTTAGAGTGTTGACGGTCAAGAGCTTTAGCTCTTTGGAACTTGAGAAGATAGTTAAAACGAGAGCGGTTCATTGTGTGAAAGCCTCTGGGAATTGTTCACTGGCTTGTTGTTCTGTGAACTCTTCGCGGAAGTGGTGTGTAGCTTTGAATTGTGATAGGCTAAACATAGAAGTTGCCCATCTGTTCATTAACCGTATATGATCAAGAAAAATCTCTACCGTCTTGTTATCAGTACGGTAGAGTGCGCCTGTGTTTTTGCTCTTGTAGTATTTATACATAACGGTTTAACGTTGAACGAAAGGTTTGTTTTTCTCAAGCCCATCCCTGTTGTCGTCAATACGAACTACGACAATCTCGGGTTTGTCTGCACGATATTCTGTGCCGTTGTAGTCTGTGACCACATTTGACACAAATTTGCCAACGCGCTCTGCATCGTAAGAATCGTCAGTGATAACGAGTTGTTTGGTGGTAATAAGGAACATTTTCATAAGCAAAAGGTGTCCGGCTAACAGCCGAGCTTACTGGTTTATATTTCTGTTTTCTAGTTGTTGTTTTCTGGTTGCCCATCGAAGATTATTAGGTTCGTAGTGACTATTATTGTTTATTCTATCTAAAGTCATTTCTGGTTGACGCTCACCGAGATTAGTGTCTATGTATTGTGCAAATGTTTTAAAATCGTTAATCCATTCGGGATGCATTGTTATGCCTCTACCGCCATAATATTTGTAAGCGTCGTGTCTTTTGTCAAACAATCGTTGTTTTATTCCTCTCCAAATAATGTATAATGGATGTTTATGGTATATGTCTTCACAATGAACTTTATTGTTACTTATAGCGATAGCTTCCCTGTTTAGGCAACCACAAGATTTACTTCTGCCAGTGCGTAATGAAGACCCAACTACTGTTCTTTCAGTTCCACAATCACATTTACACAAATATACTTTGTGATTACCATATTCTTTTGGTGCAACTGAAAGTACTGTCCATCGCTCAAATCTAGAACCTATTTGTATTGTGTTACTCATGTTTTACATATAGCATTTTTCATGCCAACGTGTGAACTCATGTTCACTTGCTCTAACTGGTGATAAACTATTAGCATTAGACTAACTAGGGACTAATAGATACATTCTTTAAGTTTTATGTTAAAGCTGTCGATCTTACCCGTGTATTATCTTCACGCACCAGTCCGCTTTGATAGAGCGTGTTAGTGTCTTCGCACTCTATCGTGGATCTTATCCGGCAATCCTCAAGTCAACCCCTATGGGTTATTAATCAGCTGTGTATATCCAGCCTCAACTTTATAGATTCACCTATCCACTAGGTAGGCTCAAGAGTGTTTTGGAGTGTTGGTAAGCTCTATTGCTTCTTGCGTCAAGACCTCCGGTTAACTTTCCTTGTGGACTCACTTGCTATTGTTATCCACAATGTTCTACCCTTAGCCTTGAGGCTATACCAATCACTTTTGTCTTTGCACTCTACTCCTACTCTTTGTCGCAAGGGTACGCTTTCGCGAGAGCTAGCACTCATTCCTCACAGTGTATGATCTAACATGTCCACTGATTGTTTCCCCTCACACTAGGCATTTGATCTTTCGATTACCCTGCCAAGAGAGCTTTTCATCCCTCTATTTCTCGGTCTGCTAGTGTGCGTGGTCATGTTGCAATCATAATAGATTGTCTTACTGCATAACCACGCACACTAAAAGATTGTGGGTGTCTCAAAAGGGTCTGGAAGGGTCTATAGTATGTTTGATAAAGAGTCGTTTCTCTATCACTTTTCTCTTTCTATCTCTCTCATAATATATATATACATATATATACATATGATAAAGACTGATATAGACGTAGAGTGATATAGACTGATATAGAGTGATATAGATTTGCCGCGAGATCGCGCAAACTCTAGGTGATATAGACTAGCGATGATTTATCACTCTTGATATAGGCTCTATGAAGAGTAGTTCTAAGAAGAAAAGAAGCTAAGAAGTTTGAGGTAAAGGTAAATAAAAGGGAGTGAGTCCCTAGGTACCTCAGCACCTAGAGACTCAACTCATTATGTAGTAACAGTCTCAACCTTTTCCGTCACTCGTTCAGCGATGAATTTGTCAGACCACAATGCAGCGCATTGCGGCGGGACACACTGAATGTCCATTTCGTAGACAACAGGCTTAACCGTGGAGCCTTTACGGCGAATCTCGGCAACTTGCATCCCAAAGTTAACAAGCTGATCCAATGCACTGTTAAAATTCCATTGGATTTCATGTCCCTCTTTGGATTTCCAAGTCCCTTTAGCACCGGATTTCCACTGTCCACCTGTAGACTTGACATCTTTCTCACGTCGTCCTAAATCGCTATCCCAAACATTACAAAGGCGTTCAAACGAGCCACCAAAGTAATCACGATAGCAAGCCAAGACAGTAGCGGATTTAAGGTATTCGAATTTACTCATGGTTTTGTTCTCCTATCCCTTGCCGCTTGTCACGGTCTAGCCAACATTGGCTAGGGTGCGTAACCGCATGTCACAAGGAAATCTTCCATGAGACCATTCCACACAATCGGGCGGTTGCTTAGTAGTGGCTTGCTAGCGTCCAAACAGGCAGGCTAGGCAAGGTTACATGGGGACTTCATCCCCGCAACCTGCACCGCAATATAACAAAGAGCATATCAGCGGGACAGAGACACACCGCTACCATAGCACGACATTGTGTTGTGTTTACGCTTGGCACTTAACTCGTTGACTATCAATGACTTACAAAAGTTGTCCACAAATGAGACACTTTGGGTATCCTATTAGAAAACCCGAAATGCGAATGCTGCGGCACACAATACCTCTCTCCCCAGATAGTAAATTTGACAGTTTGACACTCTTTGTATCGGTCACCTGAAGCCAGGTAGTTTGCAGGAGGAAGAGAATGAGAAAGAGTGGATGGCACGAAAATTGCTAGAGGAGAGGTGTGACCAAGAGCGAGTATGAACAACTGAGAAAGAGAAGGGAACAACTGAAGACAGTGGTGAAGAGTGTGGGGAATGTGATACATAAGAGAATGGCGGAGAAGGAGTTGGAGCATGTGAGAGCACAACTACAACAAGCGCACCGACAACAATATGAGCAAAACAGGGTTTGAGAAAAGCTTAGAAGGAGAGCAAAAGTGGCCGCCAGCGAAAGCTAAGGTGGTGAAGTTGAGCGTTGATTGGTTGGAGGTAGAGGATAAGATGGGTGAAGAGTTGACAACACAGATTGTATTTAACAATGCTAGCAATCGAGACACAGATCAAAAAGTCCTTTGAAGAAGAAGGAATGATGCCGGAGGAGATAGCAGAACAGCTTGGTTTACAAGTTGTGGCTGTGAAGGCTAAGCTTATGCAGTTATCGACGACTTACAGAAGGGCTGCGATGGGTGAGGATGAAGGGAAGGATGAGTTGAACTTTTCGGATGATCAGTTGAGGGACGTTAACCAGATTATATACAACACTGCGATGTGTGCTGAGACTCCTGATGGTCAAATAGACTACCGCACGAGGCTGGCTGCAGCGACGTATATAAGGGATGATAAGAAGGGCAGGAAAGAGGTAGTCAAGGGGCTACAGGCTAATACCTTTAATATCATGAACTTCAACGATGCATTGCAAGCAGCCAAGCACAACGCAGCTAAGATTAAGCAGGCCGTTTTAGGGAAAGAGGTTATTGAGGCGTGAAACTCACTAAAGAAGACTTCTTAGCGCTAGCTCCTATTGACCAAGAACACTTCTTGTCAGAGGGAGGAGAAATTTCTTCTAGTTCCGACGTGGTTAATGGTTCCATAGTCGTTGAGCAGGAGAAGGTGCAGGTTGAAGCGTCCACTCCTGACGTTAAAGAAGGTGTCTCGACTCCACCTTCCATTCAGCCTGCACCACCCAAGTTTGAAACTGAAGTGGTAACCACACTAAGTGGTCAAGAAAGAGTATACACAAAATATCCTTCCAATTACTCAGAAGATGTAAAACCTCGTGTTTTTGGTTTTGACGATCCTGTAGATTTGCTCTACTTTCTAGACGATCAAATTGCATCTGGTGAAATACAACTGCATCCTTGGCAAGTACAAATAATGCATGATTTTGCTAATGGAGTAAGCGGTAATCCAACAACCCAAGATGACCCATTTCAAGCTTTGGTTAGAGCATGCAATGGATCAGGTAAAGATCAGTATGTCATAGCTCCATGCGCAGTGTGGTTATGCATGTGTACTACAATGTATGCTCGTGCTGTAGTAACAAGCAGTTCGGGAGATCAATTAGACAGTCAAACATGTGAGTATATTGAACAACTTTGTTATAGTGCCAACCTCAAAATACACCCTAAGTGCTGGAAAATTAACTATAGGTATTACGAGTGTCTTGACACAAAATCTCCTATCAAGTGTTTTGCTACGGATGAGCCAGGAAAAGCAGAAGGTTATCACCCGTTAAGGGCTAAAGCGAAAATGGCATTGTTTGAATCAGAAGCAAAAACAGTGCCTGATTCAATATACGTTGCACAAAATAAGTGTACAGGTTATACTCACAGAGTTATAGTTAGCACGCCAGGGCTGCCGATGGGGCATTTCTTTGATATTGACTCGACCGCTGTACCAAGAAAAGAGATATCAAAAGGCTTTAAAAAGAGTGCTATTGACTATGTAAGCTATCTTGTAACGGCTTACGACTGTCCTCACATTCCTCGTAACTATATCGAGCAGATGAAGAGGGATTTGCCTGGAGGAGAGCTAGGAGCGGCATATAAATCACAGGTACTAGCAGAGTTTGGTACGACAGATGAAATGGTGGTGATACCCTTTATTTATGTAAAGAGGGCCGTCAACAGTAAGACAGAGTGGAAGAGAGAACTCTTTAACAAAGGCGGGCTAGATTTGAGCGATGGTGGAGATGAGACTGTGTTGACAGTGAGGAATGGCAATAAGCACCTCGCGACTGTGCCATTTAGGTTTGACAATACAGAAGACACAGTGTGGTTTTTGGATGAGAAGTTTAAAGAGCATGACCTAGATCATCCAGAGTCTTACATCTATGGTGACGCAGGAGGTTTGGGTAAGCCTATACTGGACAGGTTAAGAGCTATGGGTTGGAGAAACATTCGTTATGTGGATAATCGAAATACACCTAGGCAACCGAAAGTTTATCTTAATCGAGGGACGGAGTTGTACTTTCATGTTCGGATACTCTTTGAAAGAGGGGAACTTATTATTCTGGATGATGCGAAGCTCATCAGGCAGCTTTCAACGAGATACTACAAAATGGATCTCAACAATAGACACAGGCTCCTTTCAAAGTTGGAAAGCCGCTCAAGAGGGTTTCCTAGTCCTGACAGAGGAGACTCTTTCACACTCGCATTCTGGGACTATAAAAGCACTTATGTTGAACAAGATTCGACATTGGCTGAGCCGGTTAAAAAAGACTACCAAAAGTTGCTAGAGAAGAAACCACAACCTGTGTTTGATACAAGAGTTTGGGCGAATGGCAGTGAAGATAGTCCTGTCATGCGTCTAGGGAAACGACCAGACATGTCGTATCTCATGGAACAAATAAACTATCACAACAAACAAATAAAACAAAACTAAACATATGCCATTCGAAAAGTGCCCGATCTGCGGTTATCAAGACACTGTGCAGAGTAACACAGTCAAGAACGTCATGAACATTTACATTGATCCTAAGACAAAGGAAGAGGCGTACTTGAACAACACTGACGAGAAAGTGGAAGTGAAGGAGAATGAAGAGAAGGGGATCAAAGCTCGTACTTGGGTGAGGAAAGACAAGTATGTTGAACCGGCTCCTACCACTCCCACAACACCAGTTACTCCTCCTGCTAAGTGAAACCTTCACCAACAGAAGATCCATCAGAAGCAGCAAATGCAGTTGAGCCATCGCAAGATGGGGTGACTGTTCCTGAGGTGTTTCAGAAACAAGTGCATGCACTTGTGAAGAATGCTAAACGGCCTCACCTTGCGCATATGCGTGACAGGATTAGTGACCGTGAGAGTGAGCTTCACAAGATGGAAACAAAAGGCAAGAGACCGGCTGTCTACAATTCAGAGGACATGCCCCAAGATTAACAACATATGGCTATTAAACTAAACAACGGTACGGATTACATCGACACGACAGAGTACAAGAAGCTAGAGAATAAGCTTCAAGAACTCAAGTCGGTGCTGGAAGATTTGGTCGATAAGGCTGCGGCATCACGTAAGATTAGGTATGCGGAAGTAGACATAGAAGTAGAACGTGAAGCTGGACGTATTCAACCGGATGAAGTTTATGTGCCTGCACATTTGATTGATACTAACATTCGTCGCGAGCAAGCTTCGTATGTGCAGTATATTACCCAGTCTCCAAGGGCAATCATTGTGCAGAATCTTGATGATCCGTCAGTGGATATGTCTTTGCTAGAGAAGGACTTGTCAGATAGGTTGAGGTATGATGGGTGGCAGTTGCCGATGTACAGCAACATTGATGCGTTTCAGGCTAATGGCTATAGCATAGTAGAGGTAGTACATGATGACAGCAGACCTGGAGATATTGCTTTCGAGCACGTTCAGCTGGGAGACTTTGCGCTTGTTGCTGACACAAGAGACCTCCAAGCAACTGAGATGTTACTAAGGGAGTACCACTACACCAAGACACAGTTGATGGATCTGTGTAGTGACAAAAAGAAAGACAACGAGAGGTGGAGCAAGGAGCAGACCTACATGGTGATAGGCAAAGCAGTTAACACTGTGATGACTGACCCAGGTGAGAGTACTGACAGTAAGGACAAAAGTCTATACAGGGTGCAGAAGGTGATGTTTAGAGTAGAGGGTGTGGTTCAAGTAGGCTGGGCTGCGATTGGAGTTGCGAATGATTGGTTGAGAGAGCCTAGGCCTTTGTATCTAGGAGCGAGAGAGCCTGTGCAAGAAGGAATGATGCAAAAGGCACAGAGGCTCCTAGTGAACAGGAACAGTCCTCCTCCAAGTGAACCTAAGTATGAGGAAGATTATCCCTACATACTATTCCCTTATCTTATCAGTGAGAACGATACGATTGAGCACCTAAAAGGGAGAGTGATACTTGACCAAGACACACAGGAAGCTGTGACAAGCTTGATGTCAAGTGCTCTTACACAAGCTAGGCGTGCTTCAGGGTTGTACTTCTCTAAGGATGTGAGTGACCCTAACGATGACATTTTGTTGCAGAAGAACGTAACGTTTAGGCCTAACTGTTTGATCAACTCGCAGGTAAAGAGTTTTCAATTATCACCTCCTGACCCTGGGATATTTAGTGCAATACAGATGCTTGTAGTTGGTAATCAAAACGAAACATCACAGGTTACGTTTGCTGTTAACAACAGGAAGGACAGCAGAAAGACTGCAAAAGAAATGGACTTAGCTGAACAACAGCAGAGCACCTTGAGTACTGTGCAGGTGGTGTTGTTTAGTATTGCGTTGACAGAGATGTACAGGAAAGCCTGCGACGTGATTAAGAGTAGGGTGTTGGCAGGGTTGATTAAGCCTAACCCCAAGGTATTGCCGCTGTATCAGATGAACTACCGAGTGAAACCATCTGGTGACACAGATGTGATAGAGAAACAGCAGATGATCCAAATGATGATGCAAGCTTGGCAGGTTATACAAAACACAGGAGCTGCGAGTGTGTTTATGGTTGATCTGATTGAGAAGCTATTTCCTGACAATGCTGCGAAGTATGTGGCTGCGATACAGCAACAGCAACAGCAACAGCAAGGACAACAAGCACAGATGATGCAGCAGGTTTTGGGTTTTGTTAAACAGCTTGGTATGCAGATCATACAGTTAAGTAAGCACTCTGAGATGTTTAGCGAAACAGGAAAGATACATGCGTTTCCGGTAATACAGCAGGCAGCGCAACAGATTCAACAGCTAGAACAGCAATTACAACCGCCTCCACAGGCACAACATAAACCGCAACCGCAGCAACAATTGAAATAATATGTCAACAACGTATCCCACATTGAATGAAGTAGTCGGTCTAATGAGAGGTCAGCCTATTGTTGATCATCCTCAACATACCAAACGTCAGAACAAGATTGCAGGTACTCTTCTGTTTGCTCCATTAACGGCAAATGGAAGTGACCCGAGAGGAGTGGTAACAAGTGCCACCGTAAATAACACCACAGCATGGCAGGCAACTACAGCTGCTGGATGGGCTGGAACTAACACTAACAGCGTGAAGTTTCAGTTTGTCAATCCAGTAATTGTGCGTTTTATCACTATGACTCTCGGGTCGGCAGTAAGTGTGACGATTGCAGGGTCTACTGACAACACTAACTGGAACACTCTGATAACGTCTTCGTCATCGGGAGTGTTTACGATTAACACTAACGTAGCATACATCTACTACAGGTTTACTTGTGGTGGAAGTGTGACGATCAGTGGAGTACAATTCTATGGCAACTGACACTGACCAGATTGCGAAAGCCTTAGCAGTAGAACATCAAGGATGGCTACAGCATCCTATGACAGTGCAGATGCTAAAAGTTTTAGACCAACATGAGAAAAGGCTCGTGTCTTTGCTTGTGTTGGATCTAAGCCCTACAGAACCAAACAAAGCACATCACCACGGAGTCGAGATTAAGGCAGCACGAGATGTTCGAGATCTCTTAACCAAAACAGAACTGTTTGTAGCGAGAGCACAACAACGATAAACATATGGCAGACGAACATGTAGATACAGAAAAAGCAGCCCTACCTGTGGTAAAGGCTGAGGAGATCAAGAGTCCGGTACAAGAAGTGCCTGACAAGATGAAGGATGTAGTGTTCAGTGTGGAAGATTTTGAACCTGAACAGCTACCTGAGAGAGCATCCTCGAAAGAGGAAAAGAAAGAGGAGAAAGCGGAGATTAAGGTCGAGCCTAAAGTTGAGCCTAAGCCTAAAGTTAAGGAAGTAGAAGATCCTGAAAAAGCTAAACTTGAGGAGCCAGAGATTAAGGTCGAGGAGAAAGTAGAAGAGCGTCCTCTGATTAAACACCTCAAGCCGCCCAAAGGACAGAAGAAAGAAGAGGTTAAGGGAGAGGTTAAGCCTGCACAAGGCAGAGACTATTCTGAGTTCTCAGAAGAGGAAGCTGCTGCTTTGAAGCAGATGAGCAATCCTGCTTTTGAGGTAGCTTCGAAGGCTTTGAGACAGGTTAAAGAATTGAGCAAACTCAAAGACTCTACCTACCTCCAACATGATAATGCTTTTGTGCTCGATCCACAGTATCAACAACTCTTCAAACAGGAAAGACAGGCCCAAACAGAGTATGCACACTGGGAAGCCCAGCTACAGGCTATTGATGAAGGTAAGAGCTTCAAAGCTATCACTGGCTACAATGCACAAACAGGAGCTCCTATTGTTGTAGAAATGCCTCCTACAGCCGCAAACATGGAGAAGGTTCGCTTAGCGATGTTTAACTGTTCTCAAGCATCACAAAAGCTTAAAGGTGAACTACAACAGTATCCCACAAAGTACCGTAGTGTAGTACAAACAGACATGCAACGTTCACAACAAGAACGTCAAGCTAGGTTTCCTTGGGCTAAGGATCCTAGTTTACTTGAGCATGAGATCACTATTGAAGGTTTGGGCGACCGCTCAATTAAGCAGGTACAGGAGGATATCAAAGGATTCTTTCCTCCTTACATGCGTAGTCATCCTGCTATGGATTGGGTTGCAGATCTATACGTGAATATCAAACTTTTGGAGAGCGAACTCAACTCTCTCAAAGGCAACAAACAAGTAGAACAAATCAAGAAAGAAGAGAAGTCTCTTGTCGAACCCTCCTCACCTCGTAGGGGAGTACAAACTGCTAAGAAAGCAGTGAATGGCGTTAAAGAGTTTGTGGATGACTTAGCAAATCTATAGACCTAAAGACTCTCTGCAAAAGGGAGGCGTGTGCCAGCGAAGCGAAAGGCACACGCCTCCTCTTCGTGTATAGACATACAAACTCAAAACGAGCCTGCTTTCCCTCAAAGGAACATAAAAGAGTACGAGCGCACAAGGCCCACTCTCACAC
>Ga0209067_10001856_pt1 | contig 12788 bp, 10 predicted proteins | sample ColStrG_CSR_2013_FD_187199 | JGI IMG/M metagenome (GOLD analysis project Ga0209067, IMG submission 187199) | Freshwater sediment microbial communities in response to fracking from Pennsylvania, USA - Cold Stream Run_MetaG_CSR_2013 (SPAdes)... | ecosystem: Environmental > Aquatic > Freshwater >... | reverse complement strand
CGTGGCGCAAATTATAGGCTTCTTTAAACATTGTGCAATACCAATCGAACTGAATGTTGGGTAATGGTATGCATGGCCGGTTTGTGCAATAAAGGCGTGTGAAAATGCATGGGAATTATTGCTAATTTTGCTATTTCAAATTAAAACGAAGTGCGAAAAATAAAACATTGCCGTTCACCGTGCCTGACAGATGAGGAACAAAGGTGGTCAGCAATTTGACGTCGCGCGTGCCGACAGAAAACGTTGGCAGGATCGCCGGAATGGGAATGCCCTTGAATATATCTGTGCGGCTGACCAAGCCGGCACTGTAACCGGCGCCTGCTTCCCAGCCGGCGGTGACAGGTTTCATCCAGTAATAGTTATAGCTGGCGCTGATCTGCGGTTCATTGTGCGAGTCCGCAATGACCAGAAACTGTATCGATTCCTCGTTGTCCTTCGCGTCACGCATCTCTTTGTCCATCCCTATGCCCCAGGCCTTTTCATTAATTTTCTCAAGGTGAGCGGTGTTGTAGGTGCGGCGGTCGTGGTAGGCGTAACCGGACAGAACCATGGACAGTCGTCCATTGTCATACAGACTTTCTACCTTGTCTTCGGCCGCATCAACGTTGCGCCTGAACCAGCCGTCTTCCGGGTTCTGTGTGGACGACTGCGGTGCGCTGTCGGCATTCTGCGCGCAGCAGACACTGGCCGTGCTGACCAACAGGGCAGCGAAACATAATTTAAATATTTTCATAATTCCTGATTTATTGACGGGCGTTTCTGAGATTGGAAGGAAATTGACTGCTGCTGAAGTTGCTGCGCCAGGGGTTGATGTCCAGACCGCCGCGGCGCGTATAACGGGCATGGACGGACAGTTTTTGCGGCTGACAGCGGTTCAGAATGTCGACGAATATGCGCTCGACGCACTGCTCATGGAATTCATTGTGGTTGCGAAAGCCGATCAGGTACTTCAGCAAGTTTTCCTGATTGATGGCTGCACCGACATAGTGAATCTGTATGCTGGCCCAGTCCGGCTGGCCGGTAATCAGACAATTTGATTTGAGCAGATTGGATACCAGTTTTTCTTCCACCGGCGCGCCGTCCGGTTCGCACTTTAACAGCGTGGCATCGGGCGTGTAACGGTCGACCTCAATATCCAGGCGGTCTAAAGACACACCTTCCAGTTCACCGCAGTGGATTGTCGCAAAGGCATCCGGCAACAGCAGTTTTACCTGTACCGGCGCGCCGAATCCGGCAGAGATATCCTGTCGCAGCATCGCCAGTAATGCATCAGAATCCGCCACCCTGGTCTGGTTAAACGAGTTCAGATACAGTTTGAACGACTTGGACTCAATAATATTGGGCGAGTCGGCCGGCACAATAAACGTCGCCAGCGCCACCTGCGGTTTGCCGCGCAGATTCAGCCAGGACACTTCATAGGCATTCCAGATATCCAGACCAAAAAACGGCAACGTTGCGGTGATGCCGATCTCTGCACGTTTGCTTTCGCGTGGAATGGGGAATAACAGGCCAGGATCATACTGCGTGGCGTAGGTCGAGTTTTTCCCGAGGGCAGACTGTTCCGGTGTGTTGGCTGACATGATTTATGACTGGGCTAAAAATAACTGATATACCGGGTTGCTGCTTTCGTCCCAGTGGCGGTAGCCCAGATTGGCCAGGAATTTTTTGAATTCACGCATTTCATTTTTTGGCACCTGCAACCCGACCAGAATCCGGCCATAGTCGGCGCCGTGATTGCGATAGTGGAACAGACTGATATTCCAGTTCGGCGCCATGCTGGACAGAAAACGCATCAGTGCACCCGGGCGTTCCGGGAATTCAAAGCGATACAGAATTTCATGTTCGGCCAGCGCGCTCTTGCCCCCGACCAGATGGCGGATGTGCAGTTTGGCCAGCTCATCATCCGACAAATCCAGCGTGGCAAAACCATGTTTGACAAAATTTTTCGCGATCCTGGCCGATTCATCACGGCCATGCACCTGTACGCCGATAAAGATATGTGCGGCATGCGCGTCGCTGATGCGGTAATTGAACTCGGTGACATTGCGCGGACCGACCAGTTCGCAAAAGCGTTTAAAGCTGCCGCGTTCTTCCGGAATCGTGACCGCGAATACTGCTTCGCGCGCTTCACCAATTTCAGCGCGTTCTGCCACAAAGCGCAGGCGGTCGAAATTCATATTGGCACCACTGGCAATGGCCACCAGATGTTGATTTTTGAGCGGGTTTTTATTCGCTTTTTCGCGTTCGAGATAAGCCTTGGCGCCGGCAATCGCCATCGCGCCGGCGGGCTCCAGGATGCTGCGCGTATCCTGGAATACATCTTTGAGCGCAGCGCAAATCTCATCCGTATCGACCAGAATTACTTCATCGACAAATTGCTTGGCCAGACGGAAGGTTTCATCGCCCACCAGTTTGACCGCAGTACCGTCGGCAAACAGTCCGACTTCTTTCAGTTCGACCCGCTTGCCGGCTGCCAGACTCTGGAACATCGCGTTGGCGTCAAAGGTTTCGACGCCGATGATTTTAATCTCCGGTCGCACTGCCTTGACGTACGCGGCGATCCCGGCGATGAGCCCGCCACCGCCGACCGGAATGAATATCGCGTGGATCGGGTCGCCGCGCTGACGCAGGATCTCCATACCTATCGTGCCCTGACCGGCGATCACGTCCGGATCATTGAACGGATGGACGAAAGTCAGATGATGTTTTTTTTCCAGCAGCTGGGCCTGTTCATAGGCATCCGAGTAGGAATCGCCATGCAGTATCACCTCGACGTTGCTGCCACCGTGCTGTTTGACCGCGTCAATCTTGACCTGGGGTGTTGAGACCGGCATGACGATGGTGGCATGGCATTTCAGTCGGGCTGCAGAGAACGCCACACCCTGCGCATGATTGCCGGCCGAGGCGCAGATCACGCCGCGCCTCAACTGTTCAGCCGTCAGCTGCGCCATGCGGTTGTAGGCACCGCGAATCTTGAAGCTGAACACATTCTGCACATCTTCACGTTTGAAGTAGATGTGGTTGTCATACCGGTTGGAAAGGGTGGGCGATAATTCCAGAGGCGTTTCGTGGGCAACATCGTAGACACGTGAGGTCAGTATTTTTTTTAAATAGTCAGTACTCATAGATCCGGGTGCCATGCTCGCCAAGGGAGCCGGCATTATAATCTGAAAAATAGTCGCCGACCGTGGCAAACTTTGCATAACTTATTGTATTGACTAGCTAATTGATAAATATTGGTAGCGAATGATGCCGTGCATGTCGACCTGACAGGCGCTTTCTCCGCTGAAGGTTTTTACCGGGTGCAACGCAATAAGATAGAATGACAACAATTTACGCACTGCGAAACCATCTCCTGATGAATGCTCCCGCCGAACTCCAAGCCCTGAATAAATCACCACCCGATGCGACACCGGCACGATTGCGTGAAATTCCGTACAACTACACCTCGTTTTCTGACCGGGAAATTGTCATCCGCCTGTTGGGTGAACCGGCATGGCAATTGCTGGACATGCTGCGCGCAGCGCGCCAGACCGGCCGTTCGGCGCGCATGTTGTATGAAGTGCTGGGCGATATCTGGGTAGTGCAGCGCAATCCCTATCTGCAGGACGATTTGCTCGATAATCCGAAGCGCCGCCAGAATCTGATCGATGCGCTGAACCACCGGCTCAATGAAGTGGACCGGCGTCGCGACGATAACAATCCGGATCCCGAAGCCCGGCAGCGCAGCGCCAGCGTTCAGACCCTGCTGCAGGATGCGCGCAGTGCGGTGCAAAAATTTGCCGATGAATTCCGCAATACCTGGGATTTGCGCAAGCGTGCAACCCGGCTGCTGGCCCGTCATACCGCGCGTGACAACATCAAATTTGACGGCCTTTCACGCGTCTCGCACGTCACCGATGCGACTGACTGGCGGGTGGAATATCCGTTTGTGGTACTGACCCCTGATACCGAAGAGGAAATGGCCGGACTGGTCAAAGCCTGTATTGAGCTGGGTCTGACCATCATTCCGCGCGGTGGAGGAACCGGGTACACCGGCGGTGCAATTCCCCTGACTGCGCGTTCTGCCGTGATCAATACTGAAAAACTCGAAACGCTGGGCGCGGTCGAAATGACAGTCCTGCCCGGGCTCACCAGACCGTATGCGACGATTTATTCCGGTGCCGGCGTGGTGACGAAACGGGTATCGGATGCGGCGGAAAAGGCTGGCTATGTGTTTGCAGTTGACCCAACCTCGGCCGAAGCGTCCTGCATAGGTGGCAATGTGGCGATGAATGCCGGAGGTAAAAAAGCAGTTTTGTGGGGCACGGCACTGGACAATCTTGCGTCCTGGCGCATGGTAGATCCCAACGGTGACTGGCTCGAAGTCACGCGACTGGAACACAATCTGGGCAAGATTCACGACGTTGCCGTGGCCAGATTCAGGCTGGAATGGACTCATCCGGGTGAGAGCACACCGTTCAAAACCGAGCAGCTCGATATCGCGGGTTCAACCTTCCGCAAGGCGGGGCTGGGAAAAGACGTCACCGACAAATTTCTGGCCGGATTGCCCGGTGTGCAAAAGGAAGGCTGCGATGGCCTGATCACGTCGGCGCGCTGGATTCTGCACAAGATGCCGAAGCATGCGCGCACCGTGTGTCTTGAATTTTTCGGACAGGCACGTGACGCCATTCCATCCATCGTCGAAATCAAGGATTATCTGGATGAACAGACCAGGCAGGGCGGCGCGATTCTGGCCGGGCTGGAACATCTGGACGAACGTTATTTGCGCGCAGTGGGTTACACCACCAAATCCAAGCGTGGCGTATTGCCGAAAATGGCGCTGTTCGGTGACATCGTCGGTGATGACGAGAATGCGGTAGCGCTGGCGGCATCGGAAGTCATCCGCATCGCCAACACCCGGGTCGGTGAAGGATTTGTTGCGGTCTCGCCTGAGGCGCGCAAAAAATTCTGGCTGGACCGTGCCAAGACGGCCGCCATTTCCAAACATACCAACGCGTTCAAAATCAATGAAGACGTGGTCATTCCGCTGGACCGGATGGGCGAATACACCGACGGTATCGAGCGCATCAACATTGAATTGTCGCTGGAAAACAAGCTCGCGCTGGTGCAGGCTCTGCGCGACTATTTTGCTGAAGGCAATCTCCCGCTGGGGAAAAATGAGGATGCCGACAGCGACGATATCCCGCCGGCCGAAATGTTTGAAGACCGCGTCGCCCAGGCGCTGCAACTGCTCGACCAGGTGCATCTGCGCTGGCAGACCGTCCTGCAGAAACTGGATGAACCCCTGGGCGACAACCTCGCATTATTGACCGGGCTGGGTTATGAAAAGCTGGTTGACGGGTTGCGCTCCCGCGTGTTGACCCAGCCTGACGCCAGACTGTTTGACGTCGTACAGGATCGCACGATCCGGATTTCCTGGAAGCTGGAACTGCGCGCCCAGCTGCGCCAGATTTTCAGTGGATCGGCGTTTCGGCTGATTCTCGACGAGTGCATCGCCAGACACAAAAAAGTCTTGCGCAGCCGGGTGTTTGTCGCCCTGCACATGCATGCCGGTGATGGCAATGTGCACACCAATATCCCGGTCAACTCGGACGATTACGCCATGCTGAAAGTGGCGCATCACGCCGTTGACCGCATCATGGTGCTGGCGCGCGAACTGAATGGCGTGATTTCGGGTGAGCACGGTATCGGCATCACCAAACTGGAATACCTGCACGAAGATGAAATTCAAAGCTTCCGCGACTACAAACTGCGCATCGATCCTGAAGGTCGCTTCAACAAAGGCAAGCTGCTGAACCTGCCCGGCATCGACGCCAGCCTGCACAATGCCTACACACCGTCTTTCGGTCTGATGGGACATGAGTCGCTGATCATGCAGCAAAGCGATATCGGCGCCATTTCCAACAGCGTCAAGGATTGTCTGCGCTGCGGGAAATGCAAGCCGGTTTGCGCCACGCATATCCCGCGCGCCAATCTGCTGTATTCGCCCCGGAATAAAATTCTGGCAACGTCGCTGCTGATTGAGGCGTTTCTGTATGAAGAACAGACCCGGCGCGGCATCTCGATCAAGCACTGGGAAGAATTTGAAGACGTCGCCGATCACTGCACGGTCTGCCACAAGTGTGTTACGCCCTGTCCGGTAGATATTGATTTCGGCGATGTCTCGATGAACATGCGCAACCTGCTGCGCAAGATGGACAAAAAGTCGTTCAACCCAGGCACGGCGACGTCGATGTTTTTTCTGAATGCCAAAGATCCGGCCACGATCAAGGCCGCAAGGCAGATGATTTTTGGTGTTGGCGTCACGCTGCAGCGCTGGGGTAATACCCTGCTCAAAGCGATGGCACGCAAACAGACTGCAACACCGAAATCGACGGTTGGAAAGGCGCCGGTCAAAGAACAGGTGATCCATTTCATCAATAAAAAAATGCCGGGCAATCTGCCCAAGAAAACGGCACGCGCCCTGCTGGATATCGAAGATGAACAATTCGTCCCCATCATCCGCAATCCGCAACTGACCAGTGCGGACACCGAAGCGGTGTTTTATTTCCCGGGTTGCGGATCAGAGCGGCTGTTTTCTCAGGTTGGGCTGGCGACGCAGGCGATGCTGTGGCATGTCGGTGTGCAGACGGTATTGCCGCCAGGGTATCTGTGCTGTGGCTATCCGCAGCGCAGTTCGGGGGATTTTGCCAAGGGTGAAAAAATTATTACCGATAACCGCGTGTTGTTTCACCGGGTCGCGAATACGCTGAATTATCTGGATATCAAAACCGTGGTGGTGTCCTGTGGCACCTGTTATGACCAGCTGGCCGGCTACCAGTTCGACAAGATCTTTCCGGGTTGCCGGATGCTGGATATCCATGAATATCTGCTTGAGAAAAAGGTCAAACTGGAAGGCGTGACCGGCACGCGCTATATGTACCACGATCCCTGCCACACGCCGATGAAGCTGCAGGATCCGCTGAAAACAGTCAACGCGCTGATCCCGGACCAGAAGGTCGAAAAAAATGATCGGTGCTGCGGTGAAGCGGGTACGCTGGCGGTTTCCCGTCCTGACATCTCCACCCAGATCCGGTTCCGCAAGGAAGAGGAGATGGTCAAGGGTGCAGACCGGTTGCGTGCCGACGGCTTTGAAGGCGACGTCAAGATACTGACTTCCTGCCCGGCCTGTCTGCAGGGACTGTCGCGTTTTAATGAAGACAGCGGCACCACCGCTGATTACATCGTGGTGGAAATGGCCAAACATATTCTGGGTGAAAACTGGTTGCCCGAGTATGTTGCGAGTGCCAACAACGGCGGTATTGAACGGGTGCTGGTCTGATGCGCTGCGAACTGTGTTCCGTTGCGGGTGAGGTGATCGTGCACACCGCAGACTGGCGTGTCGTGCTGGTCAATGAACCGCATTACCCGGGATTCTGCCGCGTTATCTGGAATGATCATGTCAAAGAAATGACTGATCTCTCCGGGCCGCAGCGCAACAGTTTGATGAGTGCGGTGTGGCAGGTCGAAGCGGCTGTCCGGGAAGTGATGCAGCCCCACAAGATCAATCTCGCCAGTCTGGGCAATGTGGTGCCACATCTGCACTGGCACATCATTCCGCGCTACACCGATGATCTGCATTTCCCAAATCCGATCTGGGGCAAGGTGGAACGCAGTGTGAATGCGGCGCTGCATGACCGGCAGGCGTTGGTGGAGAAATTATCGGCAAAGATCAGAATGAAACTGGATGGCATGCAATGACACCTACAGCGATTAACGTGCGCATGCAGTCCAAAGTGATCGACATTGACTTTGGTGCTACGCGCTATACGCTGCCGTTTGAATTGCTGCGCGTCTACTCGCCGTCAGCCGAAGTGCGCGGGCACGGCGCCGGGCAGGAAGTGCTGCAGACCGGCAAGCGTGGCGTGTCGATCACTGCACTGCAGCCGGTAGGCAATTATGCGGTACAGCCGCATTTTACCGACGGGCATAATACCGGCATCTTCAGCTGGGATTACCTGCTGTGGCTGGGCGAAAATCAGACCCGGCTGTGGCAGGAGTACCTGGATAAACTGCAGCAGGCCGGCTACCCTGAAGAATCAGGACGCGACTAACCGGGCTGCGGCCATAACAATACCGATTCAACCAACCTATCAGGGACATCATGACGAATACCACCCATTTTGGTTACAGCACCGTCGACGAGAATCAAAAGGTTCATAAAGTGGCAGAAGTATTTCATTCTGTTGCTGCCAAATACGACGTGATGAATGATCTGATGTCGGCCGGACTGCACCGGATCTGGAAAATGTTTACGATTGCCCAGGCGGGTGTGCGTCCCGGCTTCAAAGTGCTCGACATTGCGGGCGGAACCGGCGATCTGTCCAAGGAATTTGCCAGGCAGGCCGGCGCCAGTGGAGAAGTCTGGCTGACGGATATCAACGAATCGATGTTGCGCGTTGGCCGCGACCGGCTGCTGAATCTGGGCATTATCACCCCGACCATGCTGTGTGACGCCGAAGCGCTGCCATTTCCTGATAATTATTTTGACCGGGTCAGTGTGGCCTTTGGTTTGCGCAACATGACACACAAGGAAGCCGCACTGGCAGAAATGCGCCGGGTATTGAAGCCCGGCGGAAAATTACTGGTGCTGGAATTTTCCAAAGTGAACAGTGCACTGCAAAAACCCTATGACACCTATTCGTTTTCGGTACTGCCGTGGTTGGGAAAAATGATCGCCAATGATTCGGAAAGCTATCGTTATCTGGCCGAATCAATTCGCATGCATCCTGATCAGGAAACCCTGAAAACCATGATGCAGGATGCCGGCCTGGACTGCGTGACCTATTTCAATCTGACTGCGGGCATCGCCGCACTGCATACCGGCGTAAAACTTTAATAATGAATCCACAATTCTCCCGGTTGACGGTTCTGGCATTGAATCATCTGCTCGCGCAGGAGCCCTGGGCCAGGCAGCAGTTGCAGGCGCACGCCGAAAAAGTAGCCTGCGTCGATTTTTCCGTATTGGAGTTGCGCCTCAAAATCAGCAGTCAGGGCCTGCTTGAATCCGTTGAGTCGGATCTGCCGGCCAACGTCACTATCCGGATCAATCCGGCAGATATCCCGTTGATCATGCAGGACAGACAGCGCGCGATGTCGTATGTCAGGCTGGAAGGCGATGCCGATCTGGCCCAGACACTGTCTGAACTGGGCAAGAATCTGCGCTGGGATCTGGAGCAGCAGCTCAGCGACCTGTTTGGCGATCTGGCGGGTCGGCGCATCGCCGGCAGTGGCAAGGCGGCCTTTGCCGGCATGCAGGAAACTGCACGGAAGTTTCAGGAAAATCTGGCCGAATACTTTTTAGAAGAAAACCCGATGTTGATCAGACCGGCGCGTGTCGCCGACTTTGCTGAACAGGTTGGCCGCACCCGCGACGATGCAGAGCGACTGATGAAACGCATTGAGAAATTAGAAAAAAACCAAAAATGATATCGAAATTTTTTAGGCTGTTAAAAATATTTTCTGTCACCGCCCGCTACGGCCTCGATGAAATTGCCTTCTCCAGTCTGGGTGTGGCACGGGTGGTGCGTGCTCTGGAACTGATGCTGTTCTGGCGTGATCTGTCGGCACCGCGCGGCCAGCGACTGCGCTGCGCGCTCGAAGAGCTCGGACCGATATTTGTAAAATTTGGACAGGTATTGTCGACCAGACGGGATCTGATGCCGGCTGATATTGCTGACGAACTGGCCAAGCTGCAGGATCGGGTCCCGCCCTTCGATACGGAACTGGCGATTGCCCAGATCGTCCGGTCACTGGGTGCTCACCCTGACGTGCTGTTTGCGAGTTTTGATCGTACCCCGATCGCTTCCGCATCGATAGCGCAGGTGCATTTTGCGACATTGAAGAATGGACGTGAAGTTGCGGTAAAAGTGCTGCGGCCCGGCATGAAAAAAAGTATTGATCAGGATGTGGCTCTGATGCATGTTGCTGCAGGTTTACTGGAATGGGTCTGGTCGGATGGCAAGCGTCTGAAGCCGAAAGAGGTAGTCGCTGAATTTGATAAATATCTGCACGACGAACTGGATCTGCTGCGCGAAGCGGCGAATGGCAGTCAGCTGCGGCGCAATTTTGCTGATTCAGATTTGCTGCTGGTGCCGGAAATGATCTGGGATTTCTGTTCCAGTTCGGTAATTGTGATGGAACGGATGCATGGAATCCCGATTTCCCAGATCGATCAGCTGATTGCGGCTGGGGTTGATTTATCCAAGCTGTCGCGCGATGGCGTGGTGATTTTTTTCACGCAGATTTTCCGTGACGGTTTTTTTCATGCCGATATGCACCCCGGGAATATTCTGGTCTCAACCAATCCGGCCACGCTGGGGCGTTATATCGCACTCGACTTTGGCATTGTCGGTACGCTGAATGATTTCGATAAAGATTATCTGTCGCAGAACTTTCTGGCTTTTTTCCGACGCGATTACAAGCGCGTGGCGCAGGCGCATATCGAATCGGGTTGGGTGCCTAAAGATACCCGGGTGGATGAGCTGGAAGCAGCCGTGCGTGCCTGTTGTGAGCCGATATTTGACCGGCCGCTGAAAGATATTTCATTCGGGTACGTTCTGCTCAGACTGTTCCAGACCTCACAACGTTTTAACGTCGAAGTGCAGCCTCAACTGGTGCTGCTGCAAAAGACTTTGCTCAACATTGAAGGACTCGGACGTCAGCTTGATCCCGAGCTGGATTTGTGGAAGACCGCCAAGCCGTATCTGGAACAGTGGATGGCCGAGCAGGTTGGCTGGCAGGGACTGTGGAAAAATCTGCAAAATGAAGCGCCACGTTATGCGCACATGCTGCCGCAGCTGCCGCGCCTGCTGCATCAGAGTCTGATGCGGGCTGCTGAGCCGGATCAGCCTTTGCTGCTGGCGCAACTGCTGGAAGAGCAGAGAACGACGAATTTGTTGTTGCGGGTAGTGATGTGGTTTGTTGGAGGCTTTTTGGGCGGGATTGTGTTGCTGCAGGCCTGGTCGTTTTTTGTGGATTAATTGCGCAGCTCAATCGAAACTGCGCAATCAGCGGGACGATGCCAGTACTTAAAATTCGTTGAGCAATATCCGGACAAACTGGGCAATGTCGGCGTAAATTTCGGGATCTTTCTGGGCGTTAATCAGGGCTCTGTCCAGCAAAATTTTTGCGTCACTTTTATGACCGGCCTTGAAGTAACAGTCGGCGGCAAAATAGTCCAGGATCGGGCTTTCAAACAGGTCGACAATATTTTTGTAAAAGTTTTCAGCCTCTTCAATACCGTCTCTCCTCCAGATCATGGTGCCGTAACAGGCAAACGGTTGTGGTTCAAGTGGAAACAGTGTCAGCAAAACGGAGATAACGCATTCTTCGATGTGGAAATCGCCACAGCCGTAAAAACTGTTGACCGCTTCAGAAAACTGTTCGAGAGAATGATCGTTTTTGACGATGTGATTTTCAAGGATGCTGGCCACTTCACCGGGAGTCTGCAGCTTGTCAAGAATTTGTCTGGCAATGTCGGAAACGGGCTGGCGGTCTTTTTCTGCGAGGAACCTCAGACCTTCTACAAACATGGCACTGCTCTGTTGTAGCATCTGTTGAAGTTTGACGGCGGTATTTTTTATATGGAGCTGGGCTTCTGCCTGATTATTGAAATGTAAGCCCTGTTGTTGGGCAACCATGACTGCAATGTCATTCAGATGTTTATCGATTTCATTTTGCTGCAGTAATTGATCAGCTTGCATGTTTTACCCCTGAAATTTGTGATGAAAAAATGATCCGCCGATGCTAGTGCAATCGGCTGGCTGACAACATTGGGGATTTCCATAATGGATCAGGTTGAACAGCCTGGCTGCTGCCGGGCAGTCGCTTGGTAAATTTCTGCAACAGGTGGCTGTGGAGCATGTTGAACCAATGCAATGTGAAATCCGTCGCCGGAAAGGAAAATTATGAACAAGGAATTGCTTACACCCTATGAACTGGGTGATCAAAATCAGACCACTACCTGGGAAGAATGCATAGCGTTTTATACGGCGCTGGAAAAGCAGTATCCGCGCAACCTGCGGTTCTTTCAGATCGGCAATTCGGATGCCGGCACGCCTGTCCATGCGGGCATAGTCAGCATGGACGGTGTCAGTGATCTGAACGAAATCAGGCGCAGCAATCGCCCGGTCTTTTTTAATAACAACGGCATTCATCCGGGTGAACCGGAAGGCATCGATGCCTGTATGGCACTGGTACGTGATCTTTGCACCAGGCCTGAGCTGTTGCGATCTCTGAAGCAAACGGTATTCCTGTTCATTCCCGTCTATAACGTGGACGGCTGTCGAAACCGTCAAAATTCTTCAAGGGTGAATCAGCAGGGTCCGGAACAGTTCGGATTTCGAGGTAACGCAAACCACCTCGATCTGAACCGGGATTTCATCAAGTGCGACAGCCAGAACGCGCAGATATTCAATCGTTTCTTTTCTGACTGGGATCCAGATGTGATGGTCGATACGCACACGTCCAACGGTGCCGACTACAGCTATACGATGACTGTTATTCAGACTCAGCCCGATAAGCTGGGCGGTGAGCTCGGCCAGTTTGTGCGTGAAACCATGTTGCCGGAACTTGCAGAAAAAATGTCAGGGCGTGGCTGGCCAATCTGCCCGTACGTCAATCCGGTCAGGGAAACGCCGGATGACGGCATCGAAGATTTTCTGGACCTGCCGCGCTTTTCCACCGGATACGCCGCGCTGAATCACACAGTTGGATTCATGCCCGAAACGCACATGCTCAAAACC
>Ga0209067_10001855_pt1 | contig 12790 bp, 12 predicted proteins | sample ColStrG_CSR_2013_FD_187199 | JGI IMG/M metagenome (GOLD analysis project Ga0209067, IMG submission 187199) | Freshwater sediment microbial communities in response to fracking from Pennsylvania, USA - Cold Stream Run_MetaG_CSR_2013 (SPAdes)... | ecosystem: Environmental > Aquatic > Freshwater >... | reverse complement strand
TTCAATGGTGCCGACATACGGTTGATCTACCGGTTTGGGTACGTCTTGCGCGTTGGCCGTCGGCGCTATGCACAGGGTGATGGACAGAATGGATTGCAGGATGGATGCGTGCAGCCGGGGATGGACTGGTCTCATATTGTTCTCTTTTATTTGGGTGAGCAGGCAAAGGGTGACGGAAAGGCCAGACTAAGGGTCAGACTAAGTGTTACGAAAATAAGCAGGCACCGAATTTAGCACAATGCCAGCCGTTACTGTGATGAAGCCGCCTGAAAATCGGCGCTTCTGTCAGTTTTGCGCTATTCGTCAATAACTTTTTGGTAATCTGGATTCAGATCGACAGATCGATACTGCTGTTTCCGCGAGCGGCAATATAGCCTCGCAGTATGCCGCTGGAGTATTTGCTCGCCACCTCGGACAGGAACTGCAGAAAATCGACATGCGCGCTGGAATCGGCGCGATCTGAGATGGTGCGGATGATGGTGCAGGGGATGGCGTATTCGTGGCATATCTGCGCCACCGCTGCGCCTTCCATTTCAACTGCTAATGCCTCGGGCAATTCGGCGCGCAGGCGCAGCACCTGCTGTTCGGAGCCGATGAACTGATCTCCACTGGCTATCATGCCGATATGAATTTTTGGTGCGTGTAATCCAAACTGCGTCATGGTCGCCGCGGATACGCATGCGGGTAATGCGTTCTCAAAAAAATGCGTGGCCGCCTTGTGCAGTGCAGTCCGCAGTGCGGGCGAGACGGCGAATTCAGTGATGCCTGAGAGCGGGATTTCGTAGCGCGGGAACAGCGGACGGGCATCCATGTCGTGTTGTATCAGTCTGTCGGCGATCACTACGTCGCCGACCTGCACTTGTTTGGCCAGTCCGCCCGCAAGTCCGGAAAACACGATTTCAGTCACGCCAAACTGGTGTATCAGACTCACGGCAGTGCTGGCCGCAGCAACCTTGCCAATACCAGAGAGTACGATCACGCAGGCTTGCCCTTCCAGCTGACCAACGTAAAAATCGCGCGTGCCGACCCGGCGTACTGTTGAGTCACCCTGTTCAGAAATGTGCCGAACGAGTCCGGCAATTTCATCGTGCATTGCTGCCATGATTCCGATAGTCATGTTGCATTCCCCAATCGTGATGACGCCCCCGGTAAATCAGTCTTACTGGACGCTATGGATGTATTCCAGCGGGCAGTGTTAATTGCTGGTGGAGTGCAGCGCAATTCGGTTGCCCTCACTGTCGATGAGGATGGCGCGAAATCCGTGGGGCCCTATCGGATGAATATCCTGAACCACCTGACCTCCGGATTCTTTGGCCGCCTGTACGGCCTGTTTGAGTCGACCATCCGCGTTCAGATAAACCAGTGGTCCGGTTCGGGATGGCGCGTTGTAGGCTTCGGTAAGAACCAGGCAGCCAGAGACATTGGTTGTGGCGTGAGGCAGTAGGCCAAAGACAAAGCCGTCACCACCTTCCTTGCTGACCGTGCCGCCAAGAACATGGGAATAAAAGGCAATGGCGCGGTCCAGATGGGCGACGGGAATGTCTACCCAGACAAACTGATTATGCATAATGGTCTCCTGATGAGGGTACAGGCGGTCATTATGATTCAACTTGTCTTGAAATTTCCATTTTCAGTAAAGTTTGCAGGGCAGGCTACGTCCACAATCTGAGCACCGGTCATCTTGGCCAGTTGTGCTGGCGTTAAATTGAAGACGGCATGCGGATGTCCAGCGGCAGCCCAGACTGAGTCGAATTCATTCAAGCCCTGGTCGATCAAAATAATCGTGGGTTTGAGATGGCCAATGGGGCACACCCCGCCGATGGCATAGCCGGTGTTTTCTTTCACAAATCTGGCATTGGCCCTGCCTGTTTCGCCCCCGACGATTTTTGCCAGCTTTGCTTCATCAATACGCTGTGCGCCACTGGCAATCACCACCACGGCAGCATCATCGGACAAACGGCGAAACACAATGGACTTGGCGATTTCGGCCACATTGCAACCTACAGCGAGAGCGGCCTCAGATGACGTTTTGCCGGTCGTGCTTAACATCGTAATGGATTGCTCGTGGCCGAGATTTTTTAACAGTGTCAGTACGCGTTGTACCGTATCCGGTAGTAGGTTGTTTATTTCCATTTTCAATAGTCACCTGATCATTTCGTGAAACGAATTTGATAGTGCAACATTCCAGGCAATGTCGCACTGTCGGTTTTACGACGAGCGCCATATCCCTAACGAGATGGATTTAATGAAGCCGACGAATTTGCCTGGCAACGACGAAAACCATCCCCAAATCGATTTTCCTGTCTGATGTTGCAGTGCAGTTTCAGTGCTTGAGCTTTTCTTCTGCTGATTCAGATTCGATCGTGCCGGTATTTTAGACGGTATTGTTGGCCGTACTGGCTTAGCATTGGATGATTTGGTTAGTTCGATCTGGTGGGTGTTGGTGGCTTCCTGCCCATTTTTCTTAACCTGACTTTGTGATTTCGACCTGGCGAATTCACCAAAGTTTAAAAAGGCGCCGCTGGGTCTGGGATTTTTACTGAATCTTAAATCAGACAAATCGCTTTCTTTCCAGATTGCTGTATCCAAATTCCGCCAACTCAGCCCTGTTCCACTTAAATTGGCTTTATATAAATTTGCACGATTTAAGTTGTACGGATCCAGGTAGACGCCGGCAAAATTCGAGCCACTTAAATCGAACCCGCCCAAATTTACCCAGTGAATATCAGAGTCCCGAAAATCGACGCCTCTTAAATTTGATCCGAAGAAATGAACGGCCCTAAAATGATGACATCCCCTGAACGAAGCAACTCGAAAGTCTACGTCATTGAAATCAGTGCCGTGCAGATTGCAGTCGGCAAACTTCGCGCCTCTGCAGTCCACCTGTAAAAAATATGCGAATTCGATCTGTGTGCCAGTCATATCTACCCAGCGAAGATCAGAAGCGTAAAATTTCAAGCGCCATAATTTTTCGTTTCTGAAGTCGACTGCCTGCAAAATTGCCTTATAAAATTCTACGCTGTCAAAATCCACTTTTTTGAAGCCCGCATGACTCAGGTCAGTACCAATAAATTTAACCGATCTTAAACTTGAATTGTGAAAATGAACATGGGTTAAATTTGAGTAATGAAACGTTGCACACGACAAATCTGCCCCGTCAAATTTGGCACCCCTGAGATTTGCCCTGTTAAAATTTGCACAGCGCAAATTGGTATTGGCAAAATTTATATCACTCAAATCAAGGTCTGCCAGGTTAATTGACCCTTGACCAAAGAGATTTGACAGAATGGATACTGGCTGATTTCGCACGAAATTGACAATAGATTGTCTGGCGCTTAATGCCAGATCGTTGTTGATTTCTGTATAGAGCGCAAGCTTCATATCGATGAACAGTCGGGATCTGACTTCCTCGCTGCCTGACATGGCATCGGTCATATCCTCAATGCTCATCTCGAGAATTCTGGCCATGGCATGTTTTTGTCGATTCTCCACGGCCAACTCGTAACGTCTCTCTAATATGCAGAGTTCCTGGCGACCCTCTTCGGATATGAAATCCTGTTCACTATCATCAGGAAGATACTTCTTTCCGGCGACGGAAAGAGCGTGATCCGCTGCTTCAAATTCAGCTTCGACCTCATGATCGCTGGCGCTTAATACTGGGCCAGGCTGTTTTTTTAGCGGGACTGAATGACACCGAATCTGTCAGGACGGATGGAAAAAAAACGGTTGAATTGAAATTGGCATAATTTTTTGAGCAATGCAGGTCAACGGGAAGTTAATTTACATTTGACGTCATGCATGGATAAATTATTGTTGGTATACCGATTCGCTATGGTTAAATAATTTGCTCCTGCAAATTCAATTATCGTTTTTAAACATCTGTTTTTATGTCCGCTTCTACAATGCCATCCTTTCTATGAAATGAAAAAAATTAACGTGAAGTGCATCTACAAAACGAATTTAAATAAAAAAATGCGACGCATGTTTAAAGATCACTGGATCTGTAATAAGTTCAACAAACTAAAGCGCTCCTGTGGTTTTTCCTGGGAAGAGTTGAAGTTTTTTGGGAACCTTTAAATGAGTGGATCCAATAATTTATGGCGTGATAATGAAATAACAGACACGAGGCTACAGTGAGTCCGCGTAAACAATTTTCCGTCCATTGAATATTCATCATCGATCAATTCATTTACCTTTGTGCTCCTGCTTTTCTGAATTCGCAGTGATTGCTTTGCGCAATTGAGTTCTTCCATCAGTAATCGCACGGTTGAAGTCAACTTCAGAGCAGTCCGCTCCCGAAAATATTGCGCCTGAAAAATTAGTATTCTGGACAGAAGAGCCGGTCATAATGACACCGGTAAAATTCGTTTTACAACAAATTGCCCCGTTTAAAGTTGATTTTGTCAACCGCGCCCTGGTTAAATCTACTCGGGATAAATTTGATCCAGTTAAATCTGCACCCGATAGATTTAATCCCTTGAGGCTGACTTCGCGTAAATCTACCTGGACCAATTTTGCCTTGGTTAAATTAGTACCGACCAAAATTGCCTTTGCCATTTTTGTCTGATTTAAGTCAGCTTCACCCAGATCGGTTCCGCTCAGATCTCTGTTTGTTAAATCACATTCGGACAGTGAAGCACCGGACATCCTTAAATTGGTAAGGTCCACAAGATGTAAGTTTGTTCTTGTAAAATTTGTATTGGTTAGAGTCGCCCCCTGCAAATTGGCGCCTATTAAACTGGCGCCGATAAACTTGGCACCGCTTAAATCTGAATAGGAAAAATTGACGCGATCCAGATTTTTTCCGGAAAAGTCGAAGCCATTTAAAATGGCTCGTGTGAAATTGGCGCCTTGTAACATCACGTTGTGTAATTCAAATCCGTTCAGGTTTGATCCGGATAAATCAGCTTTCTGTAAATTTGTTCCTCTCATAGTAATTTTTTGCGGTCTGCTCGGTGCGCAGCAACTGAAACAGCTTTCGGATGCAGGTCGACCCAGCCTGCCTTGATCCAACCTGCCAATTTGCGCCTCAGACAAAATTGCATTGTCGAAATTGACGCCCCGAATATCGGCGTCGATCAATATGCTGTTCTGCAGATGAACTTCCGAAAAATTTAAGCCACTTAATAGAGCTCTGGTCAGATCGACGCCTGTCCACGAAATACTCATTTGTTGAATTGATCTTGATTTCAAAAAGGTCAAATTGACTCGGCGCATCACCGCGTGGGAAAAATCTGCGTCTGTCAGAACCGCGCTATCCAAACAGGCTTCACTCAAGTTTGCTCTGATGAATATCGCGCCTTCTAAATTAGCCCGAAATAAATTGGCTTTGCTCAGGTTCGCATTTACCAAGGTTGCTTTTTCCAGATTCGCCATGGCGAAATTGGCTTTATGCAGATTGGCACCAGCCAAAATAGTATTTTTTAGATTTGCGCCGATAAGAATTGCGGATTCGAGATTGAAATCAGAGAGATCTAATCCACTTAAATCAACATAAGCCAGATTGATTGGCCTTCCGTGTCGATGACCTTCCAAACATCTGCGGGTATGGGGACGCTCCATCACTTCACGCTTGCGTGCAAGTATTTCCGTGGTATCGCCATCTGCCGTGAGTACTTGCAGTCTTGGTAGACGAATTTCCTTGTTGAACAGGCTTTGAGAATACGTTTTTTCCTGTTTGACGACACTGGCTTCGCGGATATCACCGTCAGATTCCTCTGTGTCAGATCTAACCGGCATGTGCCTTTTTCTGTCAGTTTGCCTGTGGATGTTTTGAGCGTGATAACTCTCAAATGGTATTTAGTCAAACTCTTCAGATGACGGATCTGAGAGGAGGTTTTCGCTCTGGTACGAAAGGCTGACGTTGTCGGATTGTCGGAATGGATTTGATTCGCTGACTGTGGTTGTTTCACTGGTTTCGGTGACTTGTTGCCCAGACGACCAGGTGCCGTATGAGACAGGGCTGGTGGGAGATTTTGGAATTGGAGGGAGCATAGTGGGATTCGATGTCATGCTTTCCGAAAATTGCTGCAGTCCGGAGGAACAATGCACAGCCTTTCTATGAAAATCGGGGTTGAAAGTATCGTGATTGGGCTAACTTTTTTCAAAGTTTGCAAGATATCCTGGCGCCCAATATTGGTATCGACTCTGGGAGTAAATCGGCGCTGGCTATCGTTTCAGCAAGATAGCATTGGAATTGAAAATGAAATAATAATTTGAGGGGCTTGAAATTCTCATTGATATTTGATAGGTCAAAAAGTTGAATTTCAAACTTGCTGCGGCGTGTTGATCTCGCCACGATTTATCGCCGCTGTGTCTTGTCTGTCTGGCGAGAAGTTGACTTCAATGTGATTCCATCCGCAATGACTTCATGCGGATCACGTTCAAATGGCAGGTAACACCTCAAGCACCTGCTGCACAGAAATCTCTTCCACCCACGCCTTGCGCGCGCCGGTTTTAATCACGGTGGAAATTTCTTTGTTAATGGGTGTCCATTCTGGCGAAGTCTGGCGCATCAGCGCGATCACCGGCACATGCACCGCATTTGCCAGATGCATGATGGCTGTTTCGACTGAGACGATCAGATCGCATCTGCCGAGCATCGCCGGCAGCTGGTAAAAATTTTCGTCGGCGCTGAATAATTGAATACGCGATTGCGCGTCGCCGCCAAACCTGGTCCGCGCTTCGCCCAGTGCTTCCGGAATTACGTTGATGATGAAGTTGGCCTGCTTCCATTGATCAGTTTGCTGCATGGCAGTCGCAAGTTCCATCACGCGCTCCAGACTCCAGCTGCGCTCGGGCGACTTGGAAAAGCCGTTTAAAAATACTGTTGGCACATCCTGATTGAAATGCCAGTTGATCAATTGCTGCTGTGCCCAGTTCTGCCATTGCTGCGGAATGGTGACAAACGGCAGTCGCTCCTGTTCGCTGATGTTCAGATTGAATAATTGTTGAAACCAGTCGGCATAGATCGCGCTGATATGCGGCACCGACTCTGCCCCGGACTGATGCTGGCGCGTGATTTTATAGGCGGGAATATGCGCGTCGAGTTTGCGGTAAATCAGATGCTTGCGCAGGTCGAGCAGACGAACCCGCTTTTTCTGTCCGACGATAAAACCTTCAGGGCTCAACTCGCGCATCAGCTTGACGTATTCGTGGCGATGCAGAACCGCAAAGGACACGACGATGGGGTAGTGCTCGCTGCGGGCCTCGGCGATCGATTGCTGATAAAGTGCCGGGCTGTACGTCTGGGTATAGACCTTTTCAAACAGGCCGCAGCCGTTCACCCAGTCGTAGAGTGAATACTTTTTCAGATGTTCCCATTTGTCGGGGTCAGAAGTTCTGCGCAGCTCGTCTACCCAGAGATGCATCTGGATATGCGGATAAGCCTGGCGGAATGCGCGGAAGCAGTTCTGCATGTAAGTGAAGTCGCCGAGTGCCAGATGGGCCACGAATAAAATTTTGCGGGAGCTGCTGAGCAAGTCGACCGGGATGAGTTGGTTAGTCATAATCGTTTCAGAATCGCTTCAAAAATTAACGTGGGCGGGCCATCAGATATTTCCAGAACCAGTTGACGCTGTCCGCGTACTGTTTGCGCTTCCACAGAAATCGTGAATGCATGCGCATTTCCTTGTAATTTTGTGGTACGGCATCCAGCGGCAGGTCGGACCACGGGGACAGGCGGTGGTATCTGGCGAACAGGAGACGGGCATCATGCAGACACCAGTCGGCCCAGGGTTTGACCGCGCCGGCAAAATGGATGAAGACTGCATCGCCGACATCATTCATGGCGCGGTGGTCGTTTTCCAGATCGCCGATCAGGCCATACAGATAGTTGTAGCGTCTCGGTAAATACAGTGCACTGTGGTTCAGCGCCACGTTGAGTGCGTCCTGATCGGGGAAGCGAAAATCCGGTCCGGCGCTCAGCATGGCTTCGACGGTGACTTCCGTAATATTGTGGGCCAGCCATTCGGTAATATGGATATACATGAAGCCCGAATTGAAGTATTGCGGATTCGATAATTTCAGCGCAGCGACCCGGCGTATCGTGGTCGCCTCCGCATCGGGAACGACGCAGGCGATCTGGCCGTCCAGCGGCAGGGCGATCAATTCGGTCAGTTTGCCTACGCATAAAATATCGGCGTCCAGATATAACACCCTGTCGGTATAAGCTTTCAGCGTTTCCGGGATGACGAGACGCGTAAAAATGGACGGTGAGTAATAGGTTGAAGCGATAAAGTGCGAAAACCGGCTGAACTGATCCGGGTTGATTAGATGGATGTGAGTCTTGACTGGATGCTGTTGCTCCAGCCTGTGCAGGCGTTCCCGGTTCTGATCCGAGACCACAAACGCCAGCACGTGAAAGGTGAAATGCACGCCCGGGTTGTTGGCGATGATCGACATGATGGTCGCACCCATGCTGCGGAAGTAGCGGTCGTCTACGCAGAAGGCAATGTGGAACGAGGCCGTCGGCCTGTCGCCTGTCTGGTCGGTGGGCCGTTGATCAGAGTGCATCGACAACGCGCTCCACCGTAATGTTTTTGATCCATTCGCGCCGGTGCTGCGTAGTAATGATTTTGCTGTTGGCACTGTCTATCGGTACCCATTCCGGGTTCTTCTGGCGCATCAGCGCAATCACCGGAACATGCACCGCATTGGCCAGATGCATGACCGCGGTCTCGACCGAAATAATCAGGTCGCAGCGCTGCAGAATGGCGGGCAGCTGAAAGAAATTCTGGTCGGCGCTGAACAGCTCGGTATCCTGCAGTTGATACGCATCCAGTATTTTTTTTGCCTGCGCCATTTCCTGCGGCACGGCATTGATGAGGAACAGGGTATTTTTCCAGGCCGGCTGGAGGCGCATGGCGGCGATCAGTTCCGCCGCATGCTGCAAGGGCCAGCTGCGTTTGGGCGTTTTGGCAAAGGTGTTGATAAAGACGGCCTTGCGCTCTGCCTCTGGCTTGCCGGCATTCCATTTCTGGAATTGCTGCCCGGCGTACAGTGACCATTGCGCCGGAATCGTGACAAACGGAAAGCGTGCGGCATGGTCCAGTTCCAGCCCGGCGAGTTGGCGGAACCAGTCAGCGTAGACATCGGTAATGTGATAGCCGGATGCCGCTGCGCGGTACGGCGCAAAACTGGCATCGAGCTTTTTATAGTCGGCGCTCTGCCAGGGCGCATACCACGGGGTTTTCTTTTTTATGCCGATCACCAGGGCGTCGGGGCCAATGTCGCGCGCCAGCGTGGCGTATTGATTGGGGCGCAGTGTGGCGATCGATACCACCAGCGGATAATGTTCCTGCCGCGCTTCGAGGACGGATGCCTGGCGCAATGCCGGACTGTAGGTTTGGCGATAAATTTTCCGGAAAAAAGTGCAGCTCTCGGCCCAGTCGTACAGCGAATATTTTTTTAAAAATTCCCATTTGGTCGGATCCGCCGTGCAGCGTACTTCATCTATCCATAGATCGATTTCGATCTGCGGATACGCCTGGCCAAAGGCTTTAAAAAAATTCTGCAGATAGGTGAAGTCGCCGATCGCCAGATGCGTGATGAACAGAATTTTTTTTGCTGTGGCCAGTTGGGATGCGGGTATCAAAGTCATGGCGTTCCAGTCAGCTGCCGGCGATGGTTTGATCGAGCTGCTTTTTTCTGTTGAGGATAAAGGCGAACAGCAGGGCGCAGGATACACAGTAAAGTACCTCGGTTTCTTTGTATTTGAACAGGACATCCACCAGTCCGAACAGCAGGTAACCGCCGCACACACCAATCCCCATCGCCGCCGCCGCTCTGGTTTGCCGGTCGGGATCGAGCAGATATTTTCCGAAGTAGTAGCCAGGCACCAGATAGGTCAACAAGATCGCGATCAGTCCGGGTATGCCCATGGTAGCCGTGCTGAACAGAATTTCGTTGTGGCTGTGTGCGCCGTTGTAATAGGTCGGCAGGACCCTGCGGTTAACCATGTCCATGAGTGCGGCCTTGTAGTGGTCGCCGGTGCCTACACCGATGAAAGGATGTTCCTGAATCATGATCCACGAGGCTTCCCATAACTGGAAACGCACCCCGACTGAGGTGTCGGTATTTTTGTTGACCGTGAAGATTTCGACATCCTGTTTGGCCTGCTGAATCCGTTGACGCGCTACATCGGTGTTAAAAAATACAATGCCAAACAGCAGGAGCCCGGTCAGAAACAGAACAATGTTTTTTCTTTTCAGCGGAGTGGTGACAAAGGTCAGGTAGGCGGTCAGGAAGAACAGGGGCAGCGCAATCCAGATGGCGCGCGTCTGGGACAGATAGGCAATGTAGAGTCCGCACAGTCCACCCAGCGCGTGCAGCATCACAGAAAGTTTGCCTGGTCGCTCATTCCACCCCAGTGATAACACTGACAATAACCCGAGCAGGCTGGCCAGTTCCACATACCAGGCTTCAATAACCGGTCGATTTTGCACTCGTGGAGACAGATACAGTTGTATCGCACACAACACCGTGCCGCCTATCAATGCCCATTGCATGGTGCGCAACTGTGGCAGGGTGAGATCCTGCAGCAGCCATAACAGCAGGCCAAACGTGGCTAACCTGGCTATCGGATTGTAGGGTGAGAGATCAAAGTAGCCGTGGGCAATCTGGGTCACGATCAGCGCCAGCAGCAGCGCTGCCATGCTCCAGTGCAGTGCTTTACAGGATTGATAAACCTGATGAAACGATGCGCCGGCGCCGGGCTGCACACTCAGTCTGGCGATCACAACGACGAGCAACAGGAAGAAACTCAGATTCATCAGGTGGGCGGCCAATCCCGCGCTGAAAAGTGCATACAAAATCAGGAGAACAGGAAGGCTTTTCTGGTTGGTCAAATTGGAAATGAATTTCATCGGAGTCTGAGTTAGGTAGTGCATGGTCTTGGGCGCAGATTATAACCAAGAACCGTGCCAGAGACGGGAAAACATCATCGCAGCGTTGGTATCGGTACTGATGGCACGCGGAAGAGCCGGTGGCAGCAGATTTTGTTGGTACAATGCCAAAGCTTATTTTTGGGGTGCACAGTGATGACACAGAACAGTCCGGCAATGCAGGTTGAGGGCGAACCATTTCATATTGCCTTTGGCATTGACGCCAGTTATTTCCGGTATGCCGGCGTGACCATCGTATCGATACTGGAAAACAATCGCGACCAGTCGCTGCATTTCCATATTCTGACGGAAGACGTGCCTGACACGGTGCGCGAGAATTTTCGTTCAATAGCAGAGCAGTACAGCACCAGAATCGACTTCCACCTGCCAGATCTGGCGATTTTCAGGAATCTGTACGAATTTTCTGCCAGCTCACAATATTCCCCTGCCATCTTTACCCGCCTCATGATTCCCGCAACGCTGCGTGGTATTGCCGAGACCGTGCTGTATCTGGATGCCGATATTATCTGCTCAGGCAGTATTGCGGATTTGCGTCAGATTGATATGCGTGACCAGATTCTGGCGGTGGTCAGCGATGAACTGGAAACCACGGTAAAAAATCGTTGTGCCGCGCTGCATATCAGCAGCGGCCGGTATTTCAATTCTGGCGTCATGCTGATCAATGTGGCCAACTGGCTGGCAGCCGACGTGACCAATCAGGTGTTTGCCACGCTGCGCGACAGTCAGCGCAATTTTCTGCATCCTGATCAGGACGCGCTGAATCTGGTGCTGGGGGATCAGGTTCTGTATATCGAAGAGCGCTGGAATCTGCGCTATAACCTGGAAATCATGTTGCGCAAGGGACTGTCCCGCGAATGGCTGGGGCCGGCGGTGTTCATGCATTTTACCGGCCGTATCAAGCCTTGGCTGAACTGGAACCTGCACCCCTCAAAAGAGCTGTTTGTGCGCTATCAGAGTCTGACGCCGTGGCGCGGCGCACCACTGGAGGAACCGCGCAATTACAAGGAAATGCGCATGTTCGTGCGCTTTTTGATCCCGCAAAAACAGTTTGCTGCAGCGTTCTGCTGGTACAGTAAATATCTTGTTGAAAAGCTCAGAATCAAACTGGGACCAGCATCTGAAAAAGGGAAAATTTAATTAAGCTCTGATGGCGTTAATGCGCGCGGTAATGTTGTGGCTGCGGAGCTCGTTGCACTTAATCATGGGGTTCATGCCAGAGTGTTGATGATATTGCCCTGGGTGGCGGTCGTCGAATTGCTCAGTGAGGGTGTCGAATTGACGTTGCTACCAGCGCTCGCCGCAGCGCTGTAACTGGTACTGGCAAAGCTGCTGTTATTGACGCTGGCAGTGGTGTTCGGGCTGGTGTTTTGCAGATTGGTCAGACGTGATTCGACCGAGGCAATTTGCTGGGTAATGACCTTTTTGGTATCGGCGCATTGCGTCTTGATTAATTGTTGCTGTAATGACGTCAGCTGTTGCTGCAGGGCGGAAATTTGCGCGGCACTGCCGGCAGCAACGGCGCTGCCATTCGAGCAGGCACTGCTTTGGCAGTTTCCTACAGCGGCCACCATTTTTGTCTCCCATTCGCCGGTATCTACCGAGGTTAACGGCCAGAATATAAAAAAATATAGGGCGGGCGTGGTAATTTTTTGATGCGGTAGTGTAGGGTGGTGCAGCAAGAGTTTCCATATGCATCAACTTAAGCCCGTCTCGTCGAAGATTCGTAGGGTGCAATGTCATTGCACCGGGCGTTCATTATCCGCGAGCTGGTGCAATAGTATTGCACCCTATGAATTTGGTATTTCGATGAGATGGGTTAGGTTGATGCATATGGGGTCCAATGCCATTGCACCATTCAGCGAACAATGAAATGTGGTGCAAGAGCC
>Ga0209067_10001854_pt1 | contig 12792 bp, 13 predicted proteins | sample ColStrG_CSR_2013_FD_187199 | JGI IMG/M metagenome (GOLD analysis project Ga0209067, IMG submission 187199) | Freshwater sediment microbial communities in response to fracking from Pennsylvania, USA - Cold Stream Run_MetaG_CSR_2013 (SPAdes)... | ecosystem: Environmental > Aquatic > Freshwater >... | reverse complement strand
ATACCAAAAGCCGCTAAAATGGAGGCATGGATTGGTCAGATTGCCCTTTGGTTGAAGTGATTCCCGGCAAGGTCAGCGGCGTGCCGCTGCTCAAGAACACGCGCTTGCCGGTCGAGGCAATCACTGGAAATTACGACGCTTTCCGCGATGAGGGATTACCACCAGACGCCGCCATAGCTGAAACGCTCGATTGCTACCCGGAAGCCGGACTTGACACGATCGTAGCCATTCTCAACTATCGTGCCGCCCACCAGCTTCAGGCGCAGCCTTGAAGGTTCTGTTCGATGAAGACGTGCCCCAGAAGCTTGCCCGAGCGTTGCCCCGCCATGAAATTCATTCGGTGGTCAGTATGCAATGGGGCGGCATCAAGAACGGCGCGCTGCTAACGTTGATTGAGCGGGAACGCTTCCACGTTTTCCTCACTGGCGACAAGAACTTGCCAAACCAGCAGCGGCTTGACGACCGTCCGTTTGCAGTGCTGATTATGTCCGCGATCAACTGGCCCGTGGTCAGGCCCCATGTTCACAAGATCTCCGTAGCGTTGGATGACGCGCGGCCCGGCACGGTGAAAGTTATAGACTGTGGCGTGTTCGTTCCACGTCCCAAACGCACATCGAGCGAAAGCGAATAAGCCCCGTCCGACAATAGGCAAGCTTCCGGACTGCCTCAGAAGCCGTCGATTGCTCAGAACGAAAGTGCCTCCACCAACTTGTCCAGTTCGCCCTGCAGGGCTAATTTCCTTTTCTGCAAGTCGGCCTGGCGGTCGCGGAGCGTGGCCAACTGCTGCTCGTGGGCGTCGAGTTGGCGGGCGTAGTTCTGCACCTGCTGCTGCTGGCCGCTGACGTTGTTGAGGCTGCCGATGTTCTGGCGGATGCGTTCTTCGTCGGCGGTCAGGTCGCGGATCTGGCCGGCGGCATCCTGCAATGCGCGATCGTTTTCGGCGATCTGCGACTTCTGGTCGGCAATGCGCTGCAACTGGCGGCGGCCGGCGTCGCTGAGGGTGCGGTTGCGGACGTAGACGAGGATCGCGTCCGGCGTGAGGTTGGCGACCTGGTAGGACTGGTCGTAAACCCGCTCTTCGGCAACTACGAACTCCTGGCTGGTGCCGGCGGCCAGCGGGATCTCGAAGCGATAGTTGCCGGGAGTCTTATCGGTGGGCTTCTGGTTGAGCAGCGTGTAGCCCTGGCGCAGCGGGTGTTCCAGGATCAGAGTTTTGGCTTTCTTATCCACATTGCGGATGGTGTAGGTGCGGGTCTCTTCGGCGGCCAGTTTGGTGGTGAGGATGCCGCGATTGGCGTGGATCTCGCGGATGAGGGCCTGCTTGCTGCCGAAGGCTTCGGTGATACGCGTGCCCAGGTCGACGGCGTAACTGATGAGCCGCTTGTCGCTGGCCTTGAGCGTCTCCATGAGCGCTTCGCCGCCGTAGGCGCCCCCATCGTAGACGGTGATGGGGCCGCCATCCAGGGTCTTGCCGCTGCTGTTGGTGAGTTCGGCCGCATTGGTTGGGTGCGGCGAGCTGTGGTCGGAATAGATCAGGAGCTTGCGGCCGTCGATGGCCTGTTGCAGGAAAGGCAGCATGGCCGATTCATTCTGGCGGATGGTGACGGGTTGCGCGATGCGGTACTCGAAGAGTTCGCCGAGTTCCTGGCCCGAGGCGTTGGCGACGATGGTGCTGGGGGCAACTTCGAGTCGGTCATAGGCCATTTGTCCCTGTTGCCCCTGTTGCGCACCGAGCATCGCCATCGACCGTCCCGCCGCCCTATTCATCGGAGGCGGCGGGGGAGCAGCCGCGTTGGGAACCTTCGCCTCGAAGCTCCCCTCATGCACCACCGGCCGGGCCGCACTATCGTCCGCCAATTCCGCCTCGGGTCGCTGCACGTACTTCGGCGCGTAAAGCTGGCTTACGAAGGAAATCGGCCGGCCCGACACCAGCGAAAGCTGCACCTTGGTCCAATCCTCGCCGGTCGTATTGTCCACGATGGCCCAGCCTTCCAGCACTGGCTGGCCCTTGTCGCCCATAATCAGCCGGTAGCTCGACTTCCACACGGGCGAAGGGATCATGTAAGCGGCCACCACATCCCGCTCCTTGGCATCGGTGGAATCGATGTAGACGCTGCGCTTGTCCTTGGACCGGGCGGCGGCCACGGCAGCCAGGTAATCCTTGAACTGCTGCTGCAAGCGCCCGTCCGTGAAGCGGATGCCGGTGGCGGCGCTGAGGTCGATGGTGCGCATTTCGCCCGAGTCCAGCAATAAAGTGAGTTGTTCGCGCTCGGGTTGCTTGTCGCTGCCCGCAACAAGGCGGCCGTTGACGATCGCGCCGGCCACAGTTTCGTTGCCAAATTTCAACTCCAGGCGCGCACCCTTCAACTGGCCGAGCATCGCGCTCAATGGCTGCGCCTCGCCGATCTGGAAGGGGAACTCGGAGAGCTTGTGGCTGAGCGGGTCCTGGGAGTCGTAGCGCAGGCCGGAAACCTTGCCCCCGCCGCGCTCTTCGATGGTGAGCGACTTGAGCACGTCGTTCATCTCCGAGGCGTTGAAATCCAGCCGCGCCGATTCACCCGGCCCGAGTTTACCGGAGCGTTCGAAGAATCCAACGCCGTGTTTGTACAGTACCACCTGCCTGACCGGCAACTCCGCGGGCAACGCGAGCGTGGCGCTCAGAACCAGCGAAACGAAAATGCGTGTCATAGTCCTCCAATCGGGGAATGCCTCCGGGCACGGTTCCCTTTCAATTCCTTATGTGGGGCAGGTTGTTAACCTGCGGCGGATTGGCAATCCGCCGGCCGGGAGCATGCGTCAGGCCTGCAGGCGGTTTTGCAATTCACTCGCCCATTACCTTAATGATGACGCGTTTGGAACGTTGCCCGTCGAACTCGGCGTAGAAAACCTGCTGCCACGGGCCGAAGTCCAGCTTGCCTTTGGTCACCGGCACAATCACCTCGTGATGCACCAGCAGGCTCTTCAGGTGCGAATCGCCATTGATTTCGCCGGTGCGGTGGTGGCGGTAATCCTTGCGGAAGGGCGCCAGTTTCTCCAGCCACTCGTCGATGTCGGCGATCAGGCCGTCTTCGGCGTCGTTCACCCACACGCCCGCGGTGATGTGCATGGCGGATATCAGGATCATCCCTTCCTGTATGCCGCTCTTCGCCAGGGCGCCCTCGATCTTTAGAGTAATATTGAGGTATTCGCGATGCTTCTCCGTCTTAAACGTGAGATATTCCGTATAGAATCTCATAGGCCGATCATACAACCGAACTCATGACGAACACCCACGCACGCATCCTGATTGTGGACGATGAGCCTGCCGTGTTGAAAATGATGAGCGCCTATCTGGGCCGGTTGGGATATACCGTAACTGCGTCGAACAGCACAGACGCCGCGTGCAGAGAAGCGGCAGCGGCGCCGGACCGGTTCGACATGGCGGTGATCGATGCCACCATGCCGGGGATGGCCATGGAAGAGTTGGCCCGCCAATTACTGCGGGCGAACCCGGCAATCGCGGTAATCGCGTCGAGCGGGTATCCTGTGGACATGGCTGCTGTGGAAGGGGCGGCTTCGGGACGAGTAGCATTTCTGCTCAAGCCTTTCGCCCCGGAGGTGTTGGCGGCGACGGTCCGGAGGATGATTGGCACGCAAAAAAAAGAGCTTTGACCTGGGCAAGGAGATCAAAGCCATCGCCCGGGAACGCGTAGGAACGGTTCCTGCATCGAAGGCCATCCAGCCGAAGTCCCTCCGCAAAAAGCCGAAACACAAGAAGCCGGTGGAGGAGGAAGGCCTGTGAATCCAGTGATGCTCCAAACACCGCGGCCTGCCTGTTCGCGGCGCGAGTTTCTGGCGTTCGGCTGGCTTCCGTTCCTGCGGCCGAGGCGTATCAGGCTGGCGGGCGCGAGCTTTCGCATCGTGCGCAACGGGCACTCCACGCGCCGCTACGTGCTGATCCACGGCAACGAAGAGACGGCGCGGGCAGTGCTGACCCGCCACATGGAGAACCACGAGGGGATCGCCTACCTGATCGAGAGCCACACCCGCAACGTTTCGGTAGATTCGGCCCAGATCGATCCGAACCGGATGTTTTCGCGCGTAGGGGCAGAGGCGAGTTTGAAGCGGCTGAACCCGGAACTGGCGCCGGACCGGCTCCAGGCTGCTCTGAACCTGCTGGACCGCGGCCGGGAGCGGTTGGTGCGAGCCCTCCTTCCAACGGATCGCGGTCTGCTGGTGGCGCTGCACAACAATTCCGAAGGGTACTCGGTAACCGACGAAGTTGGAATCAGCGACGAGACGTCGCTGCGCGAGCCTGGCAATCCACACGCATTCTTCCTGTGCACCGATCCGAAGGATTTTGCCGTGCTGAAGACTTCGCCATACAACGTAGTGCTGCAGCAGCATGCGCCCAAGGAGGACGATGGGTCGCTCTCGCGGCTGGCCGCCGCCCGCGGCGCGCGCTACGTCAATCTCGAGGCCGGGCTGGGAGACGCGGACCGGCAGCGGGAGATGCTGCGCTGGCTGGAGTGGAATTTGGTGTAGCCAAGCTACATGAAGTAATCTTTGACCTTGTCGAACAGCCCTTTTTCCGAGGGCCGGTTGTCCACCGGGAGCGTTTCGCGCAACTGTTCCAGCAGTTTCCGCTGCTCGCGTGAAAGGCGGGTGGGCAGCTTCACGTGGACATGAACGTAGAGATCGCCGCGGCCGCCGCTGTTGAGGATCGGAACCCCTTTGCCGCGGAGGCGGAATTGCGCGCCATTCTGCGTGCCCTCGGCAATCTTGAGCTTCTGCGGCTGCTCCAGCGTGGGAATTTCGATTTCGCAACCCAAAGCCGCTTGCGCGATGTTGATCGGAATGGTGCAGTGTAGATCGTGCTCCTGCCGGTCGAAAAAGGCGTGCGGCTTCACCTTCAGGAAGACGTAGAGATCGCCGGGAGGACCTCCCTGCGCGCCGGGTTGGCCCTCCCCGGCGAGGCGGAGGCGGTTGCCATCGTCAACGCCCGCCGGAATGTTCACCTTGAGCTTCTTCTGCACCTGGCGGTAGCCCTGGCCGCGGCATTCGCTGCACGGATTACGGATGATCTGCCCGGAACCGTTGCACGTGCTGCAGGTGCGCCGGATGGAAAGGAAGCTCTGCTGGTAGAGAACTTCGCCGCGCCCTTTGCAAGTGGGACAAGTGCTGGGTCCGCTGCCGGGCTCGGATCCCGACGCGCGGCAGCGTTCGCAGGCTTCCATGCGCGGCACCTGGATTTCGGCGCCCAGTCCGAAAACGGCATCTTCGAAGCTGATTTCCAGATCGTAGCGGACATCCTCGCCGCGTTGCGCGCGGCTGCGCCGCCGGCCGCCACCACCTCCGCCTCCGAACAGATCGCCGAACCCAAAGAAATCGCCGAGGATATCGCCGAAATCGGCGAACTGCTCAGGATTGAATCCAGGCGGTCCGCCGGCCGCGCCCTGCAGACCGGCGTGGCCAAAGCGGTCGTAGGTGGCGCGCTTCTGCGCGTCGCTCAGCACGCTATAGGCTTCGGAGGCTTCCTTGAACTTCTCCTCGGCGTGCGGATCGTCCGGATTACGGTCGGGATGAAACCGCTTGGCCAAATCGCGATACGCTCCTTTGATTTCCTGGTCGCCGGCGCCCTTACCGACACCGAGCACTTCGTAATAATCTCTTTTCGCCACGGGATTCACTGCGTTACGGCTTCACCGCTACTCGTACCATTGCGGGCCGGAGGAGCTTTCCTTTGAAATTATAGCCTCTCTGAAACTCGCCCAGAATGGCTTGGTCTTCCGCCTCGCCGGTCGGGACGCGCTCCACGGCCTGGTGCAGGTTCGGGTCGAACTGGCCTCCGGCCGTTTCGATGGGTTCCAGCCCCATTTTCTTCAGCGTCTCGGCCATCCGCTGATAGATCAGCTCGACGCCCTTGGCGTAGTTCCGGTCGGCGGTCTCCACTTTCAAGGCGCGCTCAAAATCGTCCAGGATGGGGAGCATCTCCTTGACCGAGTCCATGGCGGCGAACTGAAGATAGTCCGACCGGTCGCGCTCGGTCCGGCGACGGAAGTTGTCGAATTCGGCGCGGGCGCGTAGGAACCGGTCCTGCAGGTCGGCCTTCTCGGTGGCGAGTTGATCGCGCTCGGCAGCCAGGAAGGCTAACTGGCTTCGGGCGTCGATGGCCGGAACATTCTCTTCGGAAGACAATTCGGGAGAGTTCTCTTCGGGCTTCTGGGTGTCCACTGATACTAGTTTATCAAATGGCGTCAAAACTGCGAATTGGCGTCAAAACTGGGAATTCTCAAGGGCACGGCCGGTCTGCAGCACCGCCGCGATGGCGCGTTCGTAATGCATGCGCATGGGGCCTAAGACGGCCACTTTGCCGGGCAGGCCACTGGCCATCCGTACCGTCATGCCGATCAAGGCGAGACCTTTCATGGCCGGGTGCGCCTGTTCCAATCCCACGTGAATTTCCAACTCGCCAACGGGCTGTTCCAGGAAGCGGTCCAGAAGTTCGATCAAGCGCTGCTTTTCTTCGAGAGCGTGGAACAGCTCTCGCATTTTCTCGCGCGTGAGGTGCAAATCCAAGCCAAGCAGATTGGAAGCGCCTTCCATGTGCACTTCCGGCGACGTGTCGCCTTCCAGCAAGCCCTTGGAATAGAGCAACTGGAGTTTGCGCAACACCGCATGGTACAGTTCACGCTCTTCCTCCAAGCGGCGAAGCAACTCGCGGCGCGCGTGGCCCAGTTGCCATCCCCGGAAGTTGTGGTTGACGTAGTTGCGAATCGAGATCAGTTCTTCCGGCGAAACCGGCTCATCCAACGCGACGACGCGGTTCCGGACCATGCGGTCGCGCGTGACCAGGATCATGAGGAGGCGGTTGGAGGCCAGCGGAACCAGTTCGATCTGATCGAGTTCCTGGGCCAGGGCCGGTATGGCCGCGGCAATACCCACGTGGCGGGTCAACTCCATCAGGAGGTAGCTGGAGCGTTCTACCCGCGCTCCCACCGTATCCAGGCCGTCGAACTGGTTGCTGAGGCGGTTGGATTCGCCGGAAGCGATGCGGTTGACGGTCATCGTGCCGGCGTAGTAGCGGAAGGCCTTCTCGGTGGGGACGCGGCCGGCGGACGTGTGCGGCTGCGAGAGATATCCTTCATCGGCGAGATCGGCCATCACGTTTCGAATGGAAGCCGGACTGAGCATGTTGTCTCGCCGCTTCGAGATGGTCCGCGAACCGACCGGTTCGCCGGTTTCGATGTACGTCCGGACGATGGAGCTCAGGATTTCCAGATGTCGCGACTTCAGCGGCGAGTCCGTTTTCATAGGCCCTAGGTACACACCCTAATCACCATTCTAGTGGCTTGAAAGTAAAGGGTCAATCAATAAACTTGATGGGGCCGATAGTCTGGTACTGTTGGCCCGCGCCGGGGACACCCGTTGGGCGCCGCACGCTATACTCGTACTTTCCCGTGTTCCATTCCATCGAAAAGCAGGTTTCCAGCGCTTTCCATGCGCACATTCAGGCACGCTACGGCGTCGATCTCCAGGTAAACGTGGAGCAGCCGCGCCAGAGCGAATTCGGCGAAATGGCGGTGCCCGCGGCCTTTCAACTGGCCAAACAGTTGCGGCAGGCGCCGAAGAAGATCGCCGCCGAACTGGCGGACGAAATCGGGCCCATCCCGGGGGTAGCGGCCCTCGAGGTGGCCGGTAATGGCTACATCAACATCCGGCTGGACCGCGGGGCGTACGCCGCGGCGCTGTTGCGCGGGGAGCCCGAACCCGGGGCGGATGACGGCGAGAAAATCATCGTCGAGCACACCAACATCAACCCCAACAAGGCCGCGCACATCGGCCACCTGCGGAACGCAACCCTGGGCGACACCTTCGTTCGCATGTTGCGGGCTTTGGGGCAACGGGTGGAGGTCCAGAATTACATCGACAACACCGGCGTGCAGGTAGCCGACGTGGTGGTGGGGTTCCACTACCTGGAACACAAGACCTCAGCCGATGTGAAAGCGCTTCTGGCCGACCCTGCGGTGCGCTTCGACTACTATTGCTGGGACCTTTACGCGCGCACTTCCAGCTACTACAAGGACAATCCCGATTCGCTCAAGTGGCGGAGCGCCACGCTGCACGCCATCGAAGCGGGCGAGGGCGACGGGGCCGAGTTGGCGCACCTGGTGGCCGACGCCATCGTGGAAGCGCATCTGGCGACCATGCTGCGGCTCGACGTGGAGTACGACGTGCTGCCGCGCGAGAGCGAGATTCTGCATCTGAAGTTTTGGGCGTCGGCTTTCGAACTGCTCAAAGAGCGGAAAGCCATCTACCGCGAAACCGAGGGTAAGAACGCCGGCTGCTGGGTGATGCCAGGCCTCTCCGAGGAAGGCAAGGTGATCGTGCGCTCGGACGGCACCGTGACCTATGTGGGCAAGGACATCGCCTACCAGCTCTGGAAGTTTGGACTGCTCGGCAAGGACTTCTACTATCGTCCCTTCAAGACCTATCCGGATGGCCGGGTGTTGTACGTGACCACCGACCAGCCGATGGAGAGCGGGCAGCAGTTTGGGCACGCCACGCGGGTCTACAACGTGATCGACACGCGCCAATCGTATTTGCAGGACGTGGTGGTGGCCGGTCTGCGCGGTTTGGGCTACGAGCGGGAGGCCGGCCAATCGGTTCATTTCTCCTACGAGATGGTGGCGCTCTCGCCGCGCTGCTGCGCCGATCTGGGAATACCGCTTTCCGAAGAGGACAGCAAGAAGCCATATGTGGAAGTCTCCGGGCGCAAGGGCTTGGGCGTGAAGGCCGACGATCTGATGGACACGCTGATCGCCAAGGCGCTGGAGGAGGTGGTTTCCCGGCATGCGGAAAACACACCGGAAGAGAACCGGGCTGTGGCCACCCAGATTGCGGTGGCGGCGCTGCGCTATTTCCTGTTGAAGTACACGCGTAACACGGTGATCGCCTTCGACCTTCAGGAAGCGCTGAGCTTCGAGGGGGAAACCGGCCCCTACGTGCAGTACTCGGCGGTGCGCGCGCGCAACATTTTGCGGAAGCTGGAAGAGAAGGGCGAGAAGATCCCCGATTTTGCAGCCGACCTGAGCCCCGAAGCCATGGCGCGCCAGGTCCAGTTCGAGGATTTCTGGCAAGTATTGCTGGCGGCGTCGAAGGCCGATTCGGCCCTGGAGAACGCGGTAGTTGTCGGCGAACCCGCGCACGTGGCGAGATACGCCTTCCAACTGGCGCAGGCCTTCAGCAACTTCTACCAGAAGTACACCATTATCCACGAGGAAAACCGCGAGAAGAAGGTCTTCCTGTTGTGGATGACGGACTTCTTCCGCCGCCAGTTGGAGCGCACGGCGGCGGTTCTGGGAATCCGCATTCCAGAGTACATGTAAATGGGTTCGCGCCGCACGACGATCCTGATCTGCGCTGCGGGCGCGGGCCTGAGTGTATGGATGGCGTGCAACCTTCTCTTGCCAGGCGCCTGGCGCGGGCGGAACGATTTCTTGGGTTTCTACGCGGGCGCGACGCTGGTGGGCGCCCCAAACCTCTACGATCGCGAGAGTGTGCGCGGGGTTCAACTCCGCGCCGCCGGCGAATCGGGAGAGGTCCAGTATGGCCGCCTCCCCTGCTATGCACTCTTTTTGAAACCTCTGTCGTGGCTGCCTTACGACACGGCGGCGGCCGTGTGGGAAATCTTGCTGGCAGCGGTGTTCGCTGGTTTCGTCTCGCTTTGGCCAGGGGTCGCGGCCTCCACCCGATGGCGCATCTGCTGCTGGTCTTTGCCGGCATTTGCTTGCATTTTCAACGGCCAGGATGACGTGATTCTGCTGTTGTGGATGGCCATTTCGGCACGCCTGTTGCGGGCGGGCTGGGCCGGAGCCGCGGGAGCGGTCCTGACGTTAATTGCCTCCAAGTTCCATCTGTTTCTATTTGTGCCTCTGGTGATTCTGGCGCAACGGCGGTGGCGTATGGCTGCCGGCGGAGCGGCCGGCATGGGCGTCCTGTTGGCCATCTCCTTCTTGGCGGCGGGAGTTGGGTGGCCTTGGCAGTTCTACGAAGTTCTTCGGGATTCGCGCATCAGCACCGCACTCGACCACATGCCGAACCTGCACTCCCTGCTAACCGGAACCGGAGCGCTGGGGCTGCCGCTACAGACGATTGCCGCGCTGGCATTGGCCGCCGGCGTGTTCTTGTCTGCGCGGCAAGCGAAGTCCTTCGAGGCGGCTCTGGGAGTAGCGCTGGCGGCGGGCGTGCTCGTGGGCTTTCACGGTTATCTGCACGATGGTTCTTTGCTGCTGCCCGCGCTCATGGCGTTCTCCAGTGTTGCCGAAAGATTCGCTCGCATCCCTGCGATGGTGTTGATCACGCCCGTCCCCTGGTTTCTGCTGCAGCTTTCGCGCCCGCTGCCGGCAGTGACCCAATTGCTGATTGTGTGGTTGGCGGTGGCAGGCATGGTCTACTTACGGAGGAATCGGCGGCCAGAGCCAAAGCTGATTTGAAGCGCCTCATTTCTTCGGCGGCGGAACTGTTTTGGGCGGCTCGGCTTTTTTCCCAGCTTCGCTTGGTTGTGACGCCTTGCCCTTCTCGCCTGCTTCCTTGCCCGCTTCCTTGCCCGCTTCGGAAGCCTCCGCCGCAGCTTTGGCGTCAGGCGGAGCGCTCAGGTACTGCACGATCACCGTGATCCTGCGATTTGATGCTGCGTTGGGGTCCTCGGGGTGACGAAGCTGGCGATCGGCGTATCCGCGCACCTGGGCAACCTGCTCGGGACGAATGCCATGAGCTTGCATCAGCTTCCGGCAGGAATTGGCGCGATCGGAGGATAGTTCCCAGTTGGAATAGGACCCGTCGCCGTTAAAGGGCTTGGAATCGGTGTGGCCCTCGATGAGGATGTCGTTCGGCAGCTTTCCCAACTCTTGGGCCAGATTGGTCAATAATTCCGCACCAGTGCCCGTTGGTACGGGCCGGCCCGATTCGAAGAACATTCCCGCCTCGGTTTCGAGCAACTCGATGCGGAGGCCATCGGAGGTGACGGTGATCTCTACATGGTCCTTCAGGTTGCGGAAATCCGGTGTGCTCATCAGCGCCTGGCGGATCTTTTCGCCGAGGCGCGCCATGTCGTCTTTCGGCAACTGGATCGCGTTGCCGAGCCCTGCCGCCGCAGAGCCTTTCATCTTGCCGGGGCCACTCGGGCTGTTGAAGTAGGCACTGATGGCCTCCTGCACTTTGGGTTCGGCATTCATCAGCCAAAGCACGATAAAGAGGGCCATCATGGCGGTGACGAAATCCGCGTAGGCCACCTTCCAAGCGCCTCCATGATGGCCGCCGTGTCCAGCTTTCTTCCTCTTGATGACGATGATGTTCGGTGCTGGCGCTGCCTTGGTTTCACCTTCAGTTTGAGTTGCCATGTGCTCACCCTCCTAGGCCGCGGCCTTGGCGCCGCCACGGCAGGACGCCTCCATTTCCTTGAAGGTGGGCCGGACCGCCGGCGGAATGCACCGGCGCGCCATTTCCACCACCATGATGGGGCTCAACTCCTTGGTGAACGCCAGGGCTGCCATGCGCAAGAAACCCATATAGTTGCCTTCGGCATCGGTATTCTTGGTCATGGCCGCGGTGAGCGGTCCGAAGATTCCGTAACACAGCAGGATGCCGAGAAACGTGCCGACCAGCGCTGCCGCCACTTTTTCGCCAATCGCTTCCTTCGGCCCCCCCAGCGCTCCCATGGTCAGGACAACACCCAGCACGGCGGCGACGATTCCCAGACCGGGTAGCGCATCCGCCATGGTGCTCAAGGCCGCGATCGGTTCGTGCGTTTCGCGGTGGTGCACCTCCAGGTCCGCCTCCATCATGGAATCGATCTCCATCGGGTCCACGCCGCCGGTGACGGCGGTCCGTAGGGTATCGCAGAGGAAGTGTAGTGCGTGGTGCGATTTCAAAAACTTGGGATACTTCGAGAAGACCGGGCTCTTCTCGGGATTATCGACATCTTCCTCCAACTTGGCGGTACCGGCTTTGCGGGCATACGAGAACAGCTCGTACAACATTTTCAGGTTGTCCAGGTAGAGGGCTTTGGTGTATATATTACCCGCGAGAACGCCGGCGATTCCCTGGCCGATCTTCATCAGAGTGGGCAAGGGGTTGGCAACCACAACGGTTCCCACCGCGGCCCCGAAAATAATGACCAGTTCGGCCGGTTGAAACAAGACCGCCAACTTTCCATGTTCCATCAGGTAGCCGCTGGCGATAGCCCCCAGAACGATCACGATTCCGATAATTGAGATCATAAGGCGCGCGCGTTAGAGCACACTATCTTTATCGGTTGAAGAGACCGAACCTTTAGGGTGGAATCGCATTAGCACCGCGTGTCCGCGGTGCGCGGGTGTACCGCAACTTCAGCGTAGCCTTGCCCAGGTAGGATATCGTGGTCAGGAGTTGTGTGGGCAGGCTGCCGGTCCGCGGCAACAGCCCGCCTCGCAATTTGTGCAGAATGGCCAGAGGTGGCCCAGCCAATGATAGAAATCGTCCGTCCCAGCGCCTCTTCCCCTGACGCCCGCGTCGCCCTCTTCGATTTCGATGGCACCCTCTCGCTCATCCGCACGGGATGGCTTAACGTCATGGTCCCCATGATGGTCGAGATCCTCGCCGCGCTCCAAACCGGCGAGTCCGAAGCCGACCTCCGCCGTGTAGTCGAAGATTACGTCTGGCGGCTCACCGGCAAGGAGACCGTCTACCAGATGATGGCCCTCGCCGGGGAAATCGAGCGCCGTGGCGGCACGCCGCTTCACCCGCTGGTGTACAAACGGCGCTATCTCGATG
>Ga0209067_10001848_pt1 | contig 12813 bp, 9 predicted proteins | sample ColStrG_CSR_2013_FD_187199 | JGI IMG/M metagenome (GOLD analysis project Ga0209067, IMG submission 187199) | Freshwater sediment microbial communities in response to fracking from Pennsylvania, USA - Cold Stream Run_MetaG_CSR_2013 (SPAdes)... | ecosystem: Environmental > Aquatic > Freshwater >... | reverse complement strand
TTGAATACGAATGCATCACCCGGAAAATTGGTGCTTCCGCCACGGTACGCGCCTTGAATCGAGTGAACAAGCGGAAAATCCGCCGACGTAGTGGCGCCGGTGACATACGCGCTGCCGGACGCGTCGACGGCGATTCCCATACCGATGTCACCACCACTTCCGCCGATATAAGTCGAATAGAGAATGTGCGAACCCGTGGGGTCGAGTTTGATTACGAATGCATCCACATTTTTCGGGCTATTTCCGGCAAGAACCGATTGCATGGCACTCGCTACGGGGAAATCGGGCGAGGCGGTTCCCCCGGTTATGTACGCATTACCCTGGGCATCCACGGCAATGCCCATTGCTGTATCATCGCCGCTCCCACCCACGTACGTGGCGTAGGACACGACCGGGTCGATTACGAGCGGCAACTTGGGATCGTAACTCGCGATTTGGAATCCGACCTCATCACCTGGTCGAATGGCATATCCGCCATCGACGGCTCGCCGTTCGCCGTTGATTTCCTGATAAAGAAACGGCTTCTCCAACCGCAGGAGACCGGAGGAGTGGCGGAGAACCAAGCCCCCGGCGGGATCCACTTCCGGACGCTCAACACCCCGAAATCCCAAGGCGATAGTCGCCGGGTCCGCGCCGGGCGCAACCAGGAAATCGAACTGGATGCTCCGCTCGCGGCCATGAACCAGCATATCGATGCCTGGGTAAACGCGTTCGTATTTAACCTGCGCGAAATGCGGAACGTTCGCGCACCAGCGCGATCGATCGCCTCCGAAAAGATAATTGCTCTTACCGGGCTGCTCCTCAATTCCGGCGATGCGCGGCGAGCCGCTTGCGCCTGCCAGTTCCATGCGCACGGCTTGATCGCGACTTGACCATCCCGATGGGGAAGCATTTGAAATAACGAGCTCTTTCGATGTGAAATAGAAGTTGTACCGGCCGGTTCGAGCGAGAAAACGTACGCGGCTGTTCATTTGCCCGCGATTCGGTTCGAAGCTCAACGGTAAACGCCCGTATTTCGCTTCGATATTGGCGCGTAAAGCTCCCCCTGCCTCTGGCTGCCTATGATCGGGGCGGCGCGAGAGAGGCGGCGGACTCGACTTAGGTACCGGAACGTTTTGCTGCGCCGCTACTGCACGCGCTTCCGCGAGATCCTGCTTTAGCCCGAAAAGCGTCCTTCGGAGCCCCAAATGTGACTTGTCCGCGTAACTGGCCAGCCGAACGAGCACATCCAGGTCGCGCTCGCTCAGGTCCGAAAACCTTGCCTCCAATATTTTTCTAAGTGTTGTTCGATGAGCCCTCATCTTCGCTTGCAGCCGCTCGATATCCGACGGATACTGAAGCAGGTCTCTCCGAAGCGCCAGCAGCCGGCCTTGGATATGGTTCACCACCGCTGTCTTAGCCTGCGCGTCCATGAAATGGTTAAGCGGCACCGTCATCGTACCGAGACCAACTATCACCGAAGCCTTGCAACTGACCGTCTGCGACCCAGATGTGACGTTCGCCACAAGATCAGTGCGATCGAAGCCGGTAGCGTCCGGCGGATTAATTCCAAAGGCCGCGCGTCCGTTGTCGTCGGTGATCGACGTCAACGAGTTCAGAGTGGGCGGCTGCGCCGGAGATCCCGTAAAGACCAGCCGCGATGCGCCCAGAGTCACCTTGGCTCCTTTCATCGGCGCTCCGTTTGACGTCGCCGTGACCGTCAGGACATGAACCGGGTGCTGCGGGTCGCTCAAATGACGGATTGGGCGGTGCGCCGCGAGAAACATGTTCTGCGGCTTGATGGCGCACGCCGGGCCGGTTGGGGCCACTACCAGCGTGGAGATCTTAATCACGAGATTAGCCAGCCCCGTCTCCCAGGTCTGCAAATCCGCCGCCATGCAGTATCCGTACGTATCGCAATTGCCCTGACCCGCAGGGGTGCTGGTGATGTAACCGAAATACATAATGGGAGCTGCCGCCGAGAAATCGGGGTGGTCGGGACCCGGACCATCGAGCTTTGCAAAGCTGCTTGGGAAGCAAGGCACGATTGGCTGAAATGTGAACCAACTATTAAGGCTTGCCACGTCGATTTGCTGGCACGCATAAGTCGAACCGCTCTGATAAATCGCAAGCTGGTGTTTCGTAGCGCTTCCCGGCTGGATCGCTTTCAAGTCATATGAGTAGCTAACAGCGGTTATCGCCCCCTGCTGCTGTGGGGAATACGACAGCTCGGGACCGTTCAACCGCAAATGGCTTACGCTAACACTGCCGGATTTGAAGGTTATTGTGACATCGCGGTACGCGCCCGGATTCCCTCCGGCCGTTGCAGTTTGGGCGGTAAAACTGCCATCACCTCCCGTATCAACTATCTTCCGCGATACCCATTTGTCGGCCGGGAAGCTGTTGTCTGTAAGAGAGACAGGATTCTGAGCTTTGAGGACGAGTTGGAACGCGATTGCGGCCCATCCCACAACGATACGCATACAGGTCCACATGCAACCTCCCCGCGATAAGCGGTCGTTAGGAGAGTCGAGCGCTATCGGAAGACACGCCCGACGATCTCCTGTGTCTTAGGAAGCGCAGTATACATCTTTGCGCTCGCGGTTCGCAAGGATCCGGGCCGGCCGAGCCGGCTGAGTCGATCGGGCCGCCGGCCTAACTTACGGCAGCCGATAGACACAGTACGCCCCATTCTCAAACACCGCCGCCCGCGGCAAGCGGTTTCGCGCCTGAACCACGACGTATTGAACTCCCAGCCCTTCATATTTCGGCACGTTTGCGGGCCGGAACCTCACGCCCACCGTCTGCTGCCACCGCGACCACCACTGCTCGCCCAATTCCTTGAGGTAGTTCACCTGGCCGCCGCCCTTTCCAATCCACGTAGACGGCGCGCAACGCTTCGGACCGGAAGATGCCAGGGTAGGCCCCGCGCGCCGCATCCGGGAAAAGGAACACCGCGTCCTCCGGCGTTGCGGAACGCGCCCAGGCGGAAAGTTGCGCCAACTCCGGGGTGTGAAGCCGCGGGTAGTTCACCACGTTGCCGGCCCACGGGATCGCAAAGAACGCGGCCACCGCAACGCCGGGTGCGGCCATCGCCGATCTCGATCCGGCCAGAACGGTGAGGGCGGCAAGCCCAAGAGCCAAGCCCAGGCGGGTCCACATCGGTGGATCCAGAAGCCCCGGCTGTAACGGCAAAACGTAAGCCAGGGCGAACCAGGCCACGGCCTCCGCGTAGCGCCGGCCCGCGGTTGCGTAGACGCCGGCAACGGCGGTCATAAGCTGCATCAGGAGAGTCGTGAACAGCAGCGCCCGCATCGGCTGGATCTGCGGCATCAGGGACCACTTCCATTGCTCCAGCAGAAGCCACGAAGCGGGCATGCTCGCCAGGCCCAGCACCGCCAGGCCAAGCGCGAAAAACGTGAGCACCGGGGGACACTTTGCCCGCACCCGCCACCAGGCTCCCACCAGGATCGCGAAGAGCAGCACGTAATGGAGAATCATGGCGCCCGGCCATGTCGAAATCCACGCATACGAGGCGCGCATCCGCTGCAACTGCTCCTGCAGCGGCGTCAACGACGCGAAAAACGACTGCTCGCCGAGTGCCTGGCCCGCTACCCGCGCCGAGATCAACAGGACGGCGATGGCCACCGGCAGCGGAACCAACCCCGCCCATTTCCGCCGCACCACCTGGCCGCGGCAAAGTCGCGCGCCCAGACCGGCCGGCGGCGCCCCTTGCTCTCGCGCCGGCGCGTGGCGGCGTGCCTGGCCATCCTGGCGGCGCTGATCTTCTCGAAGTATTTCTATCTGGTGAGCCTCATCAGCTATTACTCCTTCTACCTGATGGGCAAGTTTCACCTCTCGGCCCAGGAAGCGCAGATCTACCTGTTCGCCTTCCTGGGCGCGGTGGCGGCCGGCACGATTATAGGCGGCCCCATCGGCGACCGTTTCGGCCGCAAGTACGTCATCTGGTGCTCGATCCTGGGCGTGCTGCCGTTCACGCTGGCGCTGCCGCACGCGAATCTGTTCTGGACCGGCGTCCTCAGTGTGGTGATCGGCTTGATCCTGGCCTCGGCCTTCTCGGCGATCCTGGTCTACGCCCAGGAACTGGTGCCTGGAAACGTGGGCGCCGTCTCCGGCCTGTTCTTCGGTTTCGCCTTCGGCATGGGCGGTGTAGGGGCAGCCCTGCTGGGCGAGTTGGCCGACCGCACCAGCCTCGGCTTCGTGTACCAGGTTTGCGCGTTTCTGCCGGCAATCGGTTTGCTGGCAGCGTTTTTGCCGAACCTGGATAAGTTGCGAGCGGCGGAATAAGCGCAAATACCTAACCCTGCATAGCCAGAAGGCAAACTGGCCCTCCGGCGGCGTCGGGCTACAGATAATAAGGTCGTGATATATGATAAGGGTGAGGAGCAAGCCATGAACAGCCTCCGGACGCTTACCTCCGACGTAAGCTATTTCGTGCGTTTGATTCAAGCTGGATGGGACGGTGTGACCTCCGCGCCCAAGCCGGCCGATAACTCTTCGCTCACGCCTGCTTTGAAACCTGCAGTCTGGGCGGCCACTGCGATCGGTGCTGCCATTGGGGCATGGAGCGCATCCAGGCAACGGAGCCGCAGGTCCGGATACAGCGTGGCTATGAGCGGCCTGATCGGGAGCGTGTGCGGTTTCGGTTGCGGCATGGCCTGGGCGTCGCGGGGCACCACGGGAACTGCCGCGCGGAGTGCCATCCGGGAAATCAACATCGTCCGTGACCTGCGCTGGCTGGAGAAGAATCCGATCGACTACGCCTGAGCAGAGCTACGGCAGCCGATAGACACAGTACACCCCATTGTCAAACACCGCCGCCCGCGGCAAGCGATTTCGCGCCTGCAACACCACATACTGAATACCCAAGCTGGCGTAACCCGGCATATTCCCAGGCTGGAACCTCACGCCCAGCGTCCCATGCCAGCGCGACCACCACAACTCGCCCAGTTCTTTGAGGTAGTTCACCTGGCCGCCGCCTTTCCAATCCACGTAGACGGCGCGCAGCGCCTCGGAACGGAAGATGCCAGGGTAGCCCCCGCGTGCCGCGTCCGGAAAGAGAAAGACCGCGTCGTTGGGCGTTGCGGAACGCGCCCAGGCGGAGAGTTGCGCCAACTCCGGGGTGTGAAGCTGAGGGTAGTTCACCACGCCGCCGGCCCACGGGATGGCAAAGAACGCGGCCGCGGCAACGGCGGGCGCGGCCATCGACGATCGGGAGCGGGCAAGAACGGTGAGGGCGGCTAGCCCAAGAGCCAAGCCCAGGGGAGTCCACGCCGGTGGATCGAGAAGCACCGGCTGTAACGGCAAAACGTAAGCCAGGGCGAACCAGGCCACGGCCTCGACGTAGCGCCGATCCACAGTCGCGTAGACGCCGGCAACGGCGGTCAGGAACTGCATCAGGAGAGCCGTGAACAGCAGCGTCCGCATCGGCTGGATCTGCGGCACCAGAGACCACTTCCAATGCTCCAGCAGAAGCCAGGAAGCGGGCATGCTGGCCAGGCCCAGGGCCGCCAGGCCCAGCGCGAAAAGCGTGAGCACCGGCGGACACTTGCTGCGTACACGCAGCCAGGCGGCTACCAGGATGACGAAGAGAAGCAGGTGGTGAAGAATCAAGCCGCCCGGCCACATCGAAATCCAAACATAGGCGGCGCGCATCCGCTGCATCTGCTCCTGGAGGGGCGTCAGCGAGGCGAAGAACGACTGTTCGGCGACCGCCTGGTGGGACACGCGCGCCGAGATCAACAAGACGGCAATCGCTGCCGGCAGCGGAACCAGGCCCGCCCATCTTCTCCGCAGCACCGCCAGGACCACGAACAAGCCCCAGAACGGCAGCACGGTGGGTGGATGGTACAGGAACGCGAATGCGCCGGCGATACCCGCCGCCAGGGGCCGCCGGCGCGCCGCCAGTCCCACGGCGCACAGCAGAAGGGGTATGGCGAAAGCGCGCGGCGTGGGCTCGTATTCCGTGGTGAGAACCTGGGGCCCGGTAATCGCCGCTCCCAGGGAACAGACAGCCGCCACCAGGACGGCGGAACCGAAGCCCAGGCCCATCGCTTCGGCCATGAGGATCAACCCCCAGATGCCGGCGGCACGGGTGGCCACCTGCTGGAAGGCCAATACTTCGCGGAACCCGAGGCCGGTCAGGGAGCGGAGCCCGATGGCGGCCTCGTCGTACAGCGTAAAGGCCACATGCGAGTGCTGCACCAGAATGTCGTTGCGCAGCACCGAGGGGTCGCGCAAGTGTTCGAGGATCGGCACATAAATCTGAGTATCCTGCTGCAGCCAGGTGTGACCCGGAAACTGAAGAAAGGTGAGCAGGGCGAGCGCGACGGAAGCGGCGCCGATCGCGAAAGGTCTCATTTCGCCGGCGTCTTGTCCAGTTGCTGTTTCACCCAGATGCGATTGGGGCGCAGTGCGAGAGCGTTGCCGAACGCCTCGCGGGCTTCGGCGTTCTTGTTATCCTTGCGCAGGCTGAGGCCCAGCCAGAGCCAGGCCTCGGCATTCTTCGAGTCCAGTTGAAGGGCTTTGCGAAAGTCGGCGATCGCCAGCGGAATGCCGCCGCCCAAAGCCGCCGGCAGATAGTAGTTGCCCACGCCGCGCGCCACATAAACCTCGGCCGATTTCGGATCCTTCTCGACGGCCTTGTCGATGGCCTCCTGGGCGCGTTTGCCATAACTCAGGCCGGTGAGCAGGTTGGCCGGAACCACCTGGCCGCAGAGCGTGCCGAGCAGGCGGTAGTACTCCGCCATGTCCGGCTTCAGCGCGACGGCCCGCTCGGCCAGCTTGACACCACGTTCGGCCACCTGCTCGGCCTGCCGCTTGTCGCGGACCTCCAGCGCCACCTCGGCCAGATAGGAAGACGCCAGCGCGGCGCGATATTGCGCGGCGGCATCGTTGGGCGCTTTGGCCGCCGCCGCGGCGGATTCGTTGACCAGCTTTTCCAGGGTGGCGCGGTCCTGCTGGTCGCGCGCGATTTCCAGTGGGGACGGAACGGCGGCGGCCAGGAATCCGGCGATGACGATGACGAACATGGTGTCTCCCTAGCCCGGCATAGCCGGAACCAAACAGGCTGCGGCGCAAGAAGCCAGGAGCCGGAAGCCAGAAGTCAGCTGGGCCTCCGGCGGCGCCGGATTGAACGGGGATGTGACTTCCGCGGCCGCCGGGGATGGTGGCCGGTGTGGTGTGTTCCGGAATGCCCCCGGTGGCAGCATCGGATTTGAAGCCATAGGTACTATTACATCAAAGAGCGGCCACCCGGCGCTGCGCCAGCAGGAAGTAAAGCGCCACCAGAACCAAGAGCACGCCGTTCACCGCCAACACGATGGGAGCCGTAAAGACTGGGACGAGCCAACCCGTGACCAGGTTCCCCATGGGCATGCCACCGCGGAAGGCGAAGTTATAAACGCTCATCACGCGGCCGCGCATCTCGTTGGTGACGATGAGCTGCACCAGGGAACTGACCATGGAAAAGACGCCGATCATGGAAACGCCGCTGATGAACAGCATCACCCCGCTCAAGACCAGCGAGCGGGACAGCCCGAATCCGGAGATCCCGGCGCCCAAGGTGATCAGCATGAGGAGCGCGATGCGGCCTTTGTTGTGGACGTTGCCGAGCCAGGCCACTACCAGGGCGCCCACGATGGAACCGATGCCCGACAGGGACAGGAACATGGCATACGTGCCGGCGCCGCGATGAAAGATGTCACTGGCGAAGAGGGGGAACAGGGTCCGCATCGGCACCGCCAGCGCCGTCATGCAGAAGGCCAGCACCATGAGGGCCTCCATGGCGCCCTGTCGGCGGATAAAGCGGAAGCCCTGTTTCATGCTGTCCAGGATGGTCTCCGCGGTCTTTTCCGGGAGGAAGCGCACCGACAACAGCAACAGCGAAACCACGGGCGCAACGAAGGAAAGAGCGTTCAGGCCGAAGCACCAGGTATCGCCCAGTTTCGCCAGAGTGGGCCCCGCCAATGCCGGCCCCAACACCACCGCCGTATTGAACTGCATGGATTGCAGGGCAATGGCGTTCGGCATGTCCTCTTTCTTCACCAAGGTGGGGATCAGGGCGGAATATGCCGGTCCGCCGAAGGCTTGGGCCAGGCCCGAAACAAACGAGCAAGCCAGCATGTGCCAGACCCGGACCAGGTGAAAGCCTACCAGGAAAGTGAGCAGGAGGGCGCACGACATCTGCACGATCTGGGAGCCGATCAACACGCGGCGGCGTTCCATGCGGTCGGCCACGACGCCGCCCACCAGCGAAAAGAGGAAGATCGGGATGCTGCCTAGAAACTGGTCGAGGCCGAGCAGGAACGCGGAATGGCTGAGCTTCCAGATGAGCCAGCCTTGCGCTACGATCTGCATCCAGGTGCCGATGCTGGACGCGCACGCGCCCATCCACATCAAGCGGAAGTCACGGTAATGGAATGCCTTGAAGACCCGTTGAATCACAGATGGCGTGGTGGGGCAGGCCTCCCGGCCTGCCACTGGCGGTTCCAACTCGGATTGTAGCAGTTTCACCCGCGGCGAAGGGATTTCTCGGACTGCGGGGACCGCGGGGACACGGAGTGGTGAAGCAAAACGCGGACACCAGGTGTCCGGCGCCGCCCCTGAGAGCGAAAACGGGACACGCATGTCCCGTTTCCCCGATTCTTCGGGAAAAGGCCAACACAGGCGGGACTGCCTGTGCCACGATTATCGCATGGGGGTGTCAAGGACCGGAGAGGGTACGGAAGGGGGTGGATGACGGCAAGGGATTGATAAGAAGCGACTTAAGGCTGGCTGGACTTTTTTGAAAAAACGTGTGACTGGCTTACCGGAATTCGTTCACTCTGCCGCCCGCCGGGCCGGACATCCTGCGACAATAGGTATAGAGCGCGGTCGGAGCGTTTATGATCGACACGTTGCTGAACCTGCTGTTCCGTTGTCCCCACCGGCGTCTTACACGCCCTCTGGCGCCAGTCACCAGAGCGGGGCAGCCGCACAGCCAGAGCTACGTGGTCTGCCTGGACTGCGGAAAACAGTTCGAGTACGACTTGAACGAAATGCGCATCGGGAAGGCCATTGACCACTCGCGGGACGCCGGGGTTGTGCCGCCCGGCCTGCCGAAGTCCCGAAAGACGAAGGCCAAGTACGCACTGTTTGCGGCGGTGCCGGCGGCAGTCGTTCTGGGCGCGGTATGGAAGGGTCGGACTAAACCTAAGGCCGGCCCTCCCGAGGAATCCAAATAACGGCTGGCCGACAGGCGTTGGAACCGGGTTGGCCCGGAGTTCCGCATACAGATATCTGAATCCCGATTGGGCAGGAACTTCGCAGCCTGCGCCCTCGTAATGACGGTTATGGGCCAGGACACGCGTTACGCCATCCGCACGCTACTGAAAAATCCTGCGTTCACCCTGATCGCGGTGTGCGCGCTGGCGCTCGGCATTGGCGCCAATACAGCCATATTTACCGTCGTCGACCGCGTCATTCTACGGCCGATGCCCTACCGCGACGCCGATCGCCTGGTCAATATCGTGCGGAAATTCCGAACCGGCACGAGCCCGTCCTTGTCCATACCGAAGTTCGCGGTCGTCCGGCAAGCCACCTTGCTCGACGCGGTCGCGGTATACGACTTCATGGGGCCGGGAATGAATCTCAGCGGCGGGGGCCAGCCCGAGCAGGTTCGAGGCGTCCATGTTTCGGAGGATTACTTCCGCCTGTTGGGCGTCGCCCCGGCGATGGGCCGCACCTTCTCAGCGGAGGAAGACCGCCCCGGCGGGCCGCGCGTGGCGGTTCTTACGAACGGCCTCTGGACGCGGCGTTTTGGGGGCGATCGGGCCATGATCGGCCGCACGGTCCGGCTCAACTCCGAGCCCTTCACGGTGATTGGCGTGATGGGCCCGGGTTTCTCCGGCGAACCCGAAACCGACCTCTTCCTGGCCGAGCAGGCCGACCTCAACAGCACCAATCAGGGCCACTTCCTCTTTCTGGGCGGACGGCTCAAGCCCGGCGTCACGATCGAGCAGGCCAACGCCGAGTTGCGCACGACAGCCGACCGCTTCCGCAAACTTTATCCCGGCGTCATGTCGCCCGATGAGAGCTTTACCGCCCAGCCGTTGGGTTCGGTCCTGGTGGGCGACCTACGCAAGCTGTTGTTCATCCTGTTGGGAGCGGTGGCTTTCGTGCTGTTGATCGCCTGCGCCAATGTGGCCAACCTCCTGCTAGTGCGGGCCGCCGGCCGTGGCAAGGAGATCGCCATCCGCATGGCACTGGGCGCCGGGCGGGCCGCTATTCTGCGACAGTTGCTGACGGAGAGCCTGCTCCTTGCCCTGGCCGGTGGCGCGGCCGGCGTCTTCCTCGGCGCCGCCGGTCTGCGCGTCCTGCTGGCGGTTTCCCCGGCGGAACTGCCTCGCCTCCCGGCAGTCGAGCACCTCAACGTGATCGGCTTGATGGATGCACGCATCCTGGCGTTTGCTCTTGCCGTTTCGATTTTCACCGGCGTCCTGTTCGGACTCGTGCCCGCGCTGCAAATCACCCGTCCCAATCTGAACGCCTCACTGCGCGAGGGAGGCGCGCGCACCACCGCCGGGGCCCGCCGGCAGATGACTCGGAATACGCTGGTGGTAGCCGAGATCGCTCTTTCCCTGGTGCTGCTGGTTTGCGCGGCTCTCATGATCCGAACGTTTCTGGCCTTGCGCAATGTGCAGCCGGGGTTTCAAGCCGTTTCGGTGCTTTCCATGAGCACTTCGCTCGCCGGGAAGAAATACGAAACCGCCGCCGGAGTAGAGCGCCTGGCCACCGAGTTGACACGCCGCCTGGAGTCGCTTGCGGGCGTGCAAGCCGCCACATACGCCCTGACGCTGCCGCTGCAACTGGGCCCCGACCTGCCGTTCTCCATTGCCGGAAAAGCGCCACGCGACGGGGGGCCGTTCAACGGCGACGAGCAGTATCGCCCCGTCGGCGCGCATTACTTCCAGACGCTTGGCATTCCGCTCCGCCGGGGCCGTTTGTACGATGAGCGCGACACCAGTACCGGCCCCTGGACGCTGATCATCAACGAAGCCATGGCAAAGAAGTACTGGCCCAAAGAGAATCCGGTGGGGGCGACGGTAACGATCGGGAAGGGGCTGGGCCGAGAGTTTGACGACCGCCCCAGGGAAGTCGTCGGGGTGGTGGGCGATGTGTACGAAAATGGAGTCGATGGGGCCCCCCCGCCGCTGATGTATATCCCCGTCGGCCAGGAGCCGAATGGCTTTGTGGCACTGGCCAACCGCGTGCTGCCTTCCTCATGGGCAGTCCGTGCTACGGGCGATCCGATGGCGGTAGCCCGTGCGGTCCAGCAGGAATTTCTCTGCGTCGATCCCGATTTGCCGGTGGCGCGGGTGATGAGCATGGACCGCCTGCTCGCCAAATCCATCTCACGCCAGAATTTCAGCATGATCCTGCTGGGCATCTTCGGCGGGGTTGCGCTGCTGCTGGCAGCGATTGGGATTTACGGCGTGATGTCCTCTACGGTGCAGCAGCGAACCGGCGAAATGGGCATCCGCATCGCTCTGGGCGCGGGAACAGGCCAGTTGCTACGCCTGGTGGTCGGCCAGGGTCTGTTGCTTGCCGGCGCCGGTGTGACCATCGGCCTGGGCGCCGCCTTCGGCCTCGCACGGGTCATGTCCAGCCTGCTGTTTGGGGTAAAGGCCACCGATGCCGCCACCTTCGCCGCCGTGGCCGCAGTCCTCTCCACGGTCGCGGTTCTGGCCTGCTACATCCCCGCACGCCGCGCCACGCGCGTAGACCCGATTATCGCTTTGCGCTGCGAGTAAAGGCGGCCGAACTGGCGGGCTTCGGCCTACCTCCAATGCTGTTCACTTAACAATAAGCGCTGGCCATCACTCATGCGTGCCCTGGCTCTACAATCTGGTCTGTACGAGTCGCGCGTGATACGGCCAAAGCAGCGGCCAAGCCGTTATGGCAGATGTTCGACACGGCGACTAATCAGGGGTTAGCCGCTTCGACGCGGTGTGGGACTCTGAAGTGATCGAAGAAATAGCGTGGCTCGACGGGTGGTACACTCCGATTCCGCCGAAGCATTTAACGTCTTGTAGAATTGAGGGGCTCAAGATGAACGATCAACAAAAGAAGAGGCCGTATTCTGCAGTGCGGGATCAAGAGATCCGTGCGGCAATGGATCAGCATTGGGCGGCGTCCGATGCTAACGATTTTTGAAACGGAGCACCGCATCTATCACGAGGATGCGGTGCTGGAATACCCGCAGTCAGGCGAGCGAACTCGTAGTCGACGCAATATTCAAAACCAACGCGCTAGTCAGCCGAGCAAAAAGCGGTTTGCTGTCCGACGGACCATTGGCGGCGGTGATCTTTGGATTACCGAATTCATCCTGACATATGACGGCAAGCCGACCTACACCGTGAGCATCATGGAGTTCAGGGACGACAAGGTTGCCCGGGAAACACAGTACTTTGCGGATCCATTCTTGGCTCCCGCATGGCGCGCTCAATGGGTCGAACGGATGGACACATGATTTCGAAGCGCGCGAATTCCCTGACGACACCGCCATTGGCGGTTTATTCCCGAGGAAACGCCCGATCGTTCGAGTGCGGCGCCGAGCTCCGAGCGCGGACACGAACGAAGCGCGCTGATGGGTGTGGGCGGCGACCTTCGTACGAGTAGCGCGTTATCCGACCGAAGCTTCCCAGAACCGGACTTAACCGGCCAATCTCTGCCTATTTTTCGGGTGGGTTGAGTTTGCGGGTTTCGGTAAGAATCTTCAGGATGCGATTGGCAAGGCGGTCGAGGAGGCGGCGTGCAGATTTATCGTCGACG
>Ga0209067_10001847_pt1 | contig 12815 bp, 9 predicted proteins | sample ColStrG_CSR_2013_FD_187199 | JGI IMG/M metagenome (GOLD analysis project Ga0209067, IMG submission 187199) | Freshwater sediment microbial communities in response to fracking from Pennsylvania, USA - Cold Stream Run_MetaG_CSR_2013 (SPAdes)... | ecosystem: Environmental > Aquatic > Freshwater >... | reverse complement strand
CTTGTCGCCGCGACACTGGGCGTGACGGGCGGGATCTGGTGGGCACGAGGCACAACCGTGTCCCGTCCCAACGCGCCCGCCACGGACGCCGCGACCCAGCGCCAGCCGTTGTACTGGTACGACCCGATGGTGCCGGCCCAGCATTTTGACAAGCCCGGAAAGTCTCCGTACATGGACATGGCGCTCGTGCCCCGCTACGCGGACGACGCCGACGCCGGCGCCGGCGGAGTCCGGATCGATCCCCGCCTTGCCCAGAATCTGGGCATCCGGCTGGCGAGCGTCGAACGACGGACGGTGTCGGGCGACTACAACGTACCCGGCGTCGTCGCGTTCAACGGACGCGACGTTGCGGTCGTGCAGGCCCGCGCGGGCGGGTTCGTGTCGCGGGTCTACGCCCACGCGCCCGGCGATCTCATCGGCCGGCAGGCGCCGATCGTGGACCTGCTGGTTCCGGAATGGGCGGCTGCGCAGCAGGAGTTCCTGGCCTTGCTCGGCAGCCAAGAGCCCGCACTCATCGCTGCCGCGCGGCAGCGCCTGATGCTCGCCGGCATGCCGCCCGATCTCGTTGCCGCCGTCGAAAGCACGCGACAGGCCCACCCGGAAGTGACGCTCTTCGCCCCCCTGTCAGGAGTACTCGATACCCTCGATATCCGCGCAGGCATGACGGTGAACGCCGGCGCCACGCTGGCCACCATCAGGAGCATCGATCCCGTCTGGATCGAGGCCGCGCTGCCGGACTCCGTCGTGACCGGCCGGCTGGTCGGCAAAGAAGCCTCGATTGAAAGTGCCGCTGTTGCCGGACGGACGTTCCGCGGCAGGATCGTGAGCGTCTTGCCGCAGGCCAACGCAGATACCCACACGTTGCGCGTGCGAATCGAGCTCCCCAATCCCGACGGGCTATGGCGTCCCGGCCTGTTCGCACAGGTCAAGCTGAACGGTCCTTCTGCGCACGCACTGCTCGTCGTCCCCTCGGAAGCCCTCATCCATACCGGCACGCGCGACCTGGTGATCGTCGCTCATCCGGGCAGCCAGTTCGAACCGACCGAAGTGCGCATCGGCCTCCGGTACGGCGAGTACACGGCCATCGTCTCGGGCCTGCGCGAAGGCCAGTTGGTCGTGGCCTCCGGCCAGTTCCTGATCGACTCCGAAGCGAGCGTGCGCGGCTTCGAGACACGCATGCGGTCGGCGCCGGCGAAACCCGACGCCAGCGGAGCGACACCATGATTGCGCGGCTGATCCGCTGGTCGATCGCCAACCGATTCCTGGTGTTGCTGGCGACCGCCGTCGTCATCGTCGGCGGCATCGTCGCAGTGCGCACAACGCCCGTCGACGCGCTGCCCGACCTGTCGGACGTTCAGGTCATCATCCGCACCACCTACCCTGGCCAGGCGCCGCAGATCGTCGAGAACCAGATCACCTATCCCCTCGCCACCACCATGCTGTCCGTGCCGGGCGCTCGTACGGTGCGCGGCTATTCCTTTTTCGGGGATTCCTTTGTTTACGTGATCTTCGAAGACGGCACCGACCTGTACTGGGCGCGCTCGCGGGTGCTGGAGTACCTCAACCAGGTGCAGGAGCGTCTGCCCGCCACGGCAAAGGCGTCGATCGGGCCGGACGCCACCGGGGTGGGCTGGATATTCGAATATGCCCTGGTAGACAAGACGGGCGCCCACGACCTCGGCCAGCTGCGGGCGCTGCAGGACTGGTTCCTCAAGTTCGAGTTAAAAACCGTCCCCAACGTCGCCGAGGTGGCGAGCCTCGGAGGGATGGTCCAGCAATACCAGGTGCTGCTCGACCCCAACAGGCTCGCGGCCTTTGGCGTCACGCACCGCAGGGTCATCGAGGCGATCCAGGGTGCCAACCAGGAAGCGGGTGGTGCAGTGCTGGAGCTGGGAGAAGCCGAGTTCATGGTGCGCGCTTCGGGGTACCTCAAGACGCTCGCCGACTTCCGGGCCATTGCGCTCGGCGTCTCCACCTCCGGCGTGCCGTTCACACTGGGTGATGTGGCCACGATCCAGCGCGGGCCGGAGATGCGCCGCGGCATCGCGGAACTCGATGGCGAGGGCGAAGTGGCCGGTGGCGTCATCGTCATGCGCTCTGGCAAGAACGCGCGCGAGACCATCGCCGCCGTCAAGGACAAGCTCGCCGCCCTGCAAAAGAGCCTCCCGGACGGCGTGCAGATCGTCACCACCTACGACCGCTCGCAACTCATCGATCGCGCCGTGTCGAACCTCTCCGACAAGCTGCTGGAGGAATTCATCGTCGTCGCCCTGGTCTGTGGGCTGTTTCTTTGGCACCTGCGCTCCGCGCTGGTGGCCATCATCTCGCTGCCCATCGGCATCGGCGCCGCCTTCGCACTGATGCGCTACCAGGGCGTGAGCGCCAACATCATGTCGCTGGGCGGCGTGGCCATCGCGATCGGCGCCATGGTCGATGCCGCGGTAGTCATGATCGAGAACGCCCACAAGCGGATCGAGGCGTGGTCGCAACAGCATCCGGGCGAGCCGCTGCGCGGTGCTGCGCACTGGGAGGTGATCGCGGAGGCTGCGGTGGAGGTCGGTCCGGCGCTGTTCTTCAGCCTGCTGATCATCACGCTGTCGTTCGTTCCGGTCTTTACCCTGCAGGCGCAGGAGGGCCGGCTGTTCGGCCCCCTGGCGCTTACCAAGACCTACTCCATGGCGGCTGCGGCAGGCCTTGCCGTGACATTGGTGCCGATCCTCATGGGCTACTGACGTGGCAGCATCCCGCCAGAATCCGCCAATCCGCTCAATCGATGGCTGATCGGCCTGTACCGACCGTGCCTCGACTGGGCGCTGGCCCGTCCCAGGACCGTGCTGGCGATGGCGCTGCTGCTGCTGCTCACCACGCTCTGGCCGCTCGCACGCATTGGCGGCGAGTTCATTCCCGCGCTGGACGAGGGGGACATCCTTTACATGCCCTCGGCGCTACCCGGCCTGTCGGCCGCCAAGGCCTCGGAACTGCTGCAACTGACCGACCGGCTCATCAAGACCGTGCCCGAAGTGGACACGGTCTTCGGCAAGGCCGGACGCAGCGAGTCCGCCACCGATCCCGCGCCGCTCGAGATGTTCGAGACCACCATTCGCTTCAAGCCCCGGGACCAGTGGAGACCCGGACAGACATCCGACTCCTTGATTGCCGAGCTCGATCGCGTGGTCAAGGTGCCCGGACTCACCAACGTCTGGATTCCGCCGATACGCAATCGCATCGACATGCTCGCGACCGGCATCAAGAGCCCCATCGGCGTCAAGGTGACCGGGCAGGATCTCGCCGAGATCGATCAGGTGGCGCTCGCCGTGGAGCAGATCGCGAAGACCGTACCGGGCGTCAGTTCAGCCCTGGCCGAGCGTCTCACCGGCGGCCGGTACGTCGACATCGACATCGATCGGGCTGCCGCTGCGCGATACGGACTCAACATCGCCGACGTGCAGTCGGTGATCTCCTCGGTCGTCGGAGGAGAAACCGTGGGCGAGACCGTCGAGGGACTGGCCCGTTATCCCATCAGCGTGCGCTATCCACGCGAACTGCGCGATTCCGTCCCCGCGCTGGAGCAATTGCCGATCCTGACGCCGGCCGGCCAACAAATCACGCTGGGCGCCATCAGCCATATCCACGTGAGCGACGGTCCGCCGATGCTCAAAAGCGAAAACGCGCGCCCGTCCGGGTGGGTGTACATCGATGTCCACGGGCGCGACCTGAGTTCCGTGGTCAGCGACCTGCGAACGCAGGTCTCGCAGCGCATAACACTCAAGCCGGGCATGAGCCTGGCGTACTCGGGCCAATTCGAGTTCCTGGCGCGCGCCAACTCCCGGCTGAAGCTGGTGGTTCCCGCAACGCTGCTGATCGTCGGCGTGCTGCTCTATCTCACCTTCCGCCGCCTCGATGAGGCACTCATCATCATGGGTTCCCTTCCGTTCGCCCTGACTGGGGGCGTTTGGTTCCTGTATCTCATGGGCTACAACCTCTCGGTCGCCACGGGAGTCGGCTTCATCGCGCTCGCCGGCGTGGCGGCCGAATTCGGTGTCATCATGCTGCTGTACTTGAAGCACGCAATTGCCGCGCGACAGGCTTCCGGCCACGAGCTGGGCCGGTATGAGCTCGAAGCGGCCATCCGTGAGGGTGCCGTGCTGCGGGTACGCCCGAAGGCGATGACGGTGGCCGTGATCGTGATCGGCCTGATCCCACTCTTCTGGGGACACGGCACGGGCTCGGAAGTGATGAGGCGCATCGCGGCCCCAATGGTGGGAGGTATGATTTCAGCGCCACTGCTGTCGCTGTTTCTTATTCCATCTGCCTATTTGATCTTGCGGTTGCGCCTACGGCCCTGACCCGCCCTCCTGCGCGGCGTCACTGGCCAGTGCGATCAGGGGTGCCGGTGATGATGATGGATGTCCGGGTAATGGGCGTGCTCGTGATCGAGCGGTTCGTGGTCGTGAACGTGCGTGTGAGGCTCGTCGCCCTTCCAGTCGGCTTCGTGGGAGTGGCGATGATGCTCGTCATGCACGTGGCTATGCTCGTGTCGCAGCGGTTCGTGGCGGTGCCAGTGTGAGTGATGCTCGCTCAGGTGGAGCCACACGCCCCAACCCATTAGAAACGCAGCAGCCACCAGAGAGATCGTCAATGGCGCGCCCAGGGCGACGGCGAGGGTGGCACCGATGAAGGGCGCAAGCGAAAAGTATGCGCCCGTTCGCGCCGTACCGAGCCGCCGAAGCGCGACGACGAACAGCGTCAGGCTGATGCCGTAGCTCATGAAGCCCAACACCCCGGCCTGCAGGCATACGTCCGCGCCCGGCAGTTGCGCGCCGCCGCCGAGCGCCAGCGCGACGCTGACGCCTCCTGCCACCAACCCCTTTGCGCACGCAATGGACATGGCATCGTGCGCCGACACCATTCGCGTCACGTTGTTGTCGATCGCCCAGGCCAGGCAGGCGGCCGCGATGGCCAGCGGCCCGGCTATCCCGGATGCGCGCAACACGGGGCCTGCAGAGAGCGCCAGGCCACCGGCCACGATCAGACCCATGCCGATGGCGATGCGCCGATCGAAGTTCTCCTTGAACACGAACCAGGCGAGCAGTGCCGTCAGCACGCCTTCGAGGTTCAGGATCAGCGATGCCGACGCGGAATCCGTCGATCGCAGCCCGAACATCAGTAGGTACGGGGCAATGCCCCCGCCGAGGGCAATCGCGGTCAGCAGCCAGCCCACTTCCGCACCGCGCGGCCAGGCGATGGCGCCGCGGCGGCCGCCCAGCCAACGCAGCGACAGCACGAGCGCGAGACCCAGTCCGGAGCCCAGATACAGCAGGCCGGACAGCAGGAGGGGCGGCGTCTCCGCCGCCAGGAACTTGGCCAGCGGCGTGCTGGCGCCGAACAACGCAGCGGCGCCCAGCGCGGCAAGGACTCCACGATCCACACTCATAGTCGGTAACCTCATTGTGGTGACGCAATCACCCCGCGCAGGACGGTCGACTGCCGCGGGAGCGACGGGCGGCCGAGGGTACAATGCCAGCACGTTAGACCGAGGAACAAATTCCTTCACCCGGGATCCATCCACTCATGTCTGAGCACGACCACGATGACCACGAGCATCCAGGGCACAATCACGCACCGCCGGACTTCGGCGCAGCCTTTGCGATCGGCATTGCCCTCAACGTCGGCTTCGTGGCCGTGGAAGTCGTGTATGGCCTGCTGGCCAACTCGGTGGCGCTGGTCGCGGACGCCGGCCACAACCTGGGCGACGTGCTTGGCCTGGTCATGGCCTGGGTTGCCAGTGTACTGGCGCGGCGCATTCCGACGGGCTCCCATACCTACGGCCTGCGGCGCGGCACGATACTGGCGGCGTTGGCCAATGCGATGCTGCTGCTGGTCGCCGTGGGGGCGATCATCGTCGAGGGTGTGCGGCGGCTGATAGAACCCGCCCCGGTCGCCGGTGTGACCGTCATGGTCGTGGCGGCCGTGGGCATCGCGGTCAATGGAATCACGGCCTGGCTGTTTGCCGCTGGCCGCACGGAAGACATCAACCTGCGCGCCGCCTTCCTGCACATGGCCTACGACGCCCTGGTTTCACTGGGAGTCGTCGTCGCCGGCGGCCTGATTCTCCTCACCGGATGGACTCAGCTCGACGCCCTCGTCAGCCTTGGCGTCGCAGTGGTCATCCTGGCGGGCACGTGGGGATTGCTGCGCGAATCCGTTGGCATGTCGCTCGATGCGGTCCCGGCGGGGATCAAGTCAGAGGAAGTCCGGGACTTCATCCGACGGTGGCCGGGCGTCACGTCGGTGCACGACTTGCACATCTGGCCGATGAGCACGACCGAGACGGCCCTCACCTGCCACTGCCTGATGCCGGGCGGCCACCCCGGTGATGCCACACTCGTCGAACTTGCCCACGAGTTGCATGAGCACTTCGGGATTTCGCATCCAACAGTCCAGATCGAGCTCGATGCGCATACGCAGTGCGCACTCGAACCGGATCACGTCGTTTGAATCTCAATTGATTCAGCACTCGCCCGTAGGCACGCCCGCCGCTGCGAATTCTGGAAGTCCGCCGTCCAACCGACGAGCCGAGAACCCCTTCTCACGCGATAGCGCAACCGCCTCGAATGCGAGACCGCAGTAGGGTCCGCGACAATACGCAACGACGTTCTTGCCGCGGGGAAGGGTCTTCAGGCCCCGACCCAGATTGCCCAGCGGGATGTTAAGCAGGGCAGCACGAGGCTACATAGGCCAGCATCCAGAGCCATGCGCCTACGTCGGACCACCTGCGCCAGACTTGCCCACGGCCAAGGGTGCACGCGCCAGCACGAGAGTTGATCCAGAAATCACCAGGCGACCGCTGGCCTGCAATCTCGCCAGCGTCCGGTAGAGCGCCTCATGGGTCAGCCCCAACTCCAATCCCCACGCCCTTCGCGACTGCGTGAGGGTCAACACTCCGTTTACCCCTTCGGTATCGATGCAATGGCAGATACGCTCCGCCGCGCCGCGAAGACCCAATCGTTCACTGCGTGTGCGCTGAAGCCGCAGTTCCCTTGATAGATGTTCGATCCAGGCGGAGCGGAAGGAGCGATCCCGATCCAGCGCGTCGCAGAACGCCTTTGCCGGGAACGCCAGGACTTCCGAATCCACCGCAGCCGCAATATCGCAATGGTAGGTGCGATGCTGGACGCTCGCCTCCGCGACAAACCCCGTTCGCGCCCGCTGCAGGATGATCTCGCGGCCTTCGTGGCTCGTCCGCAAGAGGCGCAGTTCGCCCGTCAGCACCGCGTAGACGTTCCGTACCCGATCACCGACGCGGTGCACAATGGCACCTTGCGCACAGGCCTGCACGCAGGCACTCGCACGCAGCCTGGCGGGAACTGCGTCAAGCACGGGGTGAGAGCCCGCCAACCGCCCCCAGTCAGGGCGCAGCCTATTGGTCGCCATATGATCCGGATCATATCATCAATGTTCCGTCGAGCCCACACTGAACCCGAATCGCAACTACTCGAGGTTCCTCCCATGAGCGTTCAACCGGCCGCACTCGCACTATCGGCACTATTGCTCGGCGCCGTGCCGGCGTTCGCGCAGGACCACAGCATGCATGAACACGCGGCACACAACGTCGACTCGCCCGCCGATGGACGCGTGTCCGTGGACTTTCCGGGACCGATGCGCGACCACTTCCTGGGGAAGATGCGCAATCATTTGACGGCCGTCTCCGATGCCATGGGTGCGATTGCTGCAGGCGAGTACGAGCGGGCCGCCCTGATTGCCGACGAACACCTTGGAATGCAGTCTCCGGGTGCCCAGGCCTGCACGACCAATGAGCAGCCAGCACGCAGCAGCCCTGCGTCGATGGACATGGAACAGATGATGAGCCAATTCATGCCGCCCGCGATGCGCACTGCGGGGCTCGCAATGCACCAGGCTGCCAGCCAGTTCTCGTCGGAGGCACGCGCCGCCGCACAATCCCACGACGCCGGAAAGGCGCTTGCCGCCCTCTCCAAGGTCACCCAGCAATGTGTCGCCTGTCACGCAGGCTTCCGGGTACAGCGCTGAGCGTGCGACTTCGCGATAGTGCGCGCTGGACGACCCCGCCATGTCAACATGGCTAACCAAAGTCACCGGGCCTTGCAAGTCTCATGGCCGACAACGAAGGACCCCCATCAGCGGAGCACGTTGGAGTGCCTGGGCTCACGAGCCCCGAGGCGACACATCTGCTGGCAAGCATCGGCCGCAATGAAGTGGTTGGCCGACAACCCGGGCTGACACTTCAGTTCGCGGCGCGATTCTGGGGACCGGTCCCGTGGATGCTGGAGGCGGCAGCGCTCCTGCAACTCGTACGCGGCGAACGCACGCCGGCCCTTGTCATCGCCTCGCTCCTGCTGTTCAACGCGACGCTGGGCTGGTTTCGTGAACAGCGCGCCACGCGCGCGGTGGCGGCACTCCAAGAGCGACTTGCCCTCACGGCCGAAGTCCATCGTGACGGCGCATGGAGCCGATTGCTGGCCGCACTGCTCGTACCTGGGGATGTCGTACGCCTTTCACTCGGCGCCATCGTGCCCGCCGATGTCCGAATCACAGACGGAACCCTTCAGGTCGACCAGTCCACCCTGACCGGAGAATCCCTTCCGGTCGACCGCGGACCAGGCGAGACCGCCTTTGCCGGCTCCCTCGTTCGCCGTGGCCAGGCCGTTGGTGAAGTGATCGCCACAGGCCCCAGGACGTACTACGGTACGGCAATCGAGCTTGTCGCCAGGGCACGCGGCGTCAGCAGCGAACAGAAGGCGGTGCTGTCGGCCACCCGCCGCCTTGCACTGCTCAATGGCTCCGTCGCGATCTGCCTGCTCGCCTACGCCGCGGCGATCGCCCTGCCACTGCATACCATTCTCGATCTTGCGATTACTGTATTGCTGGCATCCATTCCGGTGGCTCTACCGGCGACGTTCACCCTCGCAGGGGCGATCGCGGCGCAAAGTCTTGCGCGACAGGATGTGCTACTGACGCGCCTCACGGCGGCGTTCGAGGCGGCTTCGCTTACGACGCTCTGCTCGGACAAGACCGGTACGCTGACTCGCAATGTCCTCCAGGTCGTCGACGTCGTACCGATGCAGGGCTATACGGCAACCGACGTCCTGCGTCTGGCGGCTGCGGCAAGCTCCGAGTCGGACGCCGATGTCATCGATGCGACCCTGCGCAAGTCATTTGCAGCATCGGCGCATGGCAACGCCTTGCCTTCAATCCGGCGATTCGTGCCGTTTGATCCGTCCTCGAAGATTGCCGAAGCAGACATCGTCAACGGTGCGGGCAATCCGCAACGGGTCATCAAGGGGGCCCTGGGGGCGATTGAGCCGATGATCTCGCCCTCCAGGGAAGCGCGCGACCGGGCCGACGCCCTCACGAATGAGGGCCACCGCGTCCTCGCCGTGGCCGCCGGCGCGGCCGGCCCACTGCAGCTGGTGGGTCTAGTCGCCCTCAGCGACCCCCCGCGCGAGGAGGCGCGCGAGATCGTCGCGAGACTCTCCGAACTCGGTATCCGCACCTTGATGCTGACGGGCGACGCCACGGGCACAGCGCGTAGCGTTGCGCGGCAGGTCGGAATCCCGGGGCGGGCTTGCAGCGTCGCCGACATATCGGCGGAGGACGGTATTCGACAGTGCGGTGTATTCGCCCGTGTGAACCCGGGGCAGAAGTATCAGATCGTCCAGGCGCTTCAGCGCGAAGGCGACGTGGTAGGAATGTGCGGCGATGGAATCAACGACGCCCCGGCCCTGCGTCAGGCCCAGTTGGGGATCGCCGTCTCTACGGCGACCGATGGCGCCAAAGCCGCGGCGGGCATGGTGTTGACCCGACCAGGGCTGCGAGGCGTCCTGGTCGCCGTCGAGGAGGGGCGCAAGGCTTTTCAGCGAGTCCAGACCTATACGCTGAACATGATGACGAAGAAGCTTGAAATCGTGCTCTTTCTTGCCAGCGGACCAGTGCTATTCCACCAGCCCGTCCTGACTCCGACGTTGATGGTCCTGATGATGGTGACGAACGATTTTCTGAGCATGTCCCTGACCACGGATCAGGTCATCGCAACTGCGCGACCCGCACGATGGGTCATGAGCGACATCGTGTCGATGGCGGCGATATTTGCGATCGCCAAACTGATGTTTTCCGTCGGCATTGTCGCGGCAGGGAAATGGATTTACGGCATCGGCGCAGAACAACTACAAGCGCTGGCGTTCGTCACGCTCGTGCTCGGCAACCAGGCGTTGCTGTTCGCCGTGCGCGGTCCGGAGCCGCTACGGCGTCGAGCACCGGGACGCTGGGTCGTCATCGCGTGTATCGCGGATGTCGCCATTTCGCAGGCGCTGGCCGGTACGGGGACATTGATGGCGCGTCTCCCGACTTTGACATTGGGCGCGTGCCTCGTTGCTGCCGGGGGACTGACCCTCCTATTTGAGGCCATCAAGCGACCGGTGTTCCGACTGTCCGGTCTGACTCCATCCAGTGCCTCGTAGACTCTGCCCCATTCCGGGTCACGATGAGCGAAAGGCCAGAGAGTGATGGTGAATCCCGGGGTCTATGCCTGTCGCAAGTAGTCGCCGTGCCGCCTGTGGCGCGCTCTCGCGGACTGGAGCGGCTCGTCCGGAGGATCCCCAGGGCAAGCGTATTTCGCCACCATTAACACTCTATTGCACGCCAACATCAATGATGTTATGGACACATTACGCCCCGATCAGAGCGTCTGTGATGCCGGCAGCAGCCCAGTACTGACTGGTAACACAGCGTCACGCCTTGTCTCCGCTCCGAATCACCACCACTTCACCCTCTTCCAGGGCGCGCCAGGGCTCGTCAGTGAGCGGCACGCTTGCGAGGAATACGACCTCCTGCTGCCCATTCGAAGTGCCGATGCGTATGCCAGACGCATCAAGCGCCGCGGGATCGACGGCACACTCTCTGTGGAGCACCCAAAGTCCGGGAGGAGCGACAGTGCCATCGCTCTGCGTGCGCCGATGCCCATGACCAAACATCTGTTCGCCGTCCGAATACAGGAAGTTGGCTGGTCCCATCGTGCGCAGTTCGGCGGCAAACCGGGTCACCACTGCCAGCCGCTGCACCGGTGTCGGCGCAGCATTGGTACGCCAGAGCTCGGCCATACGGCCGAACAAGGCGCATGCGGCAACTTCCGAATCTGTCTCACCCATCGGAGTGAAGGCGCCACCTGCAAATGGCAGATTGTTGTCGATGCCGGCCAGCTTGCCGTTGTGCGCAAAGCAATGCATTCGCCCGCAGATCTCACGCACGAAGGGCTGAGTGTTTTGCAGCGAGACTGTGCCTCGAGTCGCATGTCGGATGTGGGATATCACCAACGAACTCGGAATGTTCCGGGACTGGATGAAGGCCAACCAGGCGCTGTCTCTCGCGGGCTCTGGTTCCCGGTACAGCCGCAGGTCGCGCCCCTCGTAGTACGCAAGGCCCCAGCCGTCCACGGTCCTGCCACCTAGGCCACCGCGCTCCGCAAAGCGCCCGAGCGAGAAAGACACCACGGTCGGCAAGCGACTGGAGACTCCGAACAATTCACACATGCGACACGTCCGCGCCATTCCTCACTTCGATTTCACGCCCTCAACCATCAGGAACCCGGAGCCAAATGTGCCGAGACGGGACAATGAGGGGTCCATCGGCGCAATAAGGCACGCGAGCGCGCCGACCGGGGGATAATACACAGCGCCCCGCACTCGACCCGGCCGCAAGTTCGCGTCGGTGAGAAGCTTCTGGAGCTCGTGTGCGGTCCAGAAATGGGCGCCGCTCCAGAACGCATTGCCGGCCCAGCCGCGGATTCGGCGCGACAGAGCCCAGAGGCTCCAGCGATGCAGATCGCCAATTACAAGCCTTCCCTCGGGCGCCAGCACACGTGACAGTTCCCCCACAGCGCACCCCGCATCCGTCACCACGCAAAGCATTGTGATGGCTATGACCACATCGAAGCTTGCATCCGGAAAAGGAAGCGCGAGGACGTCTGCCTGTTTCCAGTCCACGACTAGCCCGCTTGCGACGCTTCGCGCTCGTGCCACCGCCAACATGTCAGTCGAAAGGTCTACGCCGGTGACAAGCGCGCCACGTTCGCTCGCCGCCAGACCATATAGGCCGTCCCCGCAGCCGGCATCGAGGACCCGCTTCCCCTCCAGGGACCCGAGCAGGTCCAGGACGGCGGCCAGTTCCAGATGCTCTGTGATGGCGCCGAGACCGCCCTCCCGCCAATTCTTGTACCGCTGCGCCAGATCTTCTGGCCCTTTTCGCACGTCCCGAGCATTCACGGATCTGACGCTCCACCAACAGGGATGGTGCGTGACCGTAGGAAGTTCCAGAGTGCCCCAACGACTCCATCAATCTCATCTTCTGTGGTCGCCAGCCCCAAGCTGAAGCGAATCGCCCCCATCCCGACCTGCGGCCGAACGCCCATCGCGGCCAGAACGGGCGACAACTCGACGTGGCCTGAATGACAGGCAGAGCCGGTCGAGGCAGCAACGCCAGGCATGGCAGCGAGAATCTCAGCGCCAACGCGTCCCACAAACGCGATGTTGAGGGTGTTGGGCAGCCGCTGGTCCAGATGTCCATTGAGTACAACACGGTCACCGAATCGGGCCTGAAGGGAATCCCAGAGCCGGTCACGCAGTTGCCGCACCCCTTCCATGGCGCCAAGGTCACCGGCGAGGTGACAGGCGGCTCCGAGTCCCGCCACGAGCAGCGCGCTCTCGGTGCCGGCGCGACGCCCGCCCTCATGTCCCGCGCCATGAACCAGCGGCTCCAGTGCCGTCCCGGCGCGCACGTAAAGC
>Ga0209067_10001845_pt1 | contig 12829 bp, 9 predicted proteins | sample ColStrG_CSR_2013_FD_187199 | JGI IMG/M metagenome (GOLD analysis project Ga0209067, IMG submission 187199) | Freshwater sediment microbial communities in response to fracking from Pennsylvania, USA - Cold Stream Run_MetaG_CSR_2013 (SPAdes)... | ecosystem: Environmental > Aquatic > Freshwater >... | reverse complement strand
AAATGATGTTGTCTCAGTCAGGGCCCATTCCACTGAATGAAACTGAAATTGCCGAGCATCTCGTCAGTCTTGCCGTCGACAGCTGGGACTGGCTTTTGCGTCAGAATCCAAATTTGGCCAATTGGTGGGAACGATGGTTGTGGTTTTGCGACAGCGTCAGCACAGAAAAAAATGCGAGCGAGACCAACCTTCGCGAACTGCAAACGTCAGCTCTCGAGCTGGCGTGTTTTGGTGAACGAAATCTGTTGGGTTTGGCGCAAAAAGATTTGGTTGGAGCCTTGGAACAAACTTTGGGACGAGTTGCGGTCGCCGAATTTCACAAACTTTGCCCAGCGACTCTGACCGTGCCGTCGGGCCGACAGTTGGCACTTCGCTATCAACGGCACGGAGCGCCCATTCTTGAAGTCCGGATCCAAGAGGTTTTTGGTTGGACCGAGACTCCACAAGTGGGTGCTGGCACCGCGATTGTCCTGCATCTTTTGGGACCCAATTACCGGCCAGTCCAGGTGACACAGGACCTGCGGAGCTTCTGGAAAACAGGCTACCTGGAGGTCCGCAAAGAACTTCGAGCGCGTTACCCCAAGCACAGCTGGCCAGAGGATCCCTGGACAGCACCTGCCGTCGCGCGAGGTCGATCTCAGCGCAAATGATAACGAATGCTAGTATAAACAATTCCCCGTTTTCGCCGCAGTTGCGCGTAAAGAAACAGCGCGGTCTGATTGTGTAAAAACTGATGATACCAACGTCTGGTGATGAACTCAGGCACGATCACAGTCACAAGTTTGCCCGTGGCTTTTTCCTTCTCACTTTCAATGAAAGTCATCAAAGGGCGAAACACCGACCGGTAGGGAGAGTCCAAAATGATCAGCGGGACGTTGGGCACACGATCGGCCCAAGCCGACCGTAATTTTTCGGTCAAAACCGGATCGAGATCCACCGTGCAAGCTTTCACTTCGGTGGCAATCGAAAGGCCATATTGAATGGCTTTGATCACACCAGCATGAACGCCTGAGACTGGAATGATCGCCAGGTGCTCGCGACGATGACTCAAATCCACATGGCGCATGGAGGCGTAGTTGAGCATCCGTGCCGCTTTGTCATAGTGCCTTCGAACCGCTTGAAAAAAGAACACAAAAAGTGGGACCGCGATGACGATAATCCAGGCGCCATTCGCAAACTTACTGTAAGTGACGACCAAAAGAACCAAAGTTGTCGTCACACAACCGCTGAAATTGATCAAAAGGCCTTTGCGCCAGTGGGGCTCACGCATCCGCCAGTGTCGAACCACCATTCCCGCCTGTGAAAGACTAAAAGACAAGAACACTCCAACGGCATAAAGTGGAATCAGGTGATGCGTTTCACCGCCAAAAAGAATGATCATCAACACAGCTGACAAGCTCAGACCCAAAATTCCATTCGAAAAAACGAGTCGATCGCCCAAGCTCATCATTTGACGCGGCAGAAACCGATCTCGCGCGATCAGAGAGGCCAGGCGAGGGTAGTCGGCGTAAGACGTGTTGGCGGCTAACAACAAAATCAACACGGTGGCGGATTGAACGTAGTAATAAAGAGAGGACGTCCCAAAGGCTTTGTGGGCCAATTGCGAAACCAAAGTTTCATCGGGATTGGGGATCAGGTGAAACACCTGTGAGAACAGTGTCATTCCAACGAACAATGCTCCAAGGAGAAGGCTCATCATGACCATGGTCTTTTTTGCATTGGTTTGCGGCGGATTTTCAAAAAGCGGAATTCCATTTGAGATGGCTTCAATCCCCGTCAACGCCGCGCAACCAGACGCAAAAGCCCTGAGCAACAACATAATCGGCACCGCCGCGAAATCACCTGTCGACATGGGCATTGGTACTGTCGGTATTTCACCGTTGGCCGCTTTGAAAAAGGCGACACCAAACATCATAATGAATGAAAAAATGAAAAAATACACAGGCAGTGCGAAGACACTCGCGCTTTCTTTCACGCCCCGAAGATTGAAGAGTGTGATCACAGCAATGACGACCACATCCATTAATATTTTTGAAGGGGCCATACTTGGAAATGCCGAGATTAAATTTTCAATGCCCGAGGCGACGGAAACCGAAACTGTCAAAGTGTAATCAATCAGCAGAGAGGCCCCTGCAATCAAACCTGCCGTGGTACCCAAATTCTCTTTGGCAACCGTGTACGCACCTCCACCGTGTGGATAGTGGGAAATCGTCTGCTGATAAGATAGCGTCAGAATAAACAGCAAGAAAAGGATGCAGACACCAATTGGCAGCAGCCAAACAAATGTGTTGGAGCCTGCGATCGCCGCGCCAGTCGCTGCGAAAGCCGACAGGGGAATCAAAATCTCTTCGGTCGCATAGGCAATCGAAGACAACGCATCCGAAGACAAAACCGCAAGGGCTTTCCATTTTGGAATTTTCTCGAGATGCAACCGATCATTTGAAAGAGGCTGTCCGATCAATAACTTTTTCAAACTCGGCATTTGGCTCTACTTTCCAACAACTGTCATTCCCGCAGGAACATCTTTGACGACCACAACGTTCGCTCCAATTCGGCTCCCTGAACCTATGTGCACAGCTCCCAGAATTTTGGCTCCCGCTCCAACCAAAACCCGATCACCAAGCGTGGGATGCCTTTTGACGGGATCAAATTTGACACCACCTAAAGTAATTCCCTGAAAGAGAATGCAGTCATCACCCACTTCAGCTGTTTCGCCAATCACAAGCCCAATGCCATGATCAATCACCAAGCGCTTCCCCAGAGTGGCGCCAGGATGAATTTCAATTCCAGTGAGAAAGCGTGAAAATTCCATTACAAATCGTGCCAAAAAAAAGAGACGCCAAACGTACAGTTGATGGGCTACTCGATGCAAAAATATCGCCTTGGGACCCGGGTAGAGAAGAAGGATTTCCAAAATGGATTTGGCTGCCGGATCGTAGCTCCGATAGGCACTCAAAAATTGCCAAAAATCTCTGAAAAGGCTCACTGTCGCGCTTCCTGACAAAGCAACTCGGGATGGCCTGAGTCTTGAAAACTCACGACACTCACAAAAGTTTGTCGAGTCTTCTTATAACTGAAAACAAAAAATCCTCCAAGAGCAGACACATGCCGATCACGCGTCACGTTGACCACCAAACCGTCTTTGGCGTTCTGTTTCTGCAAATAGGATTTGACATCATAAAACACGCTGCATCCGGCACCATAGATTTCTCCATCCAGCTGCCGCTTGCGCCCTTTTGACACATATGAAATCAAGAAATCGTCGCCGTCGTCAAAACCAGCAAAATCAAATTTGACCGAGAACGCGCCTCTCGTCCCGCGGACATAGCGACTCAAATCAATTTCACCCCCGCCCCGGGGAAACACCAGACGCAGAGCTGGTTTGATCAAAACCCCTGGTGAACGCTCGCGCAACTCAACAGCTATCGGCGCATAGATCATGGCGTTGGCTTTTCGAACGACCTTAGCCCCCTCGTCATTGGCAATCTGCTCCCAAACCTGATTGGGGATGTAGACCTCGTTCACAATTTCGGGCATTTCAACGACCGTCAAGTCCTCGGAACGAGCCTCTTCTTTTGCGCCAACGGGTGCTGCCATCAGAAGTGCTGTCAGTGTGATGGGAAACCACCTGTCCCTAATGCGCACCCGAGAACTCCTCTTGCAGCTCCCAGAAAGGCCGATAATTGGGAAATTGCGAAATTCCGGTTGCGAGCACTTTCACGGCATTGTCTTTGCGGTTGCGCGCCAGATTGATTCGCGTCAAATATTCGATGTAAAAAACCTTCGCGGCATTGGCCTCAGACAGGTTCTTTTCGGCACATTCAAAATCCTTGGTCTCAAGACATGAGCGGACTAAAACTTGGTGGGCCAGTGTTCCCAGATCCTTGGCTGCAAATGTTTTGGCCTGGACGTACTGACCTTGTGAAGCCAGCAGATATCCATGCCAACGATCAATCAAGGCCTGTGGTCCGACAGTGGCCTCCAACTGCTCCAACCCTTGCAAAGCGACAGCCCCTTGGCCTGAAAGGACCTGGCACTGAACCTTCAGCAAGGCTTTCTGCAACTCGGGCAACGGAGTTTCAACCAGCTCGTTGCAAAGGGACACCCAGCGATTGGCATCCAAAAGCTGACTGTCAATTTCAACAGCAGGCCAATTCGCACGGCTTTGGAGAGGGTCCATATCTAGCATTTTGCTCAGAACCGCGTCGGCACCAGGCGCCGAAGTTTTCATCAGCAGCAATCCCTGAAGCAGAGAAAGCTCATAGCTATAAATTGATCCTTGTTTAATAACTTGATCCATTTGATTCACAATCTTGGTCAGCTCGGGATCCATCCGAAAATCGTTCGTCTTGTTCCAGCTCTGCAGTTTCATCAAAACCGGAACAATCAACCGCAAGGGGTGATTTTGGATGGCCGGAGCCAGCTTCGCGCCGACTTCATCCAACTTCCTTTGCTCGACCGCAACTGAGTCCTCGTCCCCCAGATAGTATGAATTGATCATTCGATTCAGATGAACAACTCCATCCTGCGGCTGGAGGTCCATCATTTCATTCCAAATTTTTTGGGCGGCCAGAAACTCGGAAAGCTGCATGTTCGCCAGCGCCGACCAAACCTGAAAATGATAGGGATCCACTTGCGCCTGATCACGCTCCAAAATTGTTTTGACTGTGGCCGCATCATGATTCGACGAAAGAATCAGAGGGATAAATTCCATTTCCAATTCAGGTCTGGCGACAGATTTGTGCTCCGCCTGTAAAAATAAATCAACTGCTTTGTCCAAACGACCTCTGAGTTTGGCGAGCTTCGCCAAGCGATACAGATCGTTGCCGTTGATTGTTTCAATCCCCCCACGACCACTGAGCCCATACAAAGCCAAAAGAACAATCACCGCCAATCCAAGACCGCCGAGAAGACCGAACCACAAACCTTTCCGGTTGGTGGACTTGGTCTCATGATGCGCAAAGCTCAGGGGCTGTGGTTTTTGGAACGGCTTGGGCACTTTCGAACCGCTCACCACAGGTGATGTCGGAGCAGGAGCCTGGGTCCATTCGGATTTCGTCTGCACTGGCGCCACGACAATGGGCTGCGGTGGATTGAGTTGAATGGAAACAGTCTGGGTCGGCACCGGGGTCAACTCGTCAATTGCTGGAGCCGGCTCCAATTTCAAATTTGGTTTCCGCAGAGGTATGTTGACAGCGGTAATGTCAGACTCGAGCGCTTGCAGCAAGGGCCTGGTGGCCTCAAAATCAATTGCAGCGTCGGTCTTTTCTTTGCGTTCTTCAATCTGTTCGCGAATTTCTTTGACGATGGCGGCCAGATCTTTGAACTCCCGAATAAAGTTCCATCGCTCTTTGGGGGTTCGCACTTCATCTAAGATTGAAATTTGCTTGGATCTGAGGGCATCACGAAGTTCCGAAATTGAGAAGGGCCCGAGCACCATGCCTGCGCTGCGCACCAGCCAAACTTGATCGAACTCCGAATAATCCGGCAACCCTTCTCCTTTGACACTGTTCAATGCCGAAAGTGACGCGCTCCATTCAGCACCACATTCAAGCCCCGCTTCTTCGCGGTCGCAAAGACTTCCTCATCACGCATCGAACCTCCAGGCTGGAGAATCCATTTCACGTGATGATCCGCAGCCTTTTCAATTCCATCTGCAAATGGAAAAAAAGCATCGCTCGCCAAGACGACCCCCTCAATCTTACCATGATGCAGCAGCATTCGATCAACAGCATGTTGAACGGCCTCGACGCGATTGACCTGTCCCATGCCCAAGCCAACGGTTGCACCACCCTTGACCAAGCAAATTGAGTTCGACTTTAGGCCAGCAACTACAATTTCCGAGAAGACAAGATCTTCTAAAACATCGGCAGAGGGACTTTCTCCGAGAATTTTCCAGTCCGCGGGGTCAGTAAGACTGGGATCTGCATCTTGTACCAAAAATCCACCATGGACGCTGCGAACTTCGGGTTCGAGATCCTCCTCCAAGAGAGCATCCCAGATCAGCACTCGCAAATTCTTTTTCCGAGCCAGAATCTCTTTGGCTTCGTCAGTCACCGAAGGAGCGACGACACACTCCAAAAACAGATCCACCAACTGGTTTGCAACGGCTTGATCGATTGCAAAACTGAGCGCAATGACACCGCCGAAAACGGAAACGGGATCTGCCGCAAGACATTTCCGCAAAGCCGCAACGGCACTGACATCGATGGCGGCTCCGCACGGATTGTTGTGCTTGACCGCGACGGCTGTTGGTTTTTGCAGTCGCAAATGAAGTTGACGAGCGACCTTTGCCGCCGCATCGAGATCCAAGATATTGTTATAGGACAGGCTTTTTCCCTGCAGGATTTGTGCTGTTGCCAGACCTTTCGTGTCACCAGCCCGGCGAAACCAAGCCGCTCGTTGATGTGGGTTCTCACCATAGCGCAGATCCTGGTGGGCATGCCCGGCCAAAGACCAGTCGCCGCGCCAATCCAAACCGAGTTCTTTTGCGACCAGCGAATCATAGCAGGAGGTGTGGGCATAAACTTTACCAGCCAGACGCTTGCGATCGGCCAGAGTCAGTTCAGGGCGCTTGAGCACCCAAGCATAATCAGCGGGATCGCACACAACTGCAATTCGTTCAAAACTCTTCGCAGCTGAGCGCAGAAACGAAGGCCCGCCGATATCAATATTTTCAATCAGCTCCAGCTCCGAGACTTCGCCGCGACGAAATTTTGCCGCAGCTTGGGCGAAGGGATACAAATTGCCCACCACCAGATCAAATGGCTGCAGTCCTTCTTTGGCTAAAATTTGCAAATCTTCGGGATGACTGCTCCGCGCCAGAAGCGCCATGTGAACCCGTGGATGGAGGGTTTTCACTCTTCCATCCATGACCTCGGGGAACCCAGTTTGTTCGGAAATGTCGACAACGGCGATGCCATTTTCTTTCAAGTACCGAGCCGTTCCGCCAGTCGAAACGACGCGCATTCCTTGTTGCGCCAATGGCTGCAAAAATTCCAGCAAACCAGTCTTGTCGGAAACGCTGACCAAAGCATTGCGAAACATGCTCGCCCTCCCTTTTCAATTGTCGTGCAGTTCAAGCTGAAGCTGCTGTGCTCAGGAGAGTACTACAGTGGCGAGCGCGCCAAAAGCAATTTCAAATCGTCGTTGTTCAAGAAAAGGCCGGCGCCCAAATAAGTGGAGTTTTGATTCGAGCTGTTCAACAAGTCGTAGATTCCACCTTGAACATAAAGGCCCTTCCAGATCGAGTATCGCACCGAGGGCCGTACATTCATCGTACCAAAGTTGAAAAACTCAAGACTGGCCGTGGCTTTGCCCTTTAAGAAAGAATAGTCCAAACCCAGTCCGCCATAATTTTCAATCAAACCGCCTCGAATCGTGAAATCATAAAACACTTTGGCGAATTGGGCGCTCAGAACCATCGTGTTTTGAAATGTGGTTTGACTGGTGTAAGTGCCAGTCTGTGACCCGCTCAAAGCGGTCTTCGTCGTGGTCACCTGTCCAAACGGAGAGCTGGTGAAGCCGAGCAAGTAGTAACGATCCAGGCCCGGTTGAATTTTGAGATTGAACGAGGTGGTCTCACCAATGCCCGACAGATAGGCTGTGTTGATATCAATTCCAGTGGAAATTTTTTGGCCAGCCTCGATCAGGTTCGAAATTCCATCAACTGCGGTTGTCACCTTCTCAGAAGTCTCTTCATCGCTGACGAGTTTTCCGATTGTCCCTTCGCCACGATTGATTTTCCCAGTGATTTCATCCAGGTTTTTGAGGGTGCTATCAATCCGTGCCATCGAACGCTTCCACACCACCTTGAAGCCATCTTCAGACTCATCCGAAAGTGCCTCATCCAAACTTGCCGTGATCCCGTTGATTTGATCCACAATCTGGCCAATTTTGGCTTTGTTATCGCCCGTCACTTCCGCCAAATCCTTGGTCAGCTTTTCGATATTCAAAACAATTCGACCCAAGACATGATCACGGGTCCCGTCTTTGATCAGAGATTCCTTCAAGACCAAAGAGACTTCTTTCAGATTGGCGGCAATATCCCCAACCTGATTGATCACATTGTCCAGGCTGCCCTTGTCGTTCACATTGACGATTTGTCCCTTGGGTGGAAGTGGAGGATCTTCGGCCCCACCCGGAGTCAACTCGACATGTTTGTCGCCCAGAATACCTTGGGATTTGATCATGACAGACGCCGTGACCTTCATTTTGATATCAGGCCGAAGTGTCAATTCGACTCGCGCCTGACCATCTTGCAACTTAATGTCCTTGATCATTCCAACAGCAATACCCGCTGTCCGCACGGCAGAATTTTTCACCAGTCCGCCCGCATCATTCAAAAGAAACCACGCTTCGTTGGAGCGGCCCAACATCGACGGATCATCGCTGACTTGCAAAGACATGTAAGCGATCAAGGCAGCCACCGCCAAGACCAAGATGCCCACTTTGAATTCAGCTGCACGAAGCAAATTCACGATGCTCTTCCTTCAAGCTGCAAATTGAACCCATCCATCCAGACACACCCGTCCGAACGAAATTTCAGTTCCCTCAACAGTGTAGCCTCAGGCTGACACCTTGTGGGGTCCAGCGCCCAATTTTCTAGTTCAAAGCCCAACCGATTTGTTCTCAATTGGGTTTCGTTCTTTTCATACCCTTGGCGACAAAGGTTTGAACTAGATCTATATCGGTATTGAAAAACTCTTCAGGAGTCCCAAATAGCAACACTTTCCCAGCGTGCAACATGGCCACATAATCAGCGATGCGAAAAGCGGCATCCAGATCGTGCGAAACCATGACTGACGTGATACCGGGACGATGGTGATGGGTCTCAAGAATCAAATCATCAACCATTTCTGTGAGGATGGGGTCCAGGCCGGTGGTGGGCTCATCGTAAAAGAGAATCTCCGGATCCAAGGCCAGAGCACGCGCCAAGCCCGTGCGTTTTTGCATACCACCTGAAATTTGGCTCGGCAGTTTTTGAAAATGCTTGGGATCAAGACCCACCTGCTTCAACTTTTCAGCCGCGATTTCAAGAATTTGTTTCTCTTTGAGATCGCGTCGATGTTCAACCAACGGAAAACAGACATTTTCAAGAACCGTCATATCGTCAAACAACGCCGCACTTTGAAACAGAACTCCAAAATTTTTGCGAAAGTCGGTCAGATCATCTGGCCTGAGGCTTGCGACATCGCGGCCAAGAACCTCGACTTTTCCAGAAGTCGGTTTGTAAATTCCCAAGATGTGTTTGAGGATCACTGACTTACCAGTTCCCGAAAATCCAATGATCGCTGTCAAACTTCCTTTTGGAATTGCCAAATCCATTCCTTGAACCACAAACTCTTTCCCATCAAAAGTTTTGCGCAAATCGGTCAGCCGGATCGCAATCTCAGGTGCCGCAGACGATGCTGCTTCGGTCATACCGGATACCCCATGATCGCTTCAACAAAACGCAGAAAGCTTGTCAAAAAGTAGTCCAAAACTATGATCAAAACCATCGATTGAACGACCCCTCGATTGGTGGCCTCACCAACGCCTTTTGCACCGCCCGACGTATTGAAACCTCGGTAGCAACAAATCATCGCAAACACGATTCCGAAAATTGCGGACTTAAAGAGTCCTTCATTGATGTGACGGATTTCAATCGTCGAACGAATTTTATCCCAAAAGATGGCTTCGTCCAAATCGACCAATTTCACTGCTAAAAACCAAGCCCCCAGAATTGCGACGAAATCGAAAACGGCACAAAGCAGAGGCATACAGATGAAGCTCGCCAGTATGCGTGGGGCAATCAGATACTGCTTGGTGTTGACACCCATCACATCCAAAGCATCGATCTGTTCATTCACCCGCATCGTCCCCAGACGTGCGGCCATCGCGCCACCGGCTCGTGCCGAAACAATCAAGCCTGTCAGAACAGGGCCGAGCTCGCGCGAAATCCCCAGTGCTACAATCGGACCGACCAGATTGGTCGCGTTGACCATTTTGAAACCCATGTAGATTTGATAGGCCAAGGCCAAGCCCGTGAACGCACCCGTGAGCATGATGATCAACACCGATTGATTACCGACAAATTCCATGTGACGAACGATTTCCAAATAACGGTTGGGTCGACGAAACGTCAGCCGAATCGAATCCATCAGAAAGACGACAACGGCTCCGCTTTCACGGATAAAATTGGAGATGCGATCACGCCCACCTCCGACAACAGCATCAATTTGATTCGCAATTTGCTGCATCATAGGTCCGTCCTCTGTCCCTGAGTGTAGCCCTCAAGAGGAGGGAGGTAAACACGGGGAACGCGTTCGCCGATGGAAGTCAAAATTTCCCAGACCGCGGTTCCAGCCCACACGGCAATTTCCTCGGCTCCAATGCGGTTGCCCTGGGCATCAGTTCCCAGAAGGGTCACGTCCCAGTCTCGGCCCATCAAAGATTCGACCGGGCGATCTTTCAGGACCTCGGTCAAATCCAACATCAGATAGTCCATGCAGACGTTTCCGACGACTGGAACCCGATGTCCCAGAAACAAAACTTGACCGCGATTGCTCAAGGAGCGGTGGTAGCCATCGGCATAGCCAATCGGAACCACACCGACCTTGGAGGGTCGTTGCGCTTTCCAGGTCTGACCATAGGATACGCCTTCGCCAACTGCGACGTCGTGGATGCGAACAATTTGTGAACGCAATGTCATCACAGGCTTCAAAGGTAAAACCTGAGCCAGTTCGGGCGTCGGTGCATAGCCATAAAGCGCAAGTCCGGGTCTGGCTCCCATCACTTTCAGCAAATCCAAATTTCGCAGCGACAATCCGTGCAACAGTCCAGCCGAATTCAAGGCATGGATTTCTGGCTGCCATGCCGAAAAGACATCGGCCAAACTGACCAGCAGTCGCAGCTGAGCCTGGCTGGTTCCTTCCGCGTGATGCAGATCCTCGGCAGAGTGCAAATGTGTCAAAACTCCGGCGACCTGAGCTCGCGACATGCGGCACACTTCGAAACAGGTCGCGGCCTCGTCAGGGCGAAATCCCAGTCGGTGCATTCCCGTGTCGAATTTCAAATGCACTGCAGTTTGAGGAGCTGGAGCAACCGTGGTCGGGCTGTAGGCACTCACGGCCTGCACAGCCTGCATCCAGGTTTGCAGTTGGTGCAAATCATTGATCACTGGCGTGAGACGATGCCGCAAAAGTGTATTCGCACCACGGGTTTCCCACATGCCAAACACGAGCACATCTGCCGTGACTCCCATTTGTCGGAGGAGCTCACCCTCTTCGATCAGTCCCACACCCAAAATCGCAACACCAAGTTTCTCCAAAGTGCGGCTGATTTCGACGTCTCCATGCCCGTAGGCATTGGCTTTGACCATCGGACAAAAAAACTTACTGGTTCCGAACGACTGGCGCAAAAGGTTCACATTGTGCACAAGTGCCTGAAGATCGACCAGCGCCTGAGTGGGCCTGAAATATTGCAAAGCATGAGTCATCGACCGATTCCATTTCTCACGGTGTTCATCACAGCGGTGGAACCTCAAAATCCGGGCGAAAGCTTTCGTCAGGCTGAAACAAACACACCTTGTTGCCACCCTTGCTTTGAATATATTCCAGAGCCTGCAAAGCCACAGCTTCCAAATCTTCAAAGGTGGAACAGTGTGAAGGATACTCAGCTACGCCCGCACTGATTGAAACTGGAGTTGGCGTTGTCTTCATGAGATGTGCTTCCAAAAGGCGACGCAGACGCTCCGCTCGCAAGGACGCGCCTTTGCGAGCCGAATGGGGCAAAATCATCGAGAACTCATTGTCGTTGGTGCGACAGCAAATATCGTTCACGCGACTGGATTTCTGCATGACAGTGGCGACCAAACGCAAAATTTGATCGCGACCACCCCGCCCCAAAGACTGCTCAATCTCTGGAAAGTGATCGATCGCCAATTTGACGACAGAAACTGGCTTCTGCAGCCGTCGCGCGCGTGAAACCTCATCATTGAGCTGCTTCAAGTAGTACTGGCGTCCATAAAGTTCTGTGAGAGTGTCGGACAGGTCAGCGGATGTCAGCTGCCGGATCAAATGTCCGCGCTCATAAAGAAGATTGAAAAAGGCAAATTCATTTTGAATGACCTGCCACTTGATTTGCGGTGACGATCCCCAGAGAACAAACAAACCATCCACTTGATCCCGTATGGAAATGTAAAGCGACTTCATTTGCATCTGGGGCTCATCGCGTCCGACCAACTCATTGAGCAGCATCTTCAACTCGTAAGGCAGCGCGCCCTTGGCGAAAAAGCCCTCGGGATCGTGACTTTCCTCATTCACCAACCGGCCACCAACGCCGCGAATTGAATCCAGATCAAGACCCAGTCCTTGCATCGCAACAAAAGATTGAACCGTCGGAAGATATTTGAAAAACAACGCCTTGATTGGAATTTCCAATCGCGAAAACTTAGCTTCAAGTTCGCGAAAAAACAAACTCAAGACCTCTTCCTTTGAGGTGGCCTTGCCATACTTCGCAAGCTCTTCGCCCACCTGCAACCCTTGGTTGGTTTCAAGCGTCGTTTTCAGGGAGTCTTCCATCTCGACAAACTGAGAGCTTTGCTGGGTGCGCAGTTGCGCCATTTGATTTTCAACTTCGGTCACTTCTGCGAGTGCTTGCTCGCGAGCTTCCAAAACCTGCTCATTTTGAAACACAAGGTAAAGCGACTGACAGATTTCATCCACTGACCAAGGCAGAAGGCTGACTGCGCCTTCATTTTGCAGCAACGGGACTGCCACCGAGGGATGGCGAAGATTCAACATTGAGGGCAGCTCTGAAAGTGGTGCCAAGGGCAACAGTCGAATCT
>Ga0209067_10001841_pt1 | contig 12856 bp, 10 predicted proteins | sample ColStrG_CSR_2013_FD_187199 | JGI IMG/M metagenome (GOLD analysis project Ga0209067, IMG submission 187199) | Freshwater sediment microbial communities in response to fracking from Pennsylvania, USA - Cold Stream Run_MetaG_CSR_2013 (SPAdes)... | ecosystem: Environmental > Aquatic > Freshwater >... | reverse complement strand
GTTCGAGGTGGTCCGCGTGGATCTTGCGGGGGAAACCGAGATCGCGGGCCACCTGAAGGTACCGGTCAAAATACTGCTGGCTCTCCGGATCGGAGTCCCAGGCGACGTCGGCAAATTGCGCCACGCCCCGCCTCCAGATCTTAGGCAGCAGATCGCCCAAAACCCAATCCGCCGCCTCGTGAAAGCTGGCGTCGCCATCGTGGCGTTGGGGCAGGCGGAAAAGAAAGCTCGGAATCACTTCCACAGGATCCTGCTTAAACACCGAAAGCACGCGAAGCATCTTACTTTCGGCGCTCTCGTCCGGACCGCATCCCGTTTTGACTTCGACGGTCGTGGTGCCGTGCCTTGCCATGGCCTCCAGGTAGGCGCGCGCTTTGGCTTCCAGCCGCTGACCGGTGTTGGCCCGAACCGCCCGCGCCGCTTCATCGGGATCGCCGGACCCGAAGCCCAAGAGAGGAAAGGCCAAGTGGGTATGGCTGTCGACAAACCCGGGCATCACCACACGCCCGGCGGCGTTGATTTCCCCAGCGTCGCGGGCCAGCGCCAGATTCTCCAAGCGGCGGGTAGGTCCCACTTCGAGCACGACTCCGTCGCGGACCAGTAACGCTCCGTCCGTTATGATGCTAAGTTCATTTAGAGCGAGCCCACGGCGGGGGCCTTTTGGGCCACGCATTGTCAGCAACTGGCGTGCGCCACGGATGAGAATGGTACCCGTGATATTACCCTACCCTACTCTAGCATTAGTACTGGATAGTACTCAAACTCTCATTACTAAAGTTTAACATGGCCAGGAAAAAGCAATCCTCCTCTAAACGACCGCTAAAGACCTTAGAAAGAGTGCTTTCCAAGAGTGGCCTGGGGTCGCGGACCGACGCCCGAAGTTGGATTGGGGCGGGGAAGATCCGTATAAACGGAAAAGTAATCCAGAACCCCGATTTTTGGGTAGATTGCGACCGGGACCGGATCACCTTCGAGGGTAGGCCACTCCGGGCCGCCGAAAAAGCATACATCTTGCTCTACAAGCCGAAGGGCTACCTCACCACCTACCGCGACCCTGAGGGCCGTCCAACGGTGTACGACCTTACTGCTGACGTCGGCACCTGGCTTTCACCCGTAGGCCGCCTGGACCTGGATACCAGCGGGCTCCTCCTGTTGACCAACGATACCGGACTGGCGGAACGCATCACCAACCCGGAACATAAGATTGCCAAGACCTATCATGTGAAAGCGTCCACCCTGTTGAGCGACGATCAACTCGAACAACTGCGCCGCGGCGTGGAACTGAGCGATGGCCCCACCCGTCCGGCGGTGGTAACGCGCCTTCGCGACGCGGCTAAGTATACCTTCCTGGAGATCACCATCACGGAAGGCCGCAACCGCCAGGTACGGCGCATGCTCGAAGCCGTAGGCAGCAAGGTGCTCAAGCTCGTCCGCCTGGCGATCGGGCCCATCCGCATCGGAGACTTGCCAATCGGCAAGTGGCGGCGTCTGACAGCCGCCGAAGTGCGGACCCTTTCGGGTGGCAACTAGTCCGAGTACCAGCGCAAGCCGACGAAGGCCCCTCCCATGGTGGCGTATTGGAAGTAGTCGGATTTGGTGCTCGTCTTGAAGTGCAGGGCTTTGGCGCCGCCGCGGATTTCGATGTGCCCCACCCGGTAGGAGATAGAGGCGTCCGCATCCCAGATGGCCCAATGATGCGGGATGTCGAAGCCCGACGCATTGGCTTCGAAGCGGAAGTTCCGCGTGGCGTATTCGGCAACTCCCAGCCCAAAGGTCGGGGAAATCAGGGTACGGGCACCCGAAGCTGCGTACGAAAGCGGATTGCCGCTGCTATCGGTGGTGGGCAGCAGGGGCGCGTCGAAACTGGATTTCATGGAGATGAGTTGGGCTTGCCAAAGAGTCTTCAACCGGAAGTGCCGGCTCTCCACCGGGTACGGCCAAGTGAGGTATTCGTAGGAAACTTTCGCGTTCTGGATCTTGTAGCTGGTGGAGACGGTGTCGCCGTTGGCGTAGGGTTGACTGTAAATCACCAGATCGTTGGGCGCCGTCTTCAGTCCGGAGGCCTTGGATTGAAAATAGGAAATCTTGAGCGTGTTGTGGGCGCCGGCGGCAATGCCGATCTCAGCGCCTGGAGTGTACTTGGGCGTTCCGGAATACTGCAGTTTGGTGAGGCCCGTGAATGTGGCGCCGTGGCCCTTATCGACCCAGGGCTTACCGATGGGCACCCAGTCCAGCAAGCCGACGTAATACCCGGCCTCGCCGGGCATACGTACGTCAGCGACTTTGGGCGCCGGCGGCGGCAGTTTGAGAGTTGACTGCGGTGGCGCTGGCGTTTCCGTCTGGGGAGGGGCAGCCGGTGGCGGTGTCTGCTGCGGGGGAGTCACTTGATCGGGCGGCGCATCCGAGGTGTCCTGCGCGTGTGCCGTTGAGACTGCGGAAAAACAAAATAGACCCAGACACAAAAAGCCGGTTAGCGAATTCTTCACGAACGCCTCATACAGTTCAGATTTTTGGCAGGCGAATATGCCTGACGGCAGACCCCTGTTGCACCAGTCAGTCCAAATCGCTCTACTGTTGGCTGCCCTTCTATTTTGCCTCAAACCACAGGCATTCCGCAGAAATACCGATTGTGGCTGGGAGGCACAGGTGTGCGCAAACGGATGCCACCGCTCCCTGACGGTCGCGGCTCTGTGGGCGGCTTCATACAGCCAGGCTGGGCCGGCTACGCAGGGATGGCTTGTGCCGGGCGGCTTGCGGCCGCCCGGCTGGTTGCGTCTACTAGGTCAGCGTCACCTGACGAAAACGGATATGGTGACGCTTACCGTCTGGCCTCCATTTCCGTATGCGGTTAAGGTGTACGTGGAGTTGGTGATCGGGTGAACCGTAAACGTGCCGTTCACCGGCAGACTTTGCGGTCCGAGTTCGCCGCCGATCAGTACGACCGAAGTGGCATTCTCCGTGGTCCAGGACAGGACGCTGGGGTTGCCCGCGGCCGACGTCGTCGTCGGGTCGCACGTGAACGAATCGATCTTCACCGTGCCCACGTTCACCGTCGCGTTGCCCTGGATCTGGCCGGTCGCGTTGGTCGCCGTGAGAGTGTAGGTGGTTGTCGCGCCCGGGCTGACGGTGGCGCAATCGTTCGCGTTCAGATTGCTGCCGACACCCGGCAAGATCGCGATCGACGTCGCGCCCGTTACCTGCCAGCACAGCTTGGTGGAACTGCCCGGGTCGATATTTTGCGGCGTGGCCACGAAGACCACGATCTGCGGGATCATGCCCGTCGAGACCGTCACCGTAACCGGCGCCGTCACCGACTTGCCGTCGGCGCTCGCAGCCGTCAGGGTGTAGGTCGTGGTCTGAGTCGGCGACACCGTAGTGCTGCCGTTCGGAGTCACCGAACCGACGCCACTGATGGAAACATTGGTGGCGCCGAACGTGCTCCAGCTCAAAGTCGACTGTTGACCCGGTTGAATGCTCAGCGGACTGGCATCAAACCGGATGATCAGCGGATTCCCCGTGGGCGTCCCGCCGACCGTCACGGTAGTCGTAGCATTCACCGTTCCGGAAGGTCCGACGGCGGTCAGGGTGTAGGTGGTGCTCTGTGCGGGCGATACGTTCGTCGAGCCGGTCAGCGACACGGTACCGACACCGGGCTGGATGGTCACCGAAGTGGCGCCCTGTACAACCCAGGTCAACTGCGACGACTGGCCGGGCAGGATGGAACTCGGCGTGGCGTCGAAGCGAACGATCTGCGCGCTCGACGGCGAGCCAACCGTTACCGAAGTGGTGGCCGAGGCCGACAAGCCGTCCGTGTTGGTCACGGTTAGCTTGAAGTTGTAGGTCTGGCCCGAAGCGCCGGCGAACGTGGCCTTCACGGAACTGGCGCCCGAGAGCGACACCGAAGCGCCGCCGATCTGCGTCCATTGATAGGTGAGTGTCAGGCCCAGCGGATCGTACGATCCCGAGCCGTCCAGGGTGACCGTGCCCGGCGCTACGCCAACCTGGTTGGGGCCGGCATTGGCGATTGGCGGGCTGGAACCGACGCGCCGCGTCAGAATGTCGAAACGGACGCGCGGAACGTCCATCGGGACGGGGCTCTTGGTCTTGGTGTAGTCCTTCGCGTGCATGTAACTGCCCATCTCGAACCCGAACACCAGCCGGCCGCTGTTGGTGGAATTGACCAGCGTCTCGTTCTCGCCTAATTCGGCGGTGAGTGCGAAGTGTTCGTTCAGGGGCTGCGTCAGTTTGATGCTGGCGCCCGGAGCGGAATGCCGTGTCGACTCGTAGGTGCGGAGATAGCCAAGGTTGCCCTGGAGGGTGGCATTTCCCCAGACGCCAACCAGCGCGTTGAACCCGAACTGATCCACGAGGCGCGCGTAAGTTTGCAGGTACGCGCCCGGCGCCAGTGTCACGCTGTTCAAGGCCGCGTAGTTCTTGAAGCCCTTGGTGCCAAACAAGCCCACGCGCCCGCGGCTGAAGACCCAATCTAACAAGAAGGATCCCTGGGCCAGACCGCCGCCTTGTTGCATGCCTTGCATGTTGAGATACTTGAAGCTGCCGAAAGCACCGGCCTGAAAGTTGCCCCAGCGATTCACGAGACCGATGTCGAACTGGCCCTCCTGGCGGCCCGAGTAGTACATGTATTCGGCCTGCGCCTGCACGGCGTGGGTGCCCTCGCCGCCGAAGGGCGAGAAAAACTGGCCGCGCCCGCTGAAGTTGAAGCTGCCGGTTTTCCCGCTGCCGTAGGTGGGCCCGACGTTGAGACCCACCAAGGAGAACTTCTTATTCCGTTTCTGCGCCTCGTCCACCGCGCCCATGGCTTCGGTGTGAGCGATCTCCTGAGTCTGCGGAGCCGTCAGCGGTTTCGGGATACCATTGACCTGGTCGCGAAGAGCATTCTGCTGATTGCGTAGATCGGCAAGTTCGCCGCGAAGCCGCTCGTTTTCGCCTTGCAGATTCTTCAAGCCGGCCAGAATGTCGTCCAGCTTGTCGAGCTTCTTCAGGATCTGGTCGCAGCATTCCTGCTGCTTCTTTGCCAGGTCCGCCAAAGAATTGTCCATAGCCGGCAGGACTTCGCTGATGCCGCCCTCTTTGATTAACTTGCCGGCGCCGTCGGTGACGGTGAGGACCGTGCGCCGGTTCATGAAACGGCCTTCCTTCGTCTTGTTGTCGACCTCGGGACTCCGTTTGCCGTCGCCGGCGACCGTCACTTGATTGTCGGCGGCCCCGTAATGCTTCAAGAATTCCTTCACGGCGTTGGCGCGTGCCAGCGCCAGTTTGTCGTTGTAAGCGGCCGAGCCGACGAAGTCCGTGTGCCCCGTGACTTTGACGTGATAGTCCCGATGTTGGCTTAGCAATTCTGCCAGGCGCAGCATACTCGGGTAGCCATCGGAGAGGATGGAGGAGTTGAATTCGAAATTGATTTCCTCCCAGGACTCCTTTGTTTGGCCTCCGGTATTCAGCCCCTGAGCAAATAAACCGGACGCCATCAATCCGAGTGCGCCTATCGCTGCTAGTCTGTTCATTGTCTTCTATCGCTCCTCAACTGGATCGGCGTGTACTGAAATTGAAATGAATTCGAGATCCGTCTGGCGCAACATGATTTCCTCGCGCTCACGGTGTTTCAACAGAGTACCGGAGCAACCGGTACCGCGATGCAGGCTCGCAAGATTCTCCCAAAGCGCAGTCCTCACTCAGGATACACCAGGAATTTCGGACTCCCACCCGCATTCTGGACCTCCCAACCCAGTACCGAACAGGACTGCGTATCGGCGCATACACTCACCATGCAAAGAAAGTGCGAAAATGAAGGTGGAAGCTGCCGGATGGGCAGTCGCTCCTGGAAACAGGAGAGGAAAGTCCGGTCTCCACAGGGCAGCGTGCCGGCTAACGGCCGGGAGGACCGCAAGGTTCTACGGAAAGTGCCACAGAAAATATACCGCCTTGGTGCTGGAGCCTGCTCCACTGTCGAGGTAAGGGTGAAATGGTGCGGTAAGAGCGCACCGCGGCGGGAGTAATTTCGCCGGCAGGGAAAACCCCACGCGGAGCAAGACCAAATAGGGGAGGAGGGACGGCCCGTCCCGCTAAACTTCCGGGTAGGTCGCTAGAGCCGGACAGTAATGTTCGGCCCAGAGGAATGACTGCCGCCCGCAAGGGTACAGGAACCGGCTTATAGTCCGGCAGCTTTTAAGTACTTTTGACCGCGACCCTCTGGGCCGCGGTTTCAAGGTCTTGCTCCATTCCGGCTCAGCACCTCGCTCAGCCGCTTGCGATCCTCATCCGACATCCCCGAGTGCCTTTGAATATCGCCTCGCGTTTTCAATAACCGCCGGTAGCGGCTAAAGTATTCCCCGATATCGCCGCCATATTGAAAGCTGTACATGATGTCGGCAAACCTGGCCGTGTGCGAAAGCCCCAAGGCGTGGCCGGTCTCATGCAGGCAGGTGAGGTATACAATCGCATCTCTCAGCAGGGTGTCACTCTCGCCATCAGGGACGATTCCAGGAAGCACGTAAACCTCGGCTCCGCGCACTCCCTTGACCATGATGGGCCGGGCTTCGCCATATAACCCCTGGTTAGCTGTTGCCCAAAGTATGCGAATGTGGGCTTCTTCCACATCGGCCGTCTTTTCCAGGGTGAGCTTGCCATACGACGCTACCTGCCAAGCGGCCAGCGCCCATTGCGCCAATTCAGGGTCGCCGGGCTGGCATCGGCTTTGCGGGTCGGTGCAAGGCTGAACCCAATAGTGGAGACTCGCGGCCTGTGCCGCCCCGTAGAACAGTAGAATGGCCCAGAATTTCACGACGCCTCCCTTCGACTACGGTAAACCATTATGCTGGCTAATATGAAGGCAGGGTTCATTGGGATTGGAAGGATGGGTGCGGGCATGGCGGGGAATCTGCTCCGTGCCGGCCATGACGTCGCGGTATACAACCGCAGTCCAGGAAGAACAGCCGCACTGGCATCGGAGGGAGCCCGCGTGGCGCAGTCGCCAGCCGATGCCTGTGCCGGCGCCGATTCGGTCATGACCATGCTGGCGGACGATGCCGCCGTGGAAGAAGTGGTCTTCGGCCTGGAGGGAATCTCCGCCGCGCTCCCCAAAGGAGCCATCCACATCTCTCACAGCACCATCGGCACGGCGATGGCGCGCCGCCTGGCATCGCAGCACGCCGCGCGCGGGCAGGGCTACGTAAGCGCCCCGGTGTTCGGCCGGCCCGATGCCGCCGAGGCGAAGAAGTTGATTGTGGTTGCGGCTGGCCCCGCAGACCTGGTGGAACATTGCCGTCCCTGGTTCGACGCCATCGGCCGGCAGACCACCGTGGTGGGAGCGGAACCGTGGCAGGCCAATGCGGTGAAGCTCTGCGGCAATTTCATGCTCGCCAGCATGATCGAGGCCTTCAGCGAAGCGTTCGCCACCCTGCGGAAGGCTGGGGTGGATCCGCACGCGTTTCTGGAAATCATGAACTCACTGTTCGGCTCGCCGGTCTACGCCAATTACGGCCGCATCATCGCGGACGAATCCTTCGAACCCGCGGGCTTCGAGTTGAAGCTGGGGCTGAAAGACGTGCGGCTGGTCCTCGAAACCGCGCTGGAGTGCCAATCCCCCATGCCGCTGGCGAGCCTGTTGCGCGACCACTTGCTGGCCGCGCTGGCCCAAGGCCAGGGCGACCTGGACTGGTCCAGCGTGGCGCGAGTCCTGGCAAAGGGGGCGGGGCTGAGTTGATTTAGTCCAGAGGGTCCCAAGGGTTAATGACTGGGACGCCAGTCTTGTCAAAGTCGCTTCGGTCGCGCGTCACGACGGTGAGCCCATGCTGGATAGCGGTCGCGGCAACGATCAGGTCTGGCTGCGAAAAAGTGTGGCCCGTTTTCCGGCCCTGCTCAACCAGAAGCCGCCACCTGAGCATGATGTCTTCGGTAATCGGAAGAACCCGTTCCCCAAACATCTGCCAGCGGGCGACCGGAAACAAAAGCAACGACCCGCGGCTCCGGGCGCGGTCGCCGCAACTCAGACAGAACGTTCGTATCGAGCAGCCACGCCATTACAGAACGGTATCTCGCACCGGCAGACGATCACGCTGTGGTTGGAGATCGATGTCTCTGTACGGCGAAGCCTGCATGGCCTCCACAAGAACGGCACCCGAATGAGTACCTTGAGCGCTTGGCGCATCCAACTCTCTCCCACGCTCAGTCTCCTTCTCGAAGAGGGCATCTAGCGCCTTGGTGAGAAGCTCGTCGACGTCATGAAACTGCCCGCTCTGGATTCCTTCCCGCATGCGGCGCTCGAGCTCGGGTTTGTGGATTTCGATAGTCATGCCGGGGCCTCCCCTTTCGCCATTATGACGCAACACCGCACTCAAGCCGCGGGTCGAATGCGTCCTCAGCCTCCGATGAGGTGATGGGCATCACGCTGACAACCTGCTGCCAACTTGCTCGCGAGAGCCGCGTGCCTGGAAAACCCAAAGCCACACAGACCGGGGGGTCCGTGCTACCAGATTCCCACCAGCTTCCACCAGATCGGCCCGATACCCATCCAGATAACCATGTTGATCACGGAGATCAGGAAACCCAGGCGCCACCATTCGGACTGGCTGACGTAACCGGCGTTGAAAAAGACCGGCGCCGAACCGGTGCCGTAGTGCGTCATGGCGGCGTTGAGGTTGGAGAAGTAAGCCAGCGGAAGCGCCGCCAGCATGGGAGGAACACCCCCCGCCAGCGCGGCGGCCAGGAAGCCCGGGTAGAGCGCGGTCACGTGCCCGGTCATGCTGGCGAAGCTGTAGTGTACATAGCAGTAGCTGGTCACCACCGCGAGCAAAACCAGCGGCCAAGACCAGCCTGCCATCAAGCTGAACAGTTTTCCGGAGAGGATCTTGATGACGCCGATTTCGTTCAAGGTGTCGGACATCATCACCAGCGGCGCGAACCAAATCAGTGCGTCCCAGGCGCGTTGCTCGGCCAGCAGATCGTCCCACGCGATCACCCGGGCCAGCAGCAGCGCACCCAGGCCGGCCAGCGCGACGAAGGTGTTGGGGATGCCATGCAATGGGGATGTGACCCAACCGGCCATGACGCTCAGCATAATTGCCATGAGCCATTTCTCTTCGCGTCGTAAGGGACCCATGCGGCGCAATTCGCGGCCGGCCAGTTCGCGCGCCGGCTGGGTGTCGGTGATTTCGGGCTTCACCAGGCGGAAAAGCAGCCACGGAACGAAGGCCAAGGTGAGGAAACCTGGAACGCAGGAGCCGGAGAGCCAACGCATCCACGTCAGGTCGACATGGCCAATCTTCAGCGCGAATTCCGCGATCAGCGGGTTGGCTGCCATCCCCGTCAGAAACATAGCCGAGGCCGTGTAGGTGGTATGGAAGGAAACCAGCACCAGGAACGAACCGATCAACTTGGAGGTGGGTCCCGGCTCCGATCCGAAGTCCGCCGCCACGCTGCGGGTAATGGGGAAGACCACACCGCCGCCGCGTGCCGTGTCCGATGGGATGAACGGCGCCAGCACCAGGTCGGCCGCCGCCAGCGAATAACCGAGGCTCAAGGGCGACCTGGCGAACCGGCGGATGAACAGATATCCCACCCTCGTGCCGAAGCCGGTGGCGGTTACCGCGCGGGAGAACAAGAACGCGGTGAAGACCAGCCATACCGTGACGTTGGCGAAGCCGGAAAGGACTTTCGCTGGCGGCAGAGTCTGGGTGATCGCGATCAGCGTCATGGCAATCAGAACGCTGACCCCCATCCGAACCGGTTGCGCCACCAGCGCAATGATGGTGGACAGGAAGAAGCCCAGGAGGCGGCTCTGCTGCTGGTTGAGACCGGGCAGCGCGAAGAAGAACAGCAGAGTCCCGGGGACCAGGACTACGGTCCAGCGCCACCAAGTGGTGCGACGGACGGCTGCGGGTTTAGCGCCAGGTTGGACGGTCGTGGCCATGTCGATGGGGCGGCCGTTCATTGGGGCGGTGTTAGCTCATCGGCGATGATCGCCTCTTTTTCCACGCGGATGGTCTGCTTGCTGTCGGCAGCCGCCTTCCATTTCGGGCTGGCCTGTAGCCGCTGCCGTACTTTAGCCACGACCTTTTCGCGCTGGCCCAGGCTTTCGTCATCCTTGTACTCCAAGAGGAAAAAAGCATCGAACGGACGGGCGGCGGAGTATCGCTGCGTGTAGATCTCGTAGGTTACCAGCACGCCCTCATCGATCCAGCCGTCAAACTGCGGCGTCACGTAATCGTCGACGTACTGCAAGTAGGCCGGCGCCGTAACCGAATACGTGTAAGGGATCAAGAGGTAAACGGGCTGCCGCGGCGTATCCTCAATGGCCTTTCGGCGCATCAGGTCCAGTGGGTAGGTACTCATGGAGGTAGCCATCCCCACCACTTTCGGTGGCAGCCCGGCCGGGGAATCCTGCTCGATCAGCTTCCATCTTTCCACCGCGGTGTAGTCGGAGAACCTGAGCAGCAGCAGCATATCCCAGTTATTGGTATCCACGTAGCGGCTCATCAGGATCCGGTAGTCGGCAAGAATGGCATCGCGCCGGTAGCCCTCAAACAGCGGCAGGCCATCCTCGCGCATGGAATTGCGCAGGTCGGAGCGCTTGTCGGGGTGGCAGTGGTAGGTGATGGCCAGGCTGGTCGGGCCGGTTTCCTTGGGGTCCTGCGCCTGCAGCGTGATGGCAGCAGCAGCGCATAAAAGCAGTTTCGCCGGCTTGCGGATTGATTTCTCCATCTGGCCTTTGAGTGTAGCGAAATTCGGACGAACCGCGTTGGAACGCGGCTGAGCACCCGGGTGTGTTGCGCTTGCCGAAGCCCTGTGTTAATCATGCTTCTGGTAAGCAATACCAGGAGGTTTCATGCGCCGACGAGATTTTCTACCCGCTCTTGCCGCATCCGGGGCACTGTCGCAAGTATCCCCGTCGAAGGGCCAGGATCCGATCAAGAGTGGGCGGCTGAAGCAAACCGTCACCGGCGGCGTTTTTGGCCGCGGCATGAGTTTTGAGGATGGCTGCAAATTGGCCGCGAGCCTGGGCATTGTCGGATACGACCTGAGAGGCCCGGCCGATTGGCCCATGCTCAAGAAGTACAACCTCACCCCGACCATGTATCCGCCGGGACCGGGCGGCACCATCCCCGATGCGCTGAACCGCAAAGAGAATCACGACAGGCTCGAAAAGTCCATGCACGCCGCCATCGACGAGGCAGCGGCCAACCACGTGCCCAACATCATCACGTTCTCCGGAAACCGCCGCGGCATGGCCGATGCCGAAGGCGCCGACAACTGCGTCGCCTTCCTGAACAAGATCAAGGCTCACGCCGAAGACAAAAACATCGTGATCTGCATGGAGTATCTGAACAGTAAGGTAAACCACAAAGACTACATGTTCGATCACATTGCCTGGGGCGTGGAGGTGATGAAACGGGTCAACTCGCCGCGCGTCAAGATTCTCTACGACATCTACCACGCGCAGATCATGGATGGCGACATCGTGCGCAATATCCGTGACAACTTCCAATGGATCGGCCATTTCCACACGGGCGGCAACCCTGGACGCCACGAGATCGACGACACCCAAGAGCTGAATTACCACTTCGTGGCCAAGGCCATTGCCGATCTCAACTATCTGGGCTATATCGGCCACGAATATTCGCCGGCCCAAGGCCGCGACCCCGTCGCCAGCCTCAAGCAGGCGATCGAGATTTTTACGGTTTAGAGCGGCGCGATCGAAACTGGGCCATCTCCTTGGGGCCGGGCAAGGTCGAGCTTGGCCAATTCGCCTGCAAGCCTGTTGGCAAACACTGAATCGTTCGCACGCTCACGCTACCATGTAGTTGCATGTTCGATTGGAACCAGGACCCGCACCGCCGCTTCAATCCGCTGACTCGGGAATGGGTGCTTGTCTCGCCACACCGCACCCAGAGGCCCTGGCAGGGGCAGACGGAAGAAGATGCTTCGGTTCCGCAACCGGATTACGATCCGTTATGCTACCTCTGCCCCGGCAACGCGCGCGCCGGCGGTGTGAAGAATCCGGACTACGCGGCGACGTTCGTTTTCGATAACGATTTCGCCGCGCTCAAACCCACGACCCCGTTGGACCGTTTCGAACAGGATGGGCTGCTGATCGCCGAATCGGAACCGGGCATCTGCCGCGTGGTCTGCTTCTCTCCGCGCCACAACTTGACCATCGCCGGCATGGAGCCCGGCGACCTGCGGAAGGTGGTGGACACGTGGGTGGATCAATACACTGAACTGGGCGCTAACCCAAACATCGGCTATGTGCAGATCTTCGAAAACCGCGGCGCCATGATGGGCGCCAGCAATCCGCACCCGCACTGCCAGATCTGGTCGAGCCACGGATTGCCGAACGAGGTGGCCAAGGAACAGGCCGCGCAACTGGCCTGGCACGAAACCCGCGGCGGCTGCCTGCTGTGCGAGTATGTAAGCCTGGAACGGGCCGCCCAGGAACGCATGGTGGAAGAGAACGATCATTTCGTTACCCTGGTCCCGTTTTGGGCCGTCTGGCCTTTCGAGACGATGGTTATTGCGAAGCGCCACCTTTCGGGCGTAGACCGGCTTTCGGACGCCGAACGCGACGGCTTGGCTGACATCCTGAAACGAGCTACGGCGCGCTACGACCGGTTGTTCCAGGTATCGTTCCCTTATTCGATGGGTTTCCACCAGCGGCCCACCGACGGCAAGGAGCATGACGAGTGGCACCTGCATCTGCACTTCTACCCGCCGCTGCTGCGCTCGGCCACGGTGCGGAAGTTTCTGGTCGGGTATGAGATGCTGGCGACGCCGCAAAGGGACATCACGCCGGAAGCGGCAGCTAGTCGGTTGCGCGGCGTCTGAGGGCTGACTACCAAGT
>Ga0209067_10001840_pt1 | contig 12856 bp, 13 predicted proteins | sample ColStrG_CSR_2013_FD_187199 | JGI IMG/M metagenome (GOLD analysis project Ga0209067, IMG submission 187199) | Freshwater sediment microbial communities in response to fracking from Pennsylvania, USA - Cold Stream Run_MetaG_CSR_2013 (SPAdes)... | ecosystem: Environmental > Aquatic > Freshwater >... | reverse complement strand
GCGCAGGGCCGGCATCCCGCACATTCCGCACTGGGTCTATAGCGCGGTGGGCGTTGTCTTGGTTTTGGCCTGTTGGATCATTCCTCTCAAACCACGCCTCTCGCCTGTCCGAACGCAACCTGAGGCGTCTTTGGGCGGCGAGACTTCGCCGCTGCGAGTGGTGGCGGAGAAGCGCAGAGGCGGGCGGCCGGCGTACCGCCACTCCGTGATTGCGGGCGGAGCATATTCCGTGGCGGAGGTGGAAGGTGCGCGGCGGGCCGATCCTGTGGTAAACGCGCATTACTCGGTGTTCGACACCGCCAGGCTGCGGATAACGGAAGCGCCCGCTCCCCGGTCAGTCTACGTTTCTTATCGCATCGGCAGCGGCGTTTTCTGGACTCGGAATCGCGTACAGTTGGCGGCCGGCGAAGCACTGATCACCGACGGCGAGCACATGGCGCGGGCGCGCTGCGGGAATCGCGTTGCGGACACGCCCCAGCCGCCAGTCGCTGCGGATGAGCCGGCGGCGGCAGACCTGGATGTGGTGGAGTTGCCGATTCCCGCGGAGACGGACCTGCTGTTGCCTCCCGCGCTGGTGGTGGATCTCTTTCCACCTGCGCCGCTGAGCCCGATGGCGCAATCCTCGCTGGCAATCCCGGGCATCTCATCTTCGCCGTCTTCCCCGGTCTCGGGCGTCGGAATGCTGTTGGCAACCGGGGCAGGTTTGGCGGGGCGCGCGGAAGGGGTGTCTGGTTCCGCGGTTTCGCCGGGGACTGCAGTTGGGAACGTGCCGCCCGGTCCCTCGTTGTTTGTGCCGGGTCTGTGGCCAACAGGGGTGGTCCCACTTTGGAACTTGCCCATGCCGGGACCGATTGCCATCGCGCTACTTCCGCCGAATCTCTGGCTTCCTTCCACCACAGGGCTTCCAGCCGGGCCGAGTCCGGTTGCGGGTGCGTGGGGCACCTTTCCGCAGCCTGGTACGTGGCCTTCGTGGACGCCTCCGGTCCTGCCGGGCCTGCTGGGCACCGGTGGAGGACCACCCAAGACGGGGGGGACGCCCGGAGTTGGAGGATCGCCCGCCACGGGAGACACGCCAGGCGTGGTGCTGCCACCCCTGGTCCCGGGTTCTTCACGGCCCGAGACACCCGTGGACTTGGTGCCGGAAAACGGGACCGCGATGCTGGTGGCTGCGGGTGTAGTGCTGCTCGTCATTTCCAGAATTCGCCGGTACCGTTGAACAACACCGCTGGCCGCCACGTTACACTATCCACATGACCTGCAAACTCATGTTGCTGTCCCTGCTGATGGCCGGTTTCGCATTTTCGCAAAACCGCGTCTTTGAACTTCGCACCTACACTTGCAACGAAGGCAAGCTGGAAGCCCTGAAAACCCGCTTCCGCGATCACACCATCGAGATCTTCAAGCGCCACGGAATGGAAAGCATCGGCTACTGGATCCCTCAAGACGGCGAGCGATCCAAGACCACCCTGATCTACATCATTGCCCACACCAGCCGCGAACAGGCCGCTAAGAACTGGAAGGAATTTGGCGCCGATCCGGAATGGAAGAAGGTAGCCGCCGAATCCGAAGTCAACGGCAAGATTCTGGCTAAGCCGCCGGAATCCGTCTACATGGATCCAGCCGATTTTTCGCAAATCAAATGACCCTAGACGTGGCCCGCGAGGGGCACATGCGCCTGCTCGTGGAGCAACTCCACAAGCTGGAGCGCCGTCTGCGCGAAGGCGGCGGTGTGGCGCGCATCGAGCGTCAGCATCGTGCGGGCAAGATGACAGCGCGCGAGCGGATCTCGGCGCTGCTGGACCCGGGCGTGCAGTTTCTCGAAGTCGGCCTGCTCATTGCCTATGACCGGTACGACGGCCAGGCGCCGGCGGCCGGCGTGGTCACTGGGCTCGGCAAGATTGAAGGCCGGCCAGCCGTCATCGTCGCCAACGACGCCACCGTGAAGGCCGGCGCTTGGTGGCCGGAGACCATCACCAAGATCCTGCGCGCCCAGGAAATCGCTATGAAGAACCGCCTGCCCATCGTTTACCTGGTGGATTCGGCGGGCGTGAACCTGCCGTATCAGGACGGCATCTTTCCCGGCCAGTATGGCGCCGGCCGCATCTTCCTCTACAATTCCCTGATGCGGCGCAAGCTGCGCATTCCGCAGATCGCTGCCGTGATGGGCCCGTGCATTGCCGGCGGCGCCTACCTGCCGGCCTTGAGCGACGTGATCATCATGGTGGAAGGCACCAGCTTCATGGGGCTCGGCGGACCCAACCTGGTGAAAGGCGCAACCGGGCAGGTGATCGAATCCGAACCGCTCGGAGGGGCGCACCTCCATACGGCGGTGAGCGGTGTGGCGCACTACATGGCCAAAGACGATGCCGAGTGCCTGGCCCGCATCCGCCAGCTCTTCCGACAACTTCCGGCGCCGGCGCCGGCGCCGGCGCCCGGCGAAGCCGCGCCGCCCTTGCGCGACGCCTCCGAGATGTACGGAGTGCTCCCCACAGACCATCGGCTGCCCTACGACATCGAGCAAGTCCTGTTTAGGATCTTTGATGGCGCGGATTACACCGAATTCCAACCCGAGTTCGCTCCCGAGATACTCTGCGCGCACGCCCGACTGGCAGGCCGGCCGGTATCGGTGATCGCCAACCGGCGCGGTTTCCTCAAGGCGCAGGGGCGGCCACGCATCGGCGGCATCATTTATACTGAATCGGCGCGCAAGGTGGCGTATTTTGTGGAGACTAGCGAGCGGGCCGGCCACCCTTTGATTTACCTGCAAGACGTCTCGGGCTTCATGGTGGGTCCCGATGCCGAACGGGATGGTATCATTCGGGCCGGCGCGGAGATGGTGGAAACCATGGCGTGCGCCACGGTGCCGAAGATTGTGCTGACCATCAACCATGCCAGCGGAGCCGGCTACTACGCTATGGCTGGGCAAGGCTTCGACCCCAACTTCACATTCAGTTGGCCCACCGCGCGGATCGGCGTGATGGAAGGCGATTCCGCGGTGGTCGCAATGTACTCGGCGGAACTGGAAAAGTGTAAGGGCGGCCCACTACCCGAAGAACTCCGCGAGGCCGTGGAACGCACCCGCGCCGACTACGAACGTTGGCTGGACGCCAAGTACGCCGCCGCTCGCGGCCACTGCGACGCCCTCATAGACCCGCTCGAAACCCGATCCATCCTCACCCTGGCATTAGAGGCATCCTTGGCCTTCCAACCGGCCACCGGCATCCGGCATCCGGCATTCGACATTGGAGCTCCCCTCCCATGATTCGCATCGCCAACGGACAAGGTTTTTGGGGCGACTGGCTCGAAGCCCCGGTTCGCCTGGTGGAGCAAGGCCCCATCGACTATCTCGCGCTGGACTATCTCGCCGAGATCACCATGTCGATCCTGCAGAAGCAGCGCCAGGCCGACCCCAACCTCGGTTACGCGCGCGACTTCCCTCCCCTGATCGCGCGGATCGCCACGATGATCCGCGACCGCGGCGTCAAGGTGATTGCCAACGCGGGCGGCGTCAATCCAGTGGCCTGCGCCCGCGAGGTGGTGCGGACCGCGCCCGGCTTGAAGGTGGCGGTGGTGCTGGGGGACGACGTGTTTCCGCGGCTGGACGAGTTCCTTGCCAAAGGCTATCCACTCCGCGACATGGATACTGGCGAGCCCATTGCCGCCATCCGCAGCCGCATCCTCAGTGCTAACGCCTACATCGGCGCTTTTCCGCTGGCGGAGGCGCTGGCCACCGGTGCTGACGTGGTGATCGCGGGCCGATCCACCGATACCGCGCTGACGCTGGCCCCGATGGTCCACCGGTATGGCTGGAAGGCCGGCGAATTCGACAAGTTGGCTGCGGGGACCATCGCCGGCCACATCATCGAGTGCGGCGCGCAGTGTTCCGGAGGCAACTGCCAGGTGGACTGGCAGTCTATTCCGGATATGGCGGATATCGGCTACCCGATTGTCGAGGCCGAACCGGATGGCAGTTTCTGCGTGACCAAACACGCCGCCGCTGGCGGCCGCGTAAACAGCCACACCGTGAAGGAGCAGTTGCTCTACGAACTGGGCGACCCCACTCGTTACATCACGCCTGATTGCGTGGCCGACTTCACCAGCATTCGCCTCGAAGACGTGGGGCCGGACCGCGTGCGCGTCTCTGGCATTCGCGGCAGCGAGCGGCCACCCACGCTCAAGCTTTCCATCAGCTACACCAACGGCTGGAAAGCCACCGGCACACTGGTCTATTCGTGGCCGCAGGCTTTGGACAAGGCCCGCACCGCCGACCGGGTGGTGCGCCAGCGCCTGCTCAATCTCGGCCTCGCCTTCGACGAGATCTATACGGAATTCTTTGGCGTGAACGCCTGCCACGGTTCTTCCGCGCCGGCCAATCCCGATCCGCCCGAGGTGCAACTCCGGATCGGCGTGCGCGGCGCGGACAAAAAAGCCGTGGACCGGTTCACGCGCGAGTTGATCCCCCTGGTACTGAACGGACCGCCCGGCGCCACCGGCTTCGGTGATGGCCGGCCGCCAGTCCGGGAAATCGTGGCCTACTGGTCGGCTCTGTTACCCAGGGAAGAGATCGCCACACACGTGGAGGTCGTGGAATAGACGCTTCTATGGCTCGATCAAACCAGCCCGGATGGCATACCTGACCATGCTGGCCGTCTCGTGGACACCCAGTTTCTCCAGAATGCGGCTGCGGTGGGAATCGGCCGTCTTGTAGCTGATCCCCAGGCGCGCGGCCGCCTGTTTAGTCGACTTGCCTTCCGCAATCAGCACCAGCACCTGCCGCTCCCGTTCGGTAAGGGCGAACACCAGCCGGACCGACGCTTCGTCGGGCGTAAAAACGTTGCGTTTGCGATCGGAGATATCGATCGTTGCGCCGACGAAACCGGTGAATTCCCCGCTCTCATCGAAGTGCGGTATCCCGCTGTGTTCCACCCAGCAAAACTCGCCATTGGCCCGCTGCAGGCGGCACTGCAGGCGGAACGGCTGCCGCGCGGAAAAGGCGTTCCAGTAAGTCTCCCGGCACAGGTCCAGATCGTCCGGGTGCAAGCCCTCCGCCCAGCCGTTGCCCGATTCTTGTTCCATTGTGCGCCCTCGGAACTCCAGCCATTCCCGGTTGAAAAAGGTGCCCAGCGCGTCGTTGCCGGACATCCAGATCATGACGGGAACCGCATCCGCCAACACGCGGAACCGTTCTTCGCCAACCCTCGACGTGGCTCGCTCGCGTTGGAGTTCCGCCTCCAATTCCGCTAGTTTAGTGCGGATGTAGCTGACTTCCTCAACGGTTTGTTGTCCGGGTGCCATAACAAAAGTACCAATCTTAGAATTCTAATCCAATAACTACTAGTAGTAAAGTACCAAAAATGTTAACGTTACAGCACGGGCCGCCATGTCCCCCTAAAGCTTGGTTTCTGTGGAACTTTTTGATTCCGTTGCGCAACTATGAATGAGAGGTCAATGACGCCCAGCCCGCCCGAGACGGATGACGATCTCCTGACCCGGTTACGGAGTGGCGATGAGGAAGCATTCGTGACCCTTTACCGAAGGCGTCAGGGTGCAATCTACCGTTTCGCGCTACACATGAGCGGTTCCCAGCCGGTAGCTGAAGACGTCACCCAGGAGGTTTTCCTGGCGTTGCTGCGAGAGGAATGTGGCTTCGATCCGGGCCGGGGGACTTTGTCCGGCTATCTTTTTGGCATAGCCCGCAAGTTGGTGCTGCGAAACGTCGAGCGGGGCCGCTCGGACTTGACACTGGACAACGACCTCGATGATTCCACCTCGCGGGAACTGGCGGTGAATGACGACCCGCTGGCGGAGTTGACGCATCGCGAGGGAATCGCGGCCTTAAGGCGGGCGGTTCAAGCGCTGCCGCGGAGGTACCGGGAAGTTGTTGTCCTCTGCGACTTGGAAGAATTGGATTACGCCGATGCGGCGGTGGCGCTCGGCTGCCCGATCGGCACCGTACGGTCCAGGTTGCACCGGGCGCGCGGGCTACTTCTCGATAAGTTGAAGCAGGAACGGAATCCCCGGCAGGCCGTTGGCGGCCTCAAGCCGGTGAGGTGTCTTTCATGAACTGCCAGGAATTCTGGAACTCCATGCCTCTGTTGGCCGACGCCGCGGCATTGGCGAATCACGAGCATTTGGCGCAGTGTCCAGCCTGCGTGGCCCGGCTGAGGAGCCAGCTAGCCCTGAAAAAAGGCTTGCGCGCCGTGGCCGTACAGATGAGCCGAGTCCAGGCTCCGCCCCAGGTGGAAGCCCGCTTGCTGGTGGCCTTCCGCGCCCATACCGGCATGGCGGCAGGGAATCCGCAGTCTGTTCGGGCCGGTGCAAGGCGGATACCGATTTTCACTTGGGCCACTGCCGCCGCGGCGTTGTTTGCCATGGCAGTGTTCCTGATCGCGGGGCACCAGCCAGATTCCGCTTCGCCAGCGGTTTCGCGCGGCGTCGAGATGGCAGCCGCCTGGATGCCGGCTGCAATCGAGACCGAAGGCGCCTCGCTGGTGGCGGAAAGCGGCTTTATTCCGCTACCCAATGCCGCCCAAATCGGTCAGAACGAAGACGTGAACCTGGTGCGCGTGGAGGTGCCGCGTTCCGCCATGATCGCACTGGGATATGACGTAAAGCCGGGACAAGCCTCCGAGTCCGTCGAGGCCGATGTGATGTTGGGCAACGATGGCTTGGCTCGAGCGGTACGCTTTTTGGACTAACTTTGGCTGCATTCATCGCTGTAAGGAGTGTATAAAATGAGGATTCAAAAGGTTTTGATCGGCCTTCCGCTGTTGGCCGCATGCGCCTTCGCCCAGGGCCCTGAGCCTGGCCGCGGTCCAGGACGAGGGGACCGGATGGGGTTCGGACCGCCGCCGGGACCCGGCGCCCGCTTCCTGGGCGCTGAAGCGGGCATGCCTGGCCGCGTCGTGAAGAACTCACCCTATTCGGCCGACGTCGTGACCGAAAGCACCCAGACTCTGGCCGATGGAAACCATATACGCCAGTCCACTACGGCCAAGTTTTACCGCGATTCGGAGGGCCGCACACGCAGCGAGCAATCGGTGAATCTGAACGGCCTTGCCGCCAATGGCAACCTGCCACAGGTGGTTTTTATCAATGACCCGGTAGCAGGCCTGAATTACGCTCTGAATACCAAGGACCGCACGGCAACCAAGTCCACCTGGACGCCTCGCGGCCGGGGAGGCCCAGGTGCCACGCCGCCCGATCAAGCCCAAGCCGGTCCGCCTCGGCGCGGCCCAGGGCCCGCGCGCGGTCCCAACAGCCAGAACATCAAGACCGAGTCGCTGGGCCGCCAAACCATCGAAGGTGTACAGGCTGACGGTACCCGCATCACCTTGACCATTCCGGCTGGCCAGATGGGCAACGAGTTGCCGATTCAGGTTGTGACCGAGCGGTGGTATTCGGCTGACCTGCAAACGGAGATCCTGTACAAGCACTCCGACCCGCGAATGGGTGACACCGTGCGCAAGCTCGCCAACGTCAGCCGCGCCGAACCCTCGCCGACACTGTTTGCAGCCCCGTCCGATTACAAGGTGACCGAAGCCAGCGGCCGTGGATCGCGCTTCGGCGCCGCACCGGGGGCACAGAAGTAAACCGACTTGAGCGGCCCGCGGCATCGCACCTTCGCCACCTCGAAGTTTACTCGGTCAGGACAGAACCCGGTCTCCACCCGCCGCCTGGAAAGCCGCTCTGGCATCTGCCTCGCGCGCGAGCACGTCATCCAGGACATCCTGGAAGTCCGGCAGCCGGGAAAGCGGCTGCAGCCACGGATCGCATCGCAAGGCAACGGAGCAGACGAACCCCTCTGTCACCAGGTCGCGTATGGTCCGCAACGCCTCTGCATGCTCTCCGTCTCGCGCCAACTGCCGCGCCAGGTAGAACTTGGCTTCCGGATCCTTTGTCGGCCGCAGCGCCAGTGCCTGCCTCAGGATTTCAATACTCCTGGCACGGTCGCCCTGGAGGGAGAATCGGAGAGACTCCATCATCGCCGGAAACTGCCCGCCCGGAACACTGCGGTGGCCCAGTAACTCCGCGGCTTCGGCTTCCCGCCCGGCGGCGGCCAGGGCTGCCAGATCCAGGTAGTAGCGAACGCCCAGCGAATACCACTCGAGGGTGCGCTCATAGTCTCCCAACAGGAAAAAGGTGTGGGCCACACTGGTCACGATCTTCGAATCGAGCCGCCGCGCGCGGTGGTGCGCCCGGATCGATTCGTCCAGCAGTCCGCAGTACCGGCAGGCATTAACCAGGCCCCAAAACAGTTCGGGATCGTTGGGATTTCTCTCCGCCTGCCCCAGGAGCCGCACCATGGCCGCCTGGGCGTGCCCCGTATCGGTCTCGATCGGCGTATAAAGATTGTGCGCGAGGGGCAGGTCCGGACTTAGCGTAAATGCGCGGTGAAATGCCCACTTCGCCAATTCCAGGCTCTGCGGCCCCTCCACGCCGAATTTCTCCAGGGTTCGATAGCACCTTCCCAGCCGCGCCCACGCTGGAGCGTAGTCCGGGTCTTCGTCTAGGCATTCGCGGTACAGGTCCCGCGCCATAGATAGGCTCTCGAAGGTCCGCTGGCGCTGCACATGGTTGGCACGCAGGTAGAACTCGTAGGCTCTCGCCGAAGCCGGCACATTGTGCGCCAACACCCGCCGCTCGCGGTCGGTCAACCGCAGCACCAGCAATTCCACGATGCCTTGCACCAGGCTGTCCTGCACCTCGATCAGGTTGTCGAGCCTGGTCTTGCAGACATAAGACCCCAGCAGCGTGCCGGAGGGTGCGTGGATCAATTCCGCGCTGACTCGCACCTGGTCGCTTTCACACAGGACGGTGCCCGCCAGTACCATGTCCACATCCGCTTCCCGCGCGATCTGCCTGGGGTCGGGGTTTGCTTCGGCGAGTCGCGCTGCCAGCAGGCTGGAACGCACCGTGAGAGAGCGCAACCCCGCCAGCGATGCCGAGATCGCTTCGGGCAGGCTGTGTTCCAGAAAACCAGCCCGTTCATCGCCGTTCCGCACGATGAATGGAAGCGCGATAAGCCGGATGACGCGTTCCGCCGGCGCCTCCTCGTCCCCCGGTATGGGAGTTCCCACCGCGGGGCCGGAAGCCCAGGTCCGGGTTACCGGGGCAAGAAAGCGATACCCCTGTTTCGGAACCGTTTGAATGTAGGCACCGCCGTCCGCCAAGACCTTGCGCAAGAGGGAGATCTCACTGGTCAGGCTGCCTTCCTCGACGAAGCTGTCGGACCACAGCGCGGTCATCAGATCTTCCTTTGGCATCAAGTGGCCCGGGTTGCGTACCAGCAGCAGCAGAGTCTCGAAGGCTTTGGGTGGAAGATGTAGAAGCTGGCTGCCGCGGCGCAGAATGCGTTCGCCGGGCAGCAGTCGGAACGGGCCGAAGGCATACGCTTGCGGTTCCGCCGCCTGGGCACGGGCTCCCGGGCCTCCTGCAACGGCGATCTGACTCCGCGAATTCCGCGACGTCCGTTGTGAGTTCATCAGGAAAACATCAGATTTCGATCAGGACTTGCCCAGTCCCCGTTGGTCATACTGTTCCCGTATTGATCCAACCCAAAAACGGAGTTTCCGATCCGGATCCATACAAATTCTAGCCTAATCGGAAGGAGATTGGTATGAAATTCGCAACGTTCGCATTGCTGGGAATCCTGCTTCTGGGGTCCCACGCATCACTGAATGCCCAACCTGCCGGAACGTCCCAAGTGGTTCTGGCTTACGTGAATGAGCCGACTTCCCCACCCACCCCCCTCCCGGACTTCGATGGTCTCTGCCTGATCTACTACACGATGGTGGGAGGTCTCGACCTGAAGTCGTTGTTCGCGGGGCCCCTGTTCGGCCCCCCGGTCGTCGACCGGGCACACGCTTACTTCATCTGGGTGTCTGACTACAAGGCGCAGCAGATGTCCAGCAACAAGGAGTTTACCTCCTTCATGATTCTCGAGGGGGCTGCCACCATCTATTTCACCGACCGGCCCGATCTTCGTGATTGGACCGACCGGAGCACTTGGGGGGAGCCCGTGGCCACGTTTGTCAGGAAAGCAGGAATGTTCCAAAGCAGGGATGGCGGAATCTCGGGCACCTTCGCTAATACGGCGCAACTGGTGTCGAGCCAACCCTTCAGATTGAACGGGACAACGTTCGACTTCAAGGACCTGATCCCACAGGGAATGACCTGCTTCGAGACTATCGTTGGCGATTACGAGGCCGGCAGCTGTATCGCGATCGGGAAGTAAGAGACGGATCGCGACCGATTCCCCGGCGAAGGGCGGCGGGGCGTCGCTCTACGGAGTCTCCTACGCCGGCTCCGCCACATAGCGAGGGTCCGACGCGCGGGTCGTGGGACCCCCGCTGAACAGAGCAACATCTTTGGGCGATGCTTCAGCACTTCGCCAGGATAATGGGCCTTCAGTTGGAGCAGCGACCCGTGATCGTGGGCGGCTTGGAAAGCTTATCTTCAAAGGCCGGCCAGCCACGCAAAGTCGATGCCTGGTTCTCGCCGGCGGACGGCGGCAACGACTCAAGCCCGCGGCTCACCCATTTTCGCCCGGGCGCGCTGTAGCTTTTCTCAAAGCGCTGGATTCGCTTGTTCCAGCGGGATGGTGTTGGCCTCGAACTCTCACTCACTTTGGACCAAGTACTCGTCGATCTCCGCCTGGTGGTCGAGATAGAAGGCGATCGCACCATAGATCTGCGCTCGCTTGAGCAGCGGGTACTCCGTTTGAATGCATTCCGGTGAGTTTCCGCGATTGAAAGAGTGCACTACCGAGTTCAGCGAAATGCGCGTCCCGGTTACGAGGGTAGTCCCGATCGGCCGCTGTCGCCCACTCAAAACCCCATCTTGTCCTTATTGGCTTCCACCTTGGTCTTGTCTACGCCGGACACTTTCATCACGTCGCGCCACTCTTTGAAACCGCCATTCTGCTTGCGGTACTCAATGACAGCCTGGGACTCCGGCACGCTGAAACCGAGCTGCACCTTGATTTCCTCCAGCGGCGCCGTATTCATATTGACCTTGGAGTTTGGTCCGAAATTGAGGGTCAGGTAGTCCACCACGGTCGCCAGTTCGGCCGGCGTGCCCTTGGCGCCGCGCTCCACCATGTCGGCCACGGAATCGGTCCACTCGTCCTTGTCGTGCCGCGTTTTGCGGAAATTCCCCGGCGGGTGGCACTCCGTGCAGAACTTGACCACCTCCGCCTTGCCGGCGCCGTCCGGAAGCGCCTTGGCGTCTTCGTCGTCCGGAATGGCCACACACAAACCCGCCGCGGCGGCGGTGAACCAGAGGAATCTCCATGCAGCTCGATACCCAGCCATGAATCTCATCTTACTTGATATAGGACTCGTTGAACTTCATGAACCGGGCTCGCTCCTCCGCGTCCAGTTTGCCTTCGTGGTTGGCATCGAACATCGCCACCGCAAGGCGCAACAACGCACTCTGGCGCCGGTTCAGTGCCGAGGAATCGTCGCCCTCCGCCACCACCTGTTCGATGCGGCTCAGCAGCATCTGCCGGCGAAACGGCCGCACGTCGTCGCGACCGGGTAAACGCCACTGCAGAAACGCTAAGCCCATTTCGTCGGTGGTCTGCGCCCCGAATCGGACGGCCTTGGGAGGGTTCGAGGGCTTGTGCGGGTTCGCGGCGGAATTTGTCGTACACATAGCGCATCTCGATGCGCGAGCCCTTCGGCAACTTCACCGTTAGGATTCGGGGGTTCATTTCTTCTTCAGGGGGATGGCGCAGCCGATGGATTTGGTGGTTGTGTAGGCCACGGTCCTTCCGGCAAGCACGCTGTCGAGGATCATGCGCACGTCCGACTGCGTGGCTTGCGGCCGGTTCTTGCCAAAATCCACTACGCGGTTATCAATGCGGCCAAGGTAGATTGCCTTGCCGTCCGGGTAGAGGACCGCGGCCTGCGGTGTCACCGTGGCGTTGGATAGGCGCACCAGAACCTGGTCCGGGTCCAACAGCAGCGGGAATCCGTAGCGGTACTCCGTGGCATATTTCACCACGGACGGTTCCGACACGCCGGGGTCGGCCTGAACGGCGTACACCGCCACGCCTTGCGGCGCGTAGGTGTCGTGAATCCGGTTCATCTCCGGCACGTAGCTGTTGCCCACGGGGCAATCAATGGTCACGAAGAACAGCAAGATGGCCTTGTGGTGGCCCCACTCTGTGGGCGTGTGGATGGCCCCCTGGGTGTCGCGCAAACGAAACTGCGGCGGAGCCGCCGGCCAGGCGGTCCATGCGGCGCCGCACAGGAGAACGATCAGGTTTCGACACAGCATCCTGGTACCATCATGACCTTACTGCGCCTTGTGCTGCAACGCCGCCGGCGCCCGCTGCGAATCCAGCGGGTCGATGTGGAACGTCCACTGCAACGGGATGGTCTTCGGCGGATAGCACTCCTTGGCATCGCAGGCCTGGTAGCGGAAGGTCCCCTCCACCGTCAGGCTGCGGTCGGGCCCCAATAGCGGCCCGAGCGCCGCCTGCTGCCCGATGGTGAGGTCGCGCAACAGCCGCACTCGCCCTTCGTACACCGGAACCGTCTCGTGGATGGCCTTCAGATGCATCGTCTTCGAAGGCGGATACACGGCCGGGTGCGCCAACCAGCCCTTGGACTCGGCCATCTTCCAGTCGATCGCGATGTAGTCGCCTTGCACGCCAGGTGCGTACACATGCATCCCCTTGGTGAGCTCCAGGTCGAGGATCAGCGCCGTGCGCGCCCCGGGCATCATGCCGGCATCGCTGGCGGAATAGGTCAGCTTGAGGTGCGGCGTCTCCACGGTGGTTTTGGCCGCGCCATCGCCGCCGAATTCGCGGGTCAGCACATCGGCGGCCGTGTAGCGCTCCCGGTGG
>Ga0209067_10001837_pt1 | contig 12865 bp, 12 predicted proteins | sample ColStrG_CSR_2013_FD_187199 | JGI IMG/M metagenome (GOLD analysis project Ga0209067, IMG submission 187199) | Freshwater sediment microbial communities in response to fracking from Pennsylvania, USA - Cold Stream Run_MetaG_CSR_2013 (SPAdes)... | ecosystem: Environmental > Aquatic > Freshwater >... | reverse complement strand
TCTCTGCGTACTTCACAGGTAAATTGCCACTCATAGTCATTCTACTTCTTCTGTGTGTGGCAGCGCGGGGCGCTGCGGGAAGCGCACAATTAAAATTCAAAAATTGCGCGCGCAATTTTGTGATACTTTTTTTTTAAGAGTATATTTACCTACCACATGTCGCGCCACGCGTGGCGCGCACAAGCAATGAGTAACAGACCTGGCAAACGTGCGCGACGGCAGGCCGCAGTGAGTGCGCTGCTCGACGACGACGCCGATCAGGTGGCTGGCATTGTCGACGTCGACTTCGATGGGCAGGGCGAGTTTAGCAACTTCGCGCTGCGCAAACTGCAGCGACAGGTCAACCGCGACGACCCGCAACCGGTCGTGCAGCCCTACCACGCGTGGCCCGAGGGTGCGCGGCGCGCCAACGAGGCGTTCGTCTCGCACGTCGCGACGCTCGTCGAGAAGCACATCGTCGCGCCGCGCGACCCGGCGCTGCGCGAGGCGCTGCGGCGCACCGAGGCGCTGCACGCTCCCGAGCGTGGCTACGCGTCGATCTCGCTGTACGACGCGCGCCGCGCCGACCCGACGTACGCCGCGCAGGTGCTCGGCATCGGCGACCGCGCGCCGCGTCGCATCGACGGTCCGCTCGACCACGTGCACATCAAGGAGTTCACGCGCATCGCCGAGATGCGCGTCGCCAACGGCCTCAACCGGCACAGGCCGCTCGAGCGCGCGCTCGTCGCGAGCGAGAACTTCGTCGACGCGTGCATGCCGGTCGACTGCGCGCACGCGCTGCACTCGCTCGACACCTACGACCAGGCGCTGCGTGTCGGCGCCTCGCTTGCCGCCGCCGCCGCCTCACGTCGCGTCGCACCGCTCGCCTCGTTCGTCGCCACGCTCGCCGCCGACTGCGCGATGCCGGTGTTCGCGCTGCGCTTCCTCCACGACGCCACCGTCGAACTGTGCATGCACATGGAGGCGACGTCGTCCTACTTCGCGCTCTTCACGCTCTCGATTCGCGAGCACGTCGCCGCGCTCGCGCGCGCCGCCAGCCAGTCGTCCGCCGACGCGCTCGTCGCGCTGCGCGCCACCGTGTGCGCCGAGGTGGCAACCGAGCGCGCCAAGTCCGAGAAACGCCTCGACACCGCCGCCGCGCTCCTCCAGGTGCCCGTCGAGGCGCTCAGCGCCACGCAACTGCGCGAGCGCGAGACCATCGTGCGCGACGAGCGTGAGTTTCGCGCTCTCGCCGACAAGTTTCACGTCGATTTTACGGCGCAAGACGCCGCCACCGCCGGTGCCCCCGGTGCCGAGCAAGAGGTTCAGCGCAATCTGCAGTACGCCACGCTCGTTGTGTTTGCCATCGCCAAGAGCGCCACGCTCATGGCACTGCCGTGCACCTACTCCTACGTCTACTTTGGCGTCTGTCAATGCCTAATGGATGAGCCAACTGCGACACCGCCGACGACGACGACGACGACGACGACGCCGGCAGCGACTGGCACAACTCTTTTGCAGACAGCGACGGCACGTGCAACGCCGGTGTCGGGCGAGCAGACTACAATGCTCGACGGCGTCGCCATGACAAGCAGTGTCGGATTCGATTTCAACAAACGCATAACGCGCAGGTGAACATGGCTGCTTCCTTGCCGACGGCTGCAACGTTCCACGCAAACAAACTCATCATTCACAAATTAGCAATCAATTTTTTTTTAAACCAACGGTCGAATTTTTGAATCCAAATTTCGCAGATCCTCAGATCCACACACAATTTCAGATCGCAAAACAGTCACCTAAATCATGCAGGCCGACGTCAACTTTCACCGCAAGACTTCAACAATTCATGTAAAAAGTGGTGTTCGCTTCGAGTTACACGACTCGTCAATTCACCCGATCTCCGATCTCAAGCCAAAATTTCGTGTCCGCCTGCAGCCTACCTGTTGCGTTGGAAGCGCACGCGCGCGCCAAGCGAAGAGGTTCTAGGTTCGTTACGTAGTGTTCCAAAACCGGGTTGGTTGAGCACCAACTCGAACCGTGAATTCGTCCCGGGATTCGGAGACGTCACCCGGAGCACCCCCATGCGCCGTGAGGTTCTGCATGGCGGGCCAAAAAGCAAAACGCAACTAGCGCAAAATGGCTGATGCAGTTCGATAGAACAGGGTCGGTAATCGAGGGTAGGTCAAAGAATTGGCTCGCTAGCACAACGCAACAGACCGCCAGCGCAGGAGTAAGTTTGAAATCGGACCGATCCGATCGGGTCCGGATCCCAACTCTGGGCGGCTACCATGAATCGTAAATCTGCTGATGCAGATGTGTGTAACTTTACAAGTTACCAACGTAACGTTCAAGTCGCATTACAATCGGACGTCTCTATAGTGAGTTATAGCACGAGCCAGAGCGAATCGGCTCAAGATTTGAGCGAGCCAAAATCCTGAGCCGATTCGCTCTGGCTCGTGCACTAACTCGTCGTATAATGCTCTGATCGCGATACGCTTGACATGTTTAGGTGGTAACTTGCAAAGCTACACACAACTGCATCAGCCGATTTACGATTCATGGCGTCCGCCCAGAGTCGGGATCGGACGAGCCGATCGGACCGATCGGACCAAAACTCAGATCTCGGCGGCGTGCCTATTTCATAATTCGGCTGATGTAGATGCGTAGAACTTTCTAAGTTGCCACCTAAACATGCCAAGCGTATTACGATCGGAGCATTATGCGACGAGTTATCGCACGAGTCAGAGCGAATCGGCTCAAGATTCGAGCGAGCCAAAATCCTGAGCCGATTCGCTCTGGCTCGTGCTGTAACTCACTGCAGAGACGTCCGATCGCAATGCGGCTTGAACGTTACGTTGGTAACTTGTAAAGTTCTACGCATCTGCATCAGCAGATTCACGATTCGTGTCGGCCGCCCAGAGTTGGGATCCGGACGCGATCGGATCGGTCCGATTTCAAACTTACTCCTGCGCTGGCGGTCTATTGCGTTGTGCTAGCGAGCCAATTCTTTGACCTACCCTCGATAGTCGACCCCGCTCTATCGAACTGCATCAGCCGTTTTGCGTTAATCACTTTTCGCTTTTTGGCTCGCCACGCAGAACCTCACGGCGCATGGGGGCGCTCCGGGTGACGTCTCCGAATCCCGGGACGAATTCACGGTTAGAGTTGGTGCTTAACCAACCCGGTTTTGGAACACTACATAACCAACCTAGAACCTCTTCGCTTGGCACGCGCGTGCAATTCCAACGCAATAGGTAGGCTGTAGGCGGACACGAAATTTTGGCCTGAGATCGGAGATCGGGTGAATTGGCGAGTCGTGTAACTCGAAGCGAACATGACTTTTAATATAAATTGTTGAAGTCTTGCGGCGAAAGTTGACATCGGCCTGCATGTTTTAGGTCACCGTTTCGCGATTCACGCTTGTGAATCGTCACTTGAAATTTGAAAATAAAATAAATAAAATAAATTTCTCCCCCTTGGCCCGGGTGCCACCAGAGATGACACATCACTCTCATTTTCTTAAAATGTGTGTAGTTTGTCGTGGCATTCAAAATGAAGCGTTGCACGGTATGTTTTGGACGTCGCTTCACCGACGAAATAATTATTTCTTTCTTTGATGCAGATCGGCGATCTCGGGCGGCCCTGAAAAAAAAGTTTGTCTAAAAGAAAGAAAGACGAACACAACTGAGATTATGAGCAAGGTTTTGTCGGTTTGCACTGCTTTAAACTGTACACGACGACGTGAAATTGCGAAACCGTTCTGTCTGTCGCACGAGTGTCTGGAGGTCGGCTGCGAAAAACAGCGGGAGAGGGATATATTTTGCTTGAGGCACTACGAAGAATACTGGGCGGCTCGGAAGATTGACGGCGAGAAAGCGGCGGTGCGAGCGCGAGACCGTGCCGAGCGCGAAATGGAGGACGTGAAAGACAAACTTGATCGCCTGCTGGATCGGATAGACCACTTGCATACGCGTGTGCTCGCTCTCGAGCGTCGTGAACAAAATTCGTGACTGCACAAAGAAAACACCCGCGTCCTTCCCTCCCTCATTGGAAACAAAAACTAAACTAAATGAGTGTTCGCGCAAAACGAAGTCGTACCTCTTCGAGCACAACCGAAATTTCACTGAAACAACCGCGAGTGTCGAGCGCCACAGTTGTGCTCAGCGACGTCGTTGAACCGATCGATGAATCACCAACACCGATTCGGGAGCCAGAGTTGCGGCTGTTGCCACCGCCGCCACCGCCGCCGCCATCGCAGACGTCGGCGCTTGCAGCGCACGTTGCCGCCCAGGAGGAAGCGTCGAAAGTGGTGGCATATCCGGATGGCGGCGAGAGGGCGGTTCGACTGGCGCAGAGCGAGGCGGTTGTCGTGACACGCGACACTGCACTTCAGATGCGAGCCGCGCTTCGCGAGCAGCAGGCGCGCATCGAGATGCTGCAGGAGAGTGTGCATGAGGCGGAGCGTGAACTACTCAACATCGACGCTCTGGCACCGGATGCCGGGAAAACGATTGCGCTCACTCGGCAGCGCGTGTCGAGCCGGCTGGATCAACTGCGCCTCGAACTTGTCGAGGCGGTGCGCGTCGACGCACGACTGACGGCAGTGTCGCGCGAGGCGCTGATGTCGGCGTTTGGCGGCTCGCAGTACTTCGTAAAAACGCTCACTGGCAGAACGATCTCGCTCTCGCTCGGCCGCGATGCGCTCGTCTGGGACGCCATGTTCCAGATACGTCAGAAGGAGAGAATCCCAATCGAGCAGCAGCGTCTGATATTCGCCGGCAGACAACTGCAACCGTCGGACACAATCGCGCACGTTGGCGCCGAGCGCGAGTCTACGTTCCATCTCGTGCTTCGACTTCGAGGATGCTAAGAAAGTAAAAGCGAGAATCTTCATGCTTTCATTCGTCCCAGTTGGCGTCGTCGTCGAACACGCTCTTCGGGCAGTACATGTGTGTGCGCGCGAAGTACATGCCACTATCCCAGGTGTGTTTGCATGCGTCGGCAACATCGGTGTTTAGCGGGTTCGGAATGACTTTGTACAACACCGAGTCGTAGACGACTATCTTCACGTCGTCGGCGCGAACAGCTTCGGCGGTGAGGAACTTCTGCACGCTGGGATACTGAAGATAGCGGTGTGCACTCATTGTTTGTCTCGGCTGGTTCAGGGCACGCTTTTTTTTTTAATTGGCGAGATCGCGGAGAGTGAAGCCCGGTGTGCAGTGCGTCGCCTCGCGCGCACTGTAGTGAGTGAGCAGTTGCTGCAGACGACGCCGAGAGGCGCTCTGTGCGTTGTAGGTGCGAACGCGCTCGACGACGAGTTCGACGAGGTCGTCGTAGGCGGCAAACGCAAACGTGTTCTCCAGCCCGTGCAACGGTTGCGGCACGCTGGTCTCGCTGAGCACGTCGGTGCCAAGCGACGCGGCGAGCACGCAGCGCAGACTCTCGAGCACACGATACTCCTCGGAGAAGTGCACGTTGACGAGAAATCTGCTCGCCGCGATGAGCGCGTTGCGTTCGACGCCGAACTTCTCGATGACGACAACGTCGAGTCGGCGCTGCCGCAGACGCTCGATGACGCTCGTGCGGCGCGCGCTGCGTGTGCCGACGAACGCCACGTCGTGTCGCTTCGAGTGGTTCCAGTACGCCGCGTACTCGCCGACGTCGCACGGCTGATACGGCAGCAGGATGTTCCGCTGACGCCGGCCGACGGCGTAGTCGAAGAAGAGGCGTTGGTTGGCGCCCGCATAGTGCAGGAAGTAGAGCCACGGAAAGCGGCGAGCGTTGTTCGCGTTGAGCGCGCGCACCGATGCAATAGTCGCCTGCTCCGACACGAACAGCCAGAGGTCGTCGCGCTTGTGTGCCGCCGCCAGCAGCGCGGCGAACGCCGTGAGCGGTATCTCGTTGACACAGAGCACTGGCGCCGACCGATTGAGACGCGCGAGAATAGCGAGGCACTCGCGTTGTCTGCCGTCGTCGTCCTCGTGCAGCGGCGTGTCGCTGCCGAAGCCACACCACACGATGTAGTGCGACGGCGCGAGAACGCCCTGCAGGTAGTCGTAGAAGTAGTGCAGGTAGCCGACTCGAAAAACAATCACCAATATGTTCATTCGGTGTTAGAAATGAGGTCGCGCGCGCTTCGCAAGCACGCTGCACACTTGGGCGACGGTTTGGTGCGTTGCGTCTTGCTAAACGCCGACGGCTGCAGTAGTTGTCGGCATGTGGTGCATGTGAGCGGCTTGCCCGAGAGAGCGCGTTTCGAATGCCGTTCGGGCCACGCCTGCTGGCCGCAGAGGTCACCGACGATCGAGCGTAACTTGAGAGCCCACAATGACTCGCCTTCGGAACTGCGCACTTCGCCGTTAAGTATGACGTCGGGCAGACTGCATAGCGGACCCTTGAGATACGCCGGGCAGACGGGCGACATAGCGGTTGCGGTGCCACTCATTGTTTCTTGTAGAATTGTTGACTGCACACGGAAGAAAACGACAACGTCGCCGTCGCCGCCGTCCGCTCGTCCCCGAAACACACACACACAGAAACAACAGATGAGCGATCGAGTTTACTCTTCAGTGGAGGAATTGATGAATGCCGTGCAAGCGTACGTCGACGCCTATGCAGCAGATCACAAAGATCGCACAGCGTTCAAAGTGTGTGTTTTCGCTGGCCGCGGCGTGCATGAATTTAAATTGGACGACACAATGAGCAGGACTGTGCGCGACGTGGCGCATCTCGAGAAGCAACTCGCGCAGGCCAAAGAGAAGTTGGCAGCGCTGAGAGAAGGCGACTCGAAGAAGCGACGTGTTTCAGAAGAATAAAACTTTCGTGACACGATTCCTTTTCTTGGTCCGAGTAAGAAAACATTTACATATGAAGAAATAGCACCTTGCGCACAATTGCGCGCTGCATATTTCGGTCGGTCATTAGCTTCTCAAACAACGTCCAGTCGCCGCTGTACGCACGATAGTAATGATCCGGCTCGCGAAAGAACGTCGCCTTCGTAGTTTGCAGAACAGCGCGCGTCACCAGCGCGCTCCCGAGGTCGATCTCGGCGAACTGGAACGCGACTGGATGCATTTGATTGCCGATGTGATGCGAAACGAAGTCGAACGCGATGAGATCGACTCTGGCTTGCATTTTGTCGTGCAGCGATGTGAACAGGTAGCGACTGTAGAGATTGTCGCCGTTGGTGAAGAGAAAGTACGTGCAGTCGCTGCCGCCGCCGCCGCCGCCGCCGAGCATCATCGAGTCGAGCACCAGTTGCGTGGCGTCGTAGCCGTACAGCGTCCTATTGCCAACAAAGCCGGGCATGCGATGGTTCACCGCGTGAAAGACGCTCTTGTCGCTCGTCATCATGCTCGCCAGCACAATGGCACGATCGATGTACGCGAGCGAACGCCCGTGGTTCTCGGTGTCGACAACGACACCCAGCACGCTTGTGCCAGGCTGACTCTCGGTTGCAGCGAGCAACGAGAGCAGTAGCGCAGGCAGCTGAACTCTGTGCGACGGACATGTGCGCACGATAACACACACGTCCCATGCCAGCGTCGCACTGCCAATCAACTGCATCAGTAGGGTAAACATGTAAATGCCGCAAGCGCGTGCGCCGCGTTTTATGGTGACGACCGCGCGCAAACGAAAAACCACGCAATTACAATCAATTAAAATCCGCGAAAGAGTTGCACATAGCCGCTCTTTTTTTTTCTCTCTCTCTCTCTCTCTTCCCCTGCGCGCTCCCACTCACACAAACACAAGTGTTCAATCGATGTCTTCTGCGACCTCATCGAGAGATGAAAATTTCAGCATCGTTAAGGATTGGGTAGATATAGCCGGCAGCTGTAAGCGATATGGTAGAATTACAAGTCATGAATTCTTCGATCAGTGCGTCGAACGGTATTTCAAGTGGCGCGACGAGGATCGGAGTCTGTCGCCGACGCAAATCGATCTCTTGTGGCAGATGAAGATGGAGTGGAATGCAATTCTGAGAAGCGATACCTTTGATTATTATCACAGCAAGTGGATGCACGCCGTTGGAAGAGAGAACGAGAAAATTAGCAAGAGCGAGTATCTTGTAACAGACGACGGGTTCAACGAAGTTGCGGCGCTTGTCGACATCTGCACCCGTGACATTTTTTCTCTAATCAACGAGTTAGACGGTAATTACAGAAGACTGCAAAACAACGAACCTGGGTGCGCAGAAATGGCACAGCTGTTTGGTGCCGGCTTGTTTGTGCGCGCTCTCATCGACAACCCCACGCGGATGAAACTCACACTAGAAGCACTGATCGCACACAAATAGAGTGAACGAATTTTTTGGTGCGTGAGCGCAACGACGTTTCATTGTCAAGTGCGACTCTCTATTCGCGCGGGTTTTGGGTGCGTTGTGTTTTATTGAGCGCCGTTGGTCGGCACTTCGGCTCGCTTCCTCGGCGCACGGCGCGACACCTTGTCGTAGGTGCGGTCGCAGTGCGCGTCGAAGATGGGTCGTTGGAACGCGGTGGCGAGCAGGCGACCCTCGGCGCCACGCCCGACGAGGCCGCGCGAGTTGACCTTCCACGCGTCCTGAATGTTCTGCGCCTCCTCGAGCGTGTCGATGGGCCCGATAATCTGCTGTATCTTGCACGGCGTGCCGCTGTTCTTGCCCGAGAAGCGATGCCGCGCCGTGCCCTGGTTGTGATCGACGGCGTCCTGCAGCGGGTCGCGTGTGACGTCGATCTGCGTCGTCACCTTGCTCGTGTCGCCGCTGCGCGCCGACGCCTGGTCCTGCGCGTACAGCAGCGACACAAAGAACGACTCCGACTCGCCGTGCTTATTAAAGCGCATGCGACTCACGGGCGCCGCCGCCGCTGCTGCTGCTGCTGCTCGCTTCGACTTCGACGCCGACGACGGCGAGGGCGGTGGTGGCGCAACCGCGCGTGCGCGTTTCGCTGGCGGAGGCGACGACGCGGCGCGTGTACGTTTGGCAGCGCTCATGCACGTCGACGTGTGCGCGAGAATGTGTGTGCGCGCGCGCGTGCTCGGAAGAAAAAGTGTCGCTGCATTATAGGAGAGATGAGAGTTTATATATTTTTTTCGTCCTTGCGCGCTCTAGCGCGGTGCGACGGCAAGCGCTCGCCTGCGTCGGCGGAAGAGCACGCACATCACAAGCACGCCGGCAGTGCCGAGCACAGCGAGCACAACGAGCGCAGCGACAATCGTCGTTTCGTAGCCGACGGTGTAGAGCACGACGCCGAGACCACACAGCGAGCCGTCGCCGCCGCAGATCTCGCACCGATCGTACGCGGCGCTGCCGTCAACGACGCCGGCGCAGTCGACGCATGCGTTCTCGCCGAAGCACACGTCGCAGCGGTCGTAGGTGTACGCGCCGTTGGCGAAGCCCATGCAGTCCACGCACGACGTGCCGTCGCCGCCGCACACGTCGCACACGTCGTACTGCGACACGCCACCGGCGACGCCGGCGCAGTCCAGACAGAACTGGTCGAAGCCGTCGCACGTGTCGCACGAGTCGTAGCGCGCGGTGCCGTACGGCTTGCCGGCGCAGTCGGCGCACGCCGCGTCGCCGCAGCAGACGTCGCACACGTCGTACACGCACGAACCGAACAGCACGCCGAGGCAGTCGTGCGGACAGAGCGAAACGTCGTCCTGCGTGCCGCTACACACGTCGCACGCGTCATAGCGCGCCGTGCCGTGCAGCGTGCCTTTGCAGTCGGCGCACTCGACATCGTTGCCGCCGCACACGCCGCACTGGTCGACGACCGCGTTCGCCGCGCCGACCTGACACGCGCCGTCGCTCGGCGCCTGGTCGACGCAGAAGTAGTTGCCCTGCATCGAGCAATGCGCTGCGAACGGCGCGCTGCCGAGACACAACGGACGTTGCGTGAGAAGGTTGAAGTCCAACTGCAGCGTTGTCAGCGTCGGCGACGCTGGCGTGCACATGCTGTCGGGCAGCGCACCCGTAACGTCGGTGCCGGTGATGATAAGGGTGAAGAGTTTCGGCAGCGTGAATAGTTCGGCTGGCAATGCGCCACCAATCTTAACGTCGACGATTTTCAGGTAGTTCATCGAGGTGAGCAGGCCGACGTTCGCTGGCAGTCCGCCCGACACCGTGCTGCCTGTGAGGAAGAACTGGATCAGCGTCGACGGGAAGCGTGTGAAGTTGAGCGCGCCGCTCAGCGGCAAGCTATTCAAGGCGAGATACTGCAGTGCAGGCGGGAGCACGAGCGTGTCGAGGTCGAGCGTCGTCGCGAGAGAATCGAGCACAAGATTGTTGAGTGTGTCGAGTGCACTGAAGTCGCTGGGCAGCGTGCCGGTGATGAACTGCAGGCTCGCCACATCGCCTATTATGGCCATGTCAGCGATTCTATTGTTGACGCAGGTCACAATGTTCCACGTGCACGGTTCCAGCGTGAAGTCGCATGCACCGTTAAGGTTATTCGACTTCGAGTACGAACGGAGGTTGGTTGAGTTGCAGAGCGCCGATAGAAACGCGCGCTCGCTATCAATTAGCACTTGGGCGTCGCCCGCAACTAGAGCGCACTGAAACAGCAGCAGCAGCAGCAGCAGTAGCATTTCGACGTGAGTGTAATATATTTTTGGACGTGCGCGTGCGCACGTGTCTTTGTATGCACTCAGTTTTAATTAACGCTCACGCAATGCCGGTGCGCTTGGCGTACTCGACCGCCTCGATGGCGCGATGTCCGCCGTAGAACTCGGCGCCGGCGCGCTTGCCGTCGTGTCGCGAGAGGAAGAATGCGCGTGCCACGTCGCTGAACGTGCATAGCGCGCAGCACGCGGCGCTGCCGCAGCACGCGCCGTTCACGCGCCTGAATAGGCGCACCGGTGTGTCGGGTGTGTGCGGCGCGTTGAGACGCGCCAGCAGCACGTCGAGCAGCGGTCGGTCCATGTCGGTGTCGGTGTCGACGAAGAAGCGAATGCTGCACTGCGTGACGAACAGTTCGACGACGAGGCCCCTGTTCGCCACCCTGTTCTCAACGATGACGTGCTGCGCGAAGAAACGCGCCCGATAGTTGTTGGGCGTCTGTTGCTGCTGCTGCTGCTCACAGATGGCACACACGAGCATCGCCAGCGAGTAGGCGAGCGCGTCGCGTTTCGCCGGCGTCGCGAACTCGACGACGTCGACGAGCAGCGCGTCGTGCAGTGTGCAGTCGTCGTAGGTCATGCGGCGCGACTCGGCGAACAGGCGCACCGGGAAGAGCAGGTGCGCCGCGTTGCTCGACGAGACGCGCGACACGGCGCCGCAGTGCAGCAGCAGGCGCATCACGCACTGCGCTTCCCAGCGCAGCTGCTTGGGGCGCACGAGGTGCGCGTCGAGGCGCACGTACGACCAGAACTCGAGCACGTCGGCGTCGCTCTGCATCCAGAGCACGGGCGCCACGCACTGCTCGCTCATGTCGAAGTGCAGGAAGAACTGCGTCACGAGCCACTTTGGGTCGGTGATGATGAAGTGACAGCCGTCGCGCAGCGTGCGCGCGCCGTGCTCGACGAAGAACAGCACCTCGCCCGCCAGGCGTCGTTGGTACAGCGTCACCTCGTAGTCGGCGTCCGCCTCCGCGATCGCCGTCCAGTCTGGCTTCACGAAGTAGCACGCCGACGCGCGCGAGTTGCGTATGCCCGGCGAGATGGTGCGCAGTGCACACGCGGAAGTGGCGCCGTCGCCGTCGCCGTCGTCGTCGTCTAGATCGAGTTGAAACAACGTCTCTGTGTCGAGTTTGCCGCCCCCGTGCTCGGCTCCGTCGTCACTGTCGGTCCACGCGTGGTCGGCCATCGACGGCGTGTAGGCGCGCACCACCGAGCGACACATGCGCACCACCGAGCGTTTGCTCCAGCCGTTGCGCGTCAACGGACCGCACAGCGGCGCACAGGTTAGTACAGCAGCTGCCGACATTTGTTACAACAGGAAAGGCGGGTGCGCTCTCTTTGTTGTTCAAAATTGAAAAGCACGCGCGCGCAAGAGCGATTGCGTGCGTTCGATTGCACAGTCGCGCCAACGCACTTTTATTTCGCTTCGTTGTGATCAAATATCGTCGACTGGCAGAGGTTGTTCCGGCGGCGGCGGCGGCGGCGCAGGCGGTACATCGGCGTAGGCGGCAAACTCGCGACTCTTGTAGAATGTCTCATGCTGCACCTCGTTGTAGAATGCAATGTACTCGCGCACGAGCGCCTGTGCGGCGTCCTGCTCGCCGACGACAAATTGCTTCTCGAGCATAACGAGTCGCTCAAAGCCCTGCGTGCCGTTCACTGTTGCCAGCATCTCAGCCAACGCCAGCGACCAGACGTCTGCCGGCAGTAGGCAGTTCCAAAGCGCAATGGCGGCCGGCGGCACGTCGAACGTGTTCGACTCGAGCACGGTAGCCACATTGCGCGCAACGAGCCGGTATATTGGCAGGCGCTCAGCGCCGAGCGCGCCGGCGTTGCGAAGAAAGATGCCGCACACCTCGAGCAGCGCGAGTAGTACAAGTTGCGCCCGGAAGCGATTCGTCACCTGACCGAGGAAAGTGCGCCAGATGAGAGCATTCGGATGATCGCGTGCGTATGCGTTGACTAACTCACGCCTCTCGTCTCTGTAGGAACCGAAGTCGAAAATGTCCACGAGTTTCTGCACAATGCGGTAGCGCGCCACGCGCTTGCGCTCCTCGTCCGTGTCGTCGCGCTCGTACAGCGCCGTCTCCAGAAAGAGGCACTTCTCGGTGCTGCGCGTCTCCTCGTCCTGCGCCCAGAAGTCGAGCGAGTTGTCCTGCGCGTAGAGCACACGCAACAACTTGACATCGCAGCGTTCGAAGCGAATGTTGCTCAACAGCACTGCGTCGGAAAAGTCTCCGGCTTCGGCGATGTCTCGCAGCGCCTGGAACACGGTGCGATCGTCGTAGAC
>Ga0209067_10001836_pt1 | contig 12868 bp, 12 predicted proteins | sample ColStrG_CSR_2013_FD_187199 | JGI IMG/M metagenome (GOLD analysis project Ga0209067, IMG submission 187199) | Freshwater sediment microbial communities in response to fracking from Pennsylvania, USA - Cold Stream Run_MetaG_CSR_2013 (SPAdes)... | ecosystem: Environmental > Aquatic > Freshwater >... | reverse complement strand
GAGCGCGACGATGCGCCGCGTGCGCGACAACCCGCCGACGACACTCGGCGGGGTGATGGTGAGTGACGTCATCGATCTCGAACTCGGTGTCGACGGCCTCGCGCCGACCGAGGGCCTCCTCTGGCGACTCGGTGAGCGCGGGCGCGTCGTCGTGCGTCCCTCGGGCACCGAGCCCAAACTCAAGGCGTATATCGAGGTGGTGGGTGATCCCACGGGTGAACTGGACCTCGAACGTCAGGCCGCGACGGCGCTGCTCGGCGCGCTGCGCGAGGATCTCACCCGGGTGCTCGCTCTCGACGCGAGGTGAGCCACTGGCGCCCCGTGGGCGAGGATTTGGTGGTGTGGCCGCTACGCGGCGCTGGCGTAGCCGTTGCCGTGGCAGGTGGAGGCGTCGCCAGGGAAGATGCCGATCGCCCCGCTACCGAGCACGCACGCCACCAACGCGGGCAAGGTGGGCGTCGACGGGGTGCCGCTGCTGAGACCGACATCGAGTCCCGGCGCCGAGGCGACGATCGAGCCAGTGAGCGCCCCGTCCTTCCACATGGTCGTGCACGCCGCCAGGGCGTTACGCACCTGCGCGGGGGTGTTGACGGTCCCCGAGACGGTGATGCCGATCCCCGTGGAACTCACACTGGAGTCGCTGTAGCAATACGCATTGGCCGCACCGGACGAACCCGTCGTCGCCATCACGCCCAGCCCGATCAGGGTCGCCGCCGCGACCACCATCACGGCTACGACGCCGCGCGAGAAGGAACGGCCGAGCACGGTGATGCGCCGCATCGGTGATGCACTCACTCGCGTACCTCCATCTGCGATACTCGTCGCGCCACGACCTGCGGCGTACGAGTCGTACCTTACTCCCCATCCGACGTCGGGTGACGGGAAATATCGTCGACGGCTTAGACGGCCGCGGCGCGCAGTTCGGCGTACCCGGGCTTGATGACGTTATTGATCAGGGCGAGACGCTGGTCGAACTGGTAGAACGAGCTCTTGGCGGCGTTGAGGGTGAGCCACTCCATGTCCTCGAGGGTCCAGCCGAAGGCCTGGGCGCACGCCTGGAACTCGCTCGACAGCGTGATGCCACTCATCAGTCGGTTGTCGGTGTTGAGAGTGACGCGGAAGCGCAACTGGCGCAGCAACTCAATGGGGTGCTCGGCCAGAGTGGGTGCCGCACCGGTGTGGACGTTGGACGTCGGGCACACCTCGAGGGGGATGCGCCGGTCGCGCACGAAACTCGCCAGACGACCCAGGCGGTACTCGTCGCCGACACGGACGATGTCGTCGACGATGCGCACGCCGTGGCCCAGTCGCTCGGCGTCGCAGAACTGCACCGCCTCCCAGATCGAGGGCAGGCCGAAGGCTTCGCCGGCGTGGATGGTCATGTGGAAGTTCTCGCGCTGGATGAGGTGGAAGGCCGCCAAGTGCTCGGTGGGGGGGAAGCCGTCCTCGGGCCCGGCGATGTCGAAGCCGCAGACGCCGGCGTCGCGGAACTTCACCGCGAGGGTGGCCATCTCCTCACTGCGGTGAGCCTGGCGCATCGCCGAGATGAGCGTGCGCACGATGATCCGCTTGCCCAGGGCGCGAGCTTGCGCCGTGCCGTGGGCGAAGCCGGTGAGCACCGCCTCGACGACTTCGTCGAGGGTCAGGCCCTGCTGCTGGTGCAGTTCGGGGGCGAAGCGGATCTCGGCGTACACGACACCGTCGAGGGCTAGGTCGTACGCGGTCTCAGAGGCCACGCGCTCGATCTGGTCCTTGGTCTGCATCACCGCCAAGGTGTGGGCGAACCCTTCGAGGTAGCGCACCAGGTCGCTCCCGGGAGCGTCGGCCACGAACCAGCGCGCCAGCTCCTCGACGTCACTGGTGGGCAGTCCGCGGTAGCCGATCTCGCGCGCCAACTCCAGCACCGTCGAGGGTCGCACGCCCCCGTCGAGGTGGTCGTGCAAGAGCACCTTGGGGGCGGCTTTGATACGGGCGGGAGTCAAGGGTGTCGTCGACATACGCCCAGGCTAGCCAACGGCATCGCGTGACCCACTAGGGCCCGGCGTGGCCTCAGGCGCTAATGCGCTCGATGAGAATCGCCTCCGCCGGGGCCGGCTGATCGCCCAGGGTGACGGCGTTCTCAATGGTGTGGCGACCCCGCTCGAGGTGCTCGGCGTCGTCGGCGAAGAGTTCGAAGAGGGGCTGGTGCGCCACCACGTAGTCACCCTCGCGCACGAGACACTGCACGCCGGCTCCGGCGCTGACGGGGTCCTCCTTACGCGCGCGTCCCGCCCCCAGGCGCCAGGCGGCCACGCCGACCCCGAGGGCGTCGACGGATTGCACGATCCCGTCGTGGGGGGCCACGACCACGTGGTGGTGCGCGGCCACCGGCAGTGCCGCCGTCGGGTCGCCCCCCTGAGCGGCGATCATGTCGCAGTACACCGCGTACGCCGAACCATCATCCAATTTGGCCGCGGGGTCGACGTCGATGCCCACCAATTCGAGCATCGTGCGAGCCAACGCCACCGTCAGTTCACGCACGTCCTCGGGTCCCGCCCCGCGCAACACCTCGACCGACTCGATGACCTCGAGCGCGTTGCCGACGGCGCGTCCGAGGGGCTGATTCATGGCCGTGAGCTGCGCCACCGTGGCCACGCCGTGGGACGTACCCAGTCCGACCATCGTCGTGGCGAGTTCGCGGGCGCGATCGAGCGACTTGATGAAGGCCCCGCGCCCGACCTTGACGTCGAGCACCAGGGCCTGGGTACCCTCGGCGATCTTCTTGGACATGATCGACGACGAGATCAACGGGATCGACTCGACGGTGCCGGTCACGTCGCGCAGGGCGTAGAGCTTGCGGTCGACCGGGGCGAGGCCCGCCCCGGCGGCGCAGATGACGGCGCCGACGCTCTCGAGTTGCGCGAGGGCTTCCTCGTTGCTCAGGTTCGCGCGCCAGCCGGGAATCGACTCGAGCTTGTCGAGGGTGCCACCGGTGTGGCCGAGTCCGCGTCCTGACAATTGGGGGACGGCGGCCCCGCACGCGGCGACGAGCGGCGCGAGAATGAGTGAGATCTTGTCGCCCACTCCGCCGGTCGAGTGCTTGTCGACCGTGGGCCGCGAGAGGCGCGACAAGTCGAGTCGTTCCCCCGAGGCAATCATCACGTCGGTCCAGCGGTTGAGTTCGTGGGGAGTGAGGCCGCGGAAGAAGATGGCCATCAACAGCGCCGAGACCTGCTCGTCGGCCACCGTGCCGGCCACGTACGCGTTGAGCATCCATTCAATGGCGTCGTCGGACAGCGCGCCGCCGTCGCGCTTGGTGGTGATGATGTCGACTGCGGAATGGGTCACGTCGTGCTCCTGGTGGGTAGGTCGTCGGGCCCGAAGGCGTGGGGCAACAGCTCGCCGAGTGTCAGCGCCTCGGCGCCGTCGCCCTGATCGATCACCAACTGCGCGCCGCCGTGCTCGAAGAGCACCTGACGGCACCGACCGCAGGGCGCGAGCGGTTGCCCGTCGCCGGCGACCACGACGAGGGCGACCAGTCGGCCGCCGCCCTGACGCACCAGGTCACTCACCAGGGAGCACTCCGCGCACAACGTGAGGCCGTAACTCGCGTTCTCGATGTTCGAACCCACCGCGATCAGTCCGGTGTCGCTCAGCGCCGCCGCCCCGACGAGGACGTGGGAGTAGGGCGCGTAGGAGCGCTGCGTCGCGGCGATCGCGAGGTTGCGCAACTCTGTCCAGGGGACCTCGGCGAACTCCACCGTACGACAGTACCTCTCGCGGCGGCGACCTCGTCCGGCCACGACGCGTCGCGCCCTACTGCGCGGCGCACTCCCACGCCTCACGTCCTTCGCGCAGGGCGAAGTACACCACGGCCAGACTCGCCGCCGGGTCGGCCCACCACCAGTGCCACCACGCCAGGACGACGCCCGCCAACGTCGCGACCGCCAACGTCGCGCACAAGGCGGTCTCGGCGGCGTCGGCGACGAGCAGACGCGCGAGGGCCGCGTGACCATCGTTGGCCGTGGCGCGCGCCGCGCGGCGCTTGGCCAGGGCGAGGGCCGGCATGGCCAGCGACGAGGCGAGAGCCACCCCCACTCCCCAGGCGTTCTCGTGAGGGTGGTATCGCGAGAGGAGGGCGACGAGTGCACTCACCACCACGTAGAGGGCGAGCGCGAAGAACAACACGGCGACGAGTCGGTGGGCTCGGTGCTGCGCACGAGGGTGACGAGGGCGCGCGTGCACCAGCGAGCGCGCCTCGCCGAGCACGATGAGGGCGCTGGCCATTTCGATGAGGGAATCCGCCCCGAAGGCCAGCAGCGCGAGCGAGCCCGCCGTCGCACCCACCACCGCGGCCCCGACCGCTTCCCACGCCGCGGCCAGCACGCTGAGGACCTCCAGACGCACCGCGGTGCGCGCCGGCGACGGGGTCGTGAAGAGCGCCATAGCTCCAGGTTAGGCAGAATGATCTTCTTCGCCGCGGTGATGCCCCCAGTACACTGCGCACCATATGAGCGCATCGCACCGTCCCCACCTCCACGTCCACGACGAAGTCGCCACCGCTCTCGCGGAGGGTCGCGCGGTCGTCGCTCTCGAGACCACCATCGTCGTGCACGGGTTGCCGGCCCCCCAGAACCTCGAGGTCGCGGCGGAGTGCGAGGCCGCGATCCGCGCCGCCGGGGCCGTCCCGGCCACCATTGGCGTGGTGGGGGGCGAGCTGCGCGTGGGCATGGACGCGATGACCTTGGCGTCCCTGGCCGATCCCGCGCGGCACAGCGCGAAATTGTCGGCGCGCGACGTGGCCATGGTCGTGGCCCGGGGGGGCGATGGTGCGACCACCGTCGCGGGCACCATCGCGGTGGCCCACTACGCCGGCATCGCGGTGATGGCGACGGGCGGGCTCGGCGGCGTCCATCGCGGCGCGCAGTCCACGTACGACGAATCGGCCGACCTCACGGCGCTGTCGCGCACGCCGGTGCTGGTGGTGGCGTCAGGGGTGAAGTCGATCCTCGACATCGGGGCCACGCTCGAGCGCCTCGACTCGCTGGGCGTCCCCGTCGTGGGATACGGCACGGACCGTTTCCCGGGTTTCTATCTCGCGGATTCGGGATTCGCGCTCGACTGGCGCGTCGACTCTCCGGCCCTGGCCGCGGCCGCGTTCGCCGCGCACCGTCACTGGTCACCGACGGGATTCTTGTTGGCGAACCCGGTACAGGTGGCCGGTCAGCTGGACCCGAGCGTGCACGACGCGGCGTTAGCTGCGGCACTGGCCCACGCCGAGGCGTCGGGGGTGTCGGGCAAGGACGTCACGCCCGCGGTGCTGGCCGAATTCGCTCGCGTCACCGCGGGAGCCAGCGTGGGTGTGAATCGCGACCTGGTGGTGGCCAACGCCCGCGTCGCGGGACAGGTCGCCGTCGAATTCGCCGCGCTCTCGTGAGGAACCGCGTCGTCGTCGTTGGTGACACGATGCTCGACGTGGTGGTGCGCCCCGAGGGCGTCCCCGCGCCCACGAGCGACACGCCGTCGCGGGTGCGCGTCGGACGCGGGGGCGCCGCCGCCAATCTGGCCGTGGCGTTACGCGCCGTCGCGACGACGACGACGGAGGTGGTGTTCGCGGGCACCGTCGGCGACGACGGTGCCGGGGCACTGGTCATCGATGAGATCCGACGCACGGGCGTCGTGACGCACGTGCGGGTTCGTCCCGGGAGTACCGGCGCCGTGGTCTCGATGGTCGACGCCGACGGTGCTCGCGCGATGTTCACCCAACGCGGAGTGAACTCGCAGTTGCGCTCCGAGGACGTGACGGGGTTGTTCGACGAGTCACTGGCGCACCTGCACGTGTCGGGCTATACGGTGCTCGACGACGCGACGCGACCTCTCGTCACGTCGTTGTTCGAGGCCGCGCGCGCGGCCGGGGCCACGACGTCGGTCGACGTGTGTTCCCTCGGTCCGTTGTTGTCAGTGGGGGTGGGGGACTTCGTGGCGGTGGCCCGTCACGCCGACACGCTGTTCGCGAATGAGGAGGAGGCCCTCGCGGTGGCGGGCGCATCCGACGCGCTGGTCGCGCTCGACCATTTGGCCCGGACCTGGCGCGAGGTGGTGATCACCCGCGGTGCGCGCGGGGCTCTGGCGCGCGCCGACGCGCAGACCTTTCAGGCGGCCGCGCGGGCGCTGGACGTGGTCGACACCACCGGCGCGGGCGACGCGGCGACCGGAGTGTACTTGGGCCATCGCCTAAACGGCGCCAGCGTCGAGGTAGCCCTGGAGGCCGCCATGTCGGCCGCCGCGCGGGTCGTCGGGGGCCTGGGCAGCGCTGGTTGATCAGTCGCGCTTGTAGGGAATGCCGTCGGCCGCGGGCGGTCGCACGCGGCCGATGAGGCCGGCCACGACGGCGATGGTGATCACGTAGGGAATCATCGTGACGAATTCGGTGTTGATCGGCACCGCCGAGCTCTGCAGGTTCTGGACCATGTAGCCCGACAGGCCAAAGATGATCGACGCCATGACGGCCCCCGACGGCTTCCACTTGCCGAAGATCATGGCGGCGAGGGCGATGTAGCCGTAGCCCGAGGTGATACCGGGCTGGAACTGACCCTGCGTGGCGATGAAGGCCACGCCACCGAGTCCCGCGACGGCGCCGCCCATCATCACGGTGCTGTAGCGCACGCGCGCCACGTTGATGCCCACCGACTCGGCCGCCTTGGGGTGCTCGCCCACCGAGCGCACCCGCAGGCCCCAGCGGGTGCGGAACAGGCCGAAACTGGTCAGTGCCACCAGCGCGATCGCCGCGTAGAAGAACATGTTCTCGTTGAAGAAGACCGGTCCGAGGACGGGGATTTTGGCCAGCACCGGAATGGGCACGTTGGAGGGCAGGTTGCCCACGTTGAGGTTGGGATACGGGGCGAGGACCTGGATATTGAGGTAGCTCGAGATCGACCCCATCAGGGTGACGATCACGACGCCGATGATGATCTGGTCGGCCAGGTAGCGCACTGCGAGCAACGCCAGCAGCCAACCCACCAGGGCGCCGATGACGAGGCCGGCGACGGCGGCCAGCCAGAAGCTGTTGGTGATCGAATCCACCATGGCCCCGGCGACGGCGCCGCCGATGAACTGCCCCTCGATGGCGATATTGACGACTCCCGAACGCTCACACAGCACGCCCGAGAGCGATCCGTAGATCAGCACCATGATGAGGGCCGACGAATTGACCAGCACCGAGGTGAGATTGATATTGCCGATGGGCGCGGGGCCGGGTTGGCGCACCGACCAGAGCAGCAACGCGAAGAAGAACAGCGCGCCACCCGCGCCGAAGCGCGCCAATGCGCCGGCCGGGCGCCGCACCCACGTCTCGACGCCGATGGCGACGGTGAGCAGACCGAGCACCACGTTCCACCAACGGGTCAACACGGTCAGCGCGCCGAGACTCCAGGGCACGCTCGCCGAGGTGTTGGTGGGATTGAAGGTTACGACGGAGTGGGCGTTGCCGGCCGACCCGAGTCCGAAGACCCCGACGATGAAGAGCCCCAGCACGATGGTGAGACCGCCGATGACGCGTCGGCGCCCCAGGGGAGCGCGCACCGCGCTGACACCGGGAACGGTGACGGGCGCCGCGTCGATGGTCGTCACGAGCTCCACCCCTTGGTCGCCATCTGGAACGTCTCCGCGCTCGAGCGCAGGCGGAAGATCTCCTTGATCAGTACCGGACTCGCCACGAAGAGCACCACGATCGATTGGATGATCGTGGCCAGGTCGAGCGGGAGTCCGGTGGCCGCCTGCATGGTGCGCCCGCCCACGCCCAGCGCGGCGAAGAGGAGAGCCCCCCACACGATGCCGATGGGCTGGAGGCGTCCGAGCAAGGCGATGGTGATGGCGGTGAAGCCGATGCCCGCACTGCCGATCAAGAAACCGCCGTCGATGTTGTACGTCGTGCTCGCCATCTGGACCTCACCGGCGAGTCCGGCGAGACCGCCCGAGACGAGAAAGACCGCGATCACGATGAACTTCGGGTTGATGCCCGACGCGCGCGCCGCATTGGGGTTCGCCCCAGTGACGCGAAAATCGAAGCCCAGCGACGAGCGCTTCAAGAACCAGGTGGCGAAGACCACGACGGCCGCGGCGACGAAGATGCCGTAGCTGACGCGCAGTCCCGAGTTGACGCCGAAGATGGGGTTGAGGGTGGCGGTCGAATCGATGGTGCGCGAGATGCCGTTGGACTGATTCGGCAGCTGCAGCGCCGTCGACGTGACCGAGTAGATCAACAGGGCGTTGCACACGTAGTTGAACATGAGGGTGACGATCACCTCGTGCGCGCCGGTCAGGGCCTTGAGCGCCCCGGGCACCAGACCGCCGATCGCGCCGCCGATCATGCCCGCCACCAGCGTGAGCGGTAGGTGAATGACCGACGGCGCGTGGATCAACGATCCCGCCGCCACGCCACCAATGCCGCCGAGGATTGCCTGGCCGTTGGCCCCGATGTTGAAGATACCCGTCTGGAACGAGATGCCCACGCCGATGCTGATAATCACTAGCGGCGTGGCGTAGGTCAGCGTCTCCGAGATCGGCGTCATCGTCTGGTCCCAGCCCTGACCCGAGGAGAGGGAGTGGAACAGCAGTGTGGGGTCGATGACCGAGCCGGTGATCATCGCGCGATAGGCGGCGCCGACGTTGTCGAAGGAGATCTTCACCGCGCTGGGCAGTGAGCCCGGGTGATGGAAGCTCGAGCGCCACGCGTTGAGAACGGCCGGCGAGGTCACCATGATGATGACGGCTCCGATGGCCAGTCCCAGGAGCAACGCGAGGACGGTGAGCACGATGGGGCTCGTCGAGGAGTAGCGGGCCCAGAAGCGTTGGGCCCGCGACGTCGTCACCGTGTTCCCCACGGGGGCGGTGACGTCGGTGGTGGGGCGCTCAGACACGGCTCTCCAGCGAGGCGCCAGCCATGAGCAGTCCGATGTCCTCGCGACTGGTCGAGGGGTCGACCACGCCGGTGATGCGCCCGGCGTACATCACGGCGATGCGGTCACCCAGGGCCACCACCTCGTCGAGCTCCGAGGAGATGATGAAGACCCCCAGCCCCTCGTTGCGCTGCTGCACGATTTGGCGGTGCACGTATTCGATCGAGCCGACGTCGAGTCCTCGCGTGGGCTGTGAGGCCATGAAGCAGGTCAGGGGTCGCGACAATTCTCGCGCGACGATGACCTTCTGCTGGTTGCCGCCCGAGAGCGATCCGGCGGTCGACTCGATCGACGAGGTGCGCACGTCGAAGCGCTGCACCAACTCCTCGGCGTTGGCGTTGACCGCCGTGAGATTGCGGGTCCCGCGCCGTGCGAAGGGCGCGCGTCGCGGCGTATTGAGCACCAGATTGTCCGCCACGCTCATCGAGAGCACCAGTCCGTCGCGCTGACGGTCCTCGGGCACGTGACCGAGTCCGGCGTCGAGAATATGGCGCGGCGAGTGGTTGGTGATGTTCTCACCGCGCAGCGTGATGGTGCCCGACTCGACGTGGCGCAGGCCGGCGATGGCCTCGGCGAGCTCGGTCTGCCCGTTCCCCTGCACTCCCGCGAGCGCCACGATCTCACCGGCGCGCACGTCGAGCGAGACGCCGTTGACGACCGCGAGCCCGCGGTCGTCGCGCACGACCACGTCGCGCAGCGCGAGCACCACGTCGCCGAGGTCGGTGGCCTCCTTGTGCACCGTCAGGTTGACGTCGCGCCCGACCATGAGGGCGGCCAGTTCGTTCTCGGTCTCGGTGGGCGGCACGGAGTCGATGACCTTGCCCTGGCGGATCACCGTGATGACGTCAGCGACCGCCCGGACCTCCTTGAGTTTGTGGGTGATGAACAGGATCGATTTACCGTCGCGCGCCAGCGAGCGCATGATCTCCATCAGCGCGTCGATCTCCTGGGGCGTCAAGACCGCCGTGGGCTCGTCGAGGATCAGGAGTTCGGCGTCGTGGCTCAGGGCCTTGAGGATCTCGACGCGCTGCTGCAGACCTACCGAGAGGTCCTCGACCACGGCGTCGGGGTCCACCTCGAGTCCGAACTTTTCGGAGAGTTCGCGAATCTTCGCGTTGGCGCTCCGGTGATCGAGTCGGTTGAAGGACTTGGTGGGCTCGAAGCCGAGCACCACGTTCTCGGCGGCGGTGAAGACCGGCACGAGCATGAAGTGCTGGTGCACCATGCCGATGCCGTGACGCACCGCGTCGCCGGAGTTGGCGAAGGTCACCGGTGTACCGTCGATGAGCACCTCGCCTTCTTCGGCGCGCAGGAGGCCGAAGAGGACGTTCATCAAGGTGGACTTGCCCGCACCGTTCTCGCCCAAGAGGCAGTGGATCTGTCCGGGCTCGACGACCAGGTTGATCTGATCGTTCGCGGTGAAGGATCCGAATCGCTTCGTGATCCCCCGGAGTTCAACGCGCATAAGTCCCCATCGTAGCCAGCACAAAGGCCCGGGTCGCTGACGACCCGGGCCTTTGTGTGACCGCTGTGCGGTGGAGTGACTACTTCGGCGTGGCCGGGTACGCGTTCGGGTTGACCGAAATGGTGCCCGCCTCGATGCCCGCGGTGAGCGCGGCCAACTTGGCCTTCAACGCCTTGGAGGCGCTCGAGGTGTTCAGCTCGAGCAAGGTGCCCTGGTTCTTCAGGGTGCCGTAGTACGAGCCGCCCTTGAAGGTGCCCTTGGCCGCCGAGAGGATGGCCGCGGCCACCGAGGGCTCGACGCCCTTCGCGACGGTCGCGTTGTACCACTTGCACTCGGTCGGGTCGGTCAAGCAACCGTTGGAGTCCACCCACGTGATCTGGTGGCCGGCACCGGCCAGCTTGGCGGCCGCCACCGAACCCAGGCCGACCGAACCGGCGACCGGGAACACGAAGTCCGCACCCTGAGCGAAGAAGTTCTGAGCGAACGTCTTGCCGTCGGTCTGCGAGGTGAAGTTACCCACGAACGAACCGGTACCGGGGCACGAGGAGACGGTGCACGAGCCCTTGCCCGGAACGAAGCCGAGAACCTTGACCTTGGCGCCAGTGGTCTTGTCGTAGTAGCGAACACCCGCGACGAAGCCGCTCATGTACATGGCGACCGACGGGAAGTTCATACCGCCGAAGGTGGCCACGACGTGCGTCTTGGAGGTCGCCGCGTCGAGGTAGCCGCCGAGGAAGGCCGCCTGGTTGGTGTCGTACTGCAGCGCCAGGACGTTCTTCGACTTAGTGGCCGGGTTGTCGTCCACGATGGCGAACTTCTGCTTCAAGTTCGCGTTCGAGGCCTTCGTGGTGGCGGCGTCCATGTTGAAGCCGACGGTCACGATGAGTCCGCAGCCCTGGTTCTCGAACGTCGTGATGTTGGGCGTGTAGTCCGCCTGCGTCGTCGAGGTCAAGTACTTCGCGGTGATGTTCGAGTCCGCCTTGACGGCGTCGAGCGCACCCTGCCACGCGGACTGGTTGAAGGACTTGTCCTTCACACCACCGGTGTCAATGACGACGCACGCCTTGAACTTGGTAGCCGCGGTCGCGGTGATCGCGCCCACGCCGATCGTCACGGTGCCCAGGACCAGCGAACTGGCTCCCAGGACCACGCCGAGGCGACGAATACTCTTCATGTGATTCTCCCTTAGTTGTAGTTGGCTTTCAGCCTCACCACGAGCACTACGCCTCCGACGGGGTACCGCGCTCGTTGGGTGTCAACAGGTGACCTTACTCCCCTTCACGGTGGTCAGGGGGGTCGCGTGTGTTAAGAGTTAGTGTCCGCTGGCCGTCGAGGCCGCCGCGGGGGCGGGCGCGTGGTTCGAGTGGTGCCCCACCTTCGACGGGAGGGCGAGCGAGACCAGGAGTGCGGCGAACGTAATCGCCGCGGAAATCTCGAAGGCCCGTGAATAGCCTGATACGTAGGCAAATTTCTGGAGGATGCCCGCACCGGGGTGCCCCGCCGCCGCGCGAAGGTAGGCGCTGGTGCGGTCGTACGCGATGGTGCCCAGGATCGCCAGGGACAGCGAGCCCCCGACCTGGCGAGCGGTGTTGAGGATTCCCGAGGCCAAACCGGCGTCGGCGCGGTCGACCTGCGCGGTCGCGGCGGTCGCCAGGGGAGCGAACAGGAGTCCCATGGCGAAGGAGCAGAGGAACGCCGGCACCAGGATGTTCGCGAAGTACGAGCTGGACGGGGTGATGCGACTGAGCCAGAGGAAACCGAGGGTGGCGAAGGTCGCCCCGACCAGCAACAACGGCCGCACGCCGACCTTCACGAGCAGTCGCGAGGAGATCTGGGCGCCGACGATGATGCCCACCGCCATGGGCAAGAAGGCGAAGCCGGCGCGCACCGGACCGTAGCCCAGGATGTTCTGGAAGTAGTAGGTGAGGAAGTACCACATGGCGAAGAACGCGCCCCCGGCCAGGATCATGACGATGTTGGCGATGGCCAGGGGTCGCGAGCGGAAGATGCGAAACGGCATGAGCGGGTGCGAGGCCACGCGCGATTCCCACACCACGAAGCCCGCGAGCAACACCGCGGCGCCCAGGAACCACGACAGCGTGGACGACGACGTCCAGGTCGCGGTCTGAGAGTTCACCACTCCGTAGATCAACGAGGTCAGCCCGCCGGTGACGAGCACCGCGCCGGTGACGTCCAATTTGAAGGTGGCGTCCTGATTGCGACGTTCTTGCAAGTACATCGCCGCGAGGACGGCGGCGGCCAGTCCGAAGGGGACGTTGATGAAGAACACCCATCGCCAGTTCGCCAGACCGGTGAGCAGTCCGCCGGCCAGGCCACCGACCGCGCCACCGGCGCCGGCCACGGCGCTCCAGGCACCGATGGCCTTGGGGAGTCGGGCCCCGTGGAAGGTGGTGATGATGATGGTCAACGTGGCCGGCGACAAGATGGCGCCGCCCAGCCCCTGGAT
>Ga0209067_10001835_pt1 | contig 12868 bp, 17 predicted proteins | sample ColStrG_CSR_2013_FD_187199 | JGI IMG/M metagenome (GOLD analysis project Ga0209067, IMG submission 187199) | Freshwater sediment microbial communities in response to fracking from Pennsylvania, USA - Cold Stream Run_MetaG_CSR_2013 (SPAdes)... | ecosystem: Environmental > Aquatic > Freshwater >... | reverse complement strand
GGAACTATGGATGGTCCAACCGGATGGAACAATCAGGTTCGGTGGATGATCCGGCGTTCTGGGATCCGTACTCGGACCTGAACTCAGTGCAGGCGGGCTAGTTGAGTGGAGTCACTCCGACCAGGCGTTCGGGGACACCCCCAACCCAGGGAGACGTGAATGGCTCGAGAGCGAATCTTCAGATCAGACTCGCCACGAGTAGTAGCACTGCGGACAATGTCAGAAGGATCCGGCAGATCTTGAACCAGATCACGGGCGTGCGAGCTCCGGTGAGGCTGGTGAGTAGGGCCAAGGCAATCAGGACCCCAGCGACCACACGGTAGACTCAGTGACTGGCGTACGAGCTAGATCCGCCATCGATGGTGACCGTGACAATGACACTTGCCAGTCCCCACATCGTGAACGCTTCGGCCAGCCACTCCTGAAGCACGACTCGGCGATTATCGCGGGTGATCGTAGTGACCCCCTGAACCGTTGACGCTCAGGCTGCGATTTTGTGGTTGGTCAGGGCTTCGGCTCTCGCCTCGGCGGGGGTCAGGTCGTTGAGTGACGAATGGGGCCGCTCCTCGTTGTAGTCGATGAGCCAGCGTTCGAGCTCGGCCTTGGCCTCCTCGAAGGTCTGGAAATCGAAGGGCCAGACGGCCTCCTCCTTGTAGGTCTTGAACACCCGCTCGATGAAGGCGTTGCCGTCGGGGTGGCGATAGGCGGTCCGACTGAGGGTGATCCCGAGGTCGTCGGCGACCTCCCGGAAGTGATGCGAGGTGAACTGGGTCCCGTTGTCGTGCCTGAGCGTAACGGTGATCTCTTCGTCGGAGTCGGCGCCGTGAGGGAAGGCGGTGGCCCAGGCCATCGTCATCGCCGGCGAGCAGTCGATCGCCCGACAGCGCAGCTCGAAGCTCCAGCCGAGGATGGACCGGTCGAAGCAGTCGATGACGGCGGTCAGGTAGCCCCAACCGTCCTCGCCGCACCACACGCTCGTCATGTCGGTCTGCCAGAGAACGTTCGGATTCGTGATGTCGAACGGCTTGCCCTGGGCCTTCGGGTGCGGCTTCTTGGTCGGTCGGGAGAAGCCCCAGGCCTTGAGCAGGCGGGCGACCTTCTTGCGGTTCACCACGTAGCCACGCTTCTTGAGCCTCGAGCGGATCATCCGGTAGCCGGCGGCCACGTGGCGCCTGGCCAGGACGTGGATGGCCATCTCCACGTCGACGAGGCCGGGGACGAGCTCCATCGTCCGCCACTCGGCCGGCAACGGCGGGGCGACGAGCCGGAGCGGGAGCCGCTGGCCTGTCTCGGTGCGGGGAACGGCAGGAGTCCGATAGAGACTCTGGCGACTGACGGACAGCACCTTGGCGATGGTCGCCACCGGTGCTGCACCCTCGGCCATGAACGTCCGGCCGAGGGCGACGCGTGCGCTCACGTCAGTCGCCGTGATGCTTTTCCCAGGAGATCGTTCTCCAGCGCCAGGCGACCGATGGTCTGTTCGGCCTCGGTGAGCTTCTTCTCCAGCAGCGCCTCCCGGCCGTCCCGCTCCGTCTTGTCGGCGAGTGCGAGCTCCATGCCCTCGACGGCCTGTTCCCGCCAGCGGGCCAGGGTCTGCTCCGAGACCCCGAGCTCCCGGCAGGTTTCCGAGACCGTCTTGCGCTTGGTCAGCACTCCGAGCACCGCATCGCGCTTCTGCGCGGGGGTGAAGTGTGATCGTCGTCCCATGGCTGCATTCTCCTTCGGTCATGCAGCCTGAAGTCAACAGATGGAAGTGTCACCTTCCGCGAGGGGGTCGCACCGACCGTCTCTCGCTGAGAATCGCCCTCCCAGTCCCACGCATCGATCTGGTCGAAGGACCGGCGACCAACAGCAGCGCGGACGACCTCGAAACGTGTCGTCTGCACCGTGGCGGTGGGTTCACCGGTACCCACGACCGTCTCACCGGCCTCGTGCCGGATCCGCAACGCCCCTGTCTCGCCGCGTTGCCTGCCGACACCGCCGGCAACGCCGCGGAACGCGTACGCGACTGCGTCGGATCGGCGCTCGCCCGCAGCGCCGAGTGCACCGCGCAGGTCATGCTCGTGTGTGACCGCGTCGGTCAACAGCATCGCTCGCATCAGCGGGTCGAACCCCGCGATCATGGGTTCGACGATCGCGCTGCAACGTGCCCACTCGTCGAGCACGTCGCCGATGCTGATGTCCCTCCGAGCCTCGACCTGCGCACTGGTCCAGTCATCGCTCGCAACATCGGCGAGGTTGCCGGCCACGATGTCAGCCGTACCGCCCGCGAGGTGGGCGACGAGGTCACGAACCCGCCACTCGGGAGTGGCCGGCGCAACGCAGCCAAGCTTCAACTCCGGAAGTTCACGTACGAGAGCAGTGATCCGCACCCGGATACCACGATAGATCGCACCCTGATCCATCGCGCTCATGACGTTCACGATAGTTGCCGTCCGTTCCTGCGACCCGTAGCCCCCGTGCGGTCGATCGCGAACGCCGCCCAACCGGCGGCACGGAGCGCTTCCCGGCATGAAGCCGCCCCTGAGTTGTAACTTGCAAGTCACTGCGTTAGATTGCAGAACGCAAGTGATGCGCCATCCGCCCCGAAGGAGACTTGGAAATGGCTGAACGCGTGCTTCTTACCGGCATCAGCGGCTACATCGGGCAGTACTGCGGTGCAGAGCTGCTCAACCAAGGCTTCGAGGTGGTCGGAACCGTCCGCTCCCTGTCGAAAGCCGACGCAACACGGTCCGCCATCGCAGCGGTAGCCCCCGTCGAGCAGTTGGCCTTCGTCGAGGCCGATCTCCTGTCCGACGACGGGTGGGACGAGGCCATGCGGGGATGCAGCTTCGTGATGCACGTGGCGTCACCCTTCGTCCTGGCCGAGCCGAAGGACGAGATGGAACTGATCACACCCGCCGTCGAGGGCACCCGCCGCGTGATCAGGGCCGCCCTGGGTGCCGGGGTGCGGCGTGTGGTGCTCACCTCATCGACGGTGGCCATGGTCACCGGCAAGCCCAGTGGGCGCTACGGACCCGAAGCATGGTCGGATACCAGCGTCAACATCGGCGCGTATGCGAAGAGCAAGACGCTGGCCGAGCAGGCCGCCTGGGATGCGGTGACAGGAAGCGACATGGAGCTCACCGTCGTCAATCCGGGGGCTGTCTTCGGCCCGTCCCTCGGCGCCCAGGTCGATGGCCAGAGTGTCGCACTGATGACCGACATGATCGGCGGCAAGATGCCGATGATCCCCGACGTGGCAATGGGCATGGTGGACGTACGCGATGTCGCCCGCTTGCATGTGGCGGCGATGACGATCCCCGGTGCCGCCGGACAACGCTTCATCGCGGCCACGGCTGAGCCGATCAGCATGGCCCACTTCGCAGAGGTGCTCCGAGATGCCGGCTACTCGAAGGTTCCGTCCCGCAAGGCACCGAACGTGGCGATCAAGCTCATGAGCATCTTCGATCGACAGGCCAAGGGGATGCTTCCCAGCCTCGGCAAGAAGGCCGCGTTCGACAATCACACCACCTTCGACATACTTGAGTGGCAGCCGACGCCGATGGAAACGTCGTTCAAGGAGATGGCTGCCTCGATCTCGGACTAGAAGGTGACATGACCACAGAACCCGACGTGGACGACTTCGACTGGCGCTCGGTGTGCTCCATCACATCCGGCCTCGATGTCCTCGGCGACAAGTGGTCACTGCTCATCGTGCGCGATCTGATCGCCCACGGGACCCGCACGTACTCCGAATTCCGCGAGTCCCCCGAACACGTCTCGACCAACATCCTCGCCTCCAGGCTGCGACTCCTGACATCCCTGGGGATCATCGAGCGCACCAATCCGGACGGAGTGGCACGCAACAATGCCTACCGGCTCACCCCGAGTGGGGTCGCACTTCGCCCCGTCCTCGAGGAGCTCGGCAGGTGGTCGCAGACCTACCTGCGGCGGTACCACTCGGACATGGTCGACAGCGTCTGACCCGATCCAGCAGGCCTCCGCCAGGTGGCCCTCCTGACAGGGGGGATGAACGTAGTCACTACCCCGCGAACCGGTAGTGCCGCCCATCATCCGCACCCGCGTCCCGCCTGGTCCTGTTAGGTTGCATCTTGCAAGTCAGTCGGTTAGATTGTGTTTTGCAACCTAAGACCACCGAGTGAGGAGCGAGTCACCGTGACCGACGCAACGAAGCCCGCCTACGGGCTGGTGCAGATCAACATCAAGGACCCTCAGGTATTCATGGAGAGCTACGCCCAGCACGTCTTCCCCATCTTGGACGAATGGGGGGTCGAGATGATCGCCGGCTCGACGACGCCGGCCACCAAGGAAGGCGTGTTCAGTGGCAACTGGGCTGCCGTCCTCCGCTTCCCGAGCATGGAAGTTGCCGAGGCCTGGTATGACTCAGCGGACTACGAGCCCTTCAAGAATCTCCGTATCAACGAGCTGACCGATTCCGGAAGCCTGGTCTTCGTCGAAGGTCGCTGATCACGTCGCAGCTCGACCGACGCGGGTCCGCCATGCACGCTTGCCCGGAAGGTGCCGTGGCGGTCCGCCCACCCAGTTGTCAGCGACCGGTGGGCTGGGCCATTCGCAACCCGTCAGACCGCTGAGTTCCGCATTGGTCACACATATACGCAGGTGTCCCCGACGTGCCGCAGCGTGACAGCTCGTACGCAGCAGGCGCCCTGGTCGATACCCGCCACCGAGCCGGTGGTCAGAGGAGGGTCGACGGCATGTGCGCAGAACCGCTCATCGCTGCGTGAGGGTCAGATGGGTGACGCCGCTTGGTGACGAGACTGCCTCGACGTCGTAGCGCTCCTCGAGGCCTTCAAGGTTGTCCCACAGTCGAACACCACGGCCGAGCAGGATCGGCACCACCACGACGTGCAGGGAGTCGATGAGGTCGGCGGCGAGGAATTGACGGACGACCGTCGGGCCGCCGCCGATGCGCACGTCGAGGTCACCGGCGGCTTCCCGAGCGAGGTCGAGAACCTCCTGCGGAGAGGCGTCGACGAAGTGGAACACGTTCCCGCCCTCCATCTCGATCGACGGACGCGGATGATGTGTGAGTACGAACACAGGCGTGTGGAACGGCGGGTTCGACCCCCACCAACCGCGCCACTCGTCGTCGGTGCCGACATCGGTCCACGGGCCCTTCTGCGGACCGAACTTGCCCCGACCCATGATTTCGGCCCCGACCCCCACATTCATGCGTTCCGCGAACGCGTTGTCAACGCCGGTCGAGCCACCCGGCTGACCCAGGATGATCGAGTGCCCGAACTGGGTGGCAAACATCCACTCGGTCAGACGGCGGCCGGCGTGACCGAACGGGGCGTCGAAGGTGAGGCCTTCGCCGGTCCCGAACCCGTCCAGGGAGATCGAGAGGTTGTGGACTCGGACCTGGGACATGGCGACCTCCGTAGCATCGGGTGATTGCAGGGCACCTGTCTGACGCTACTGCCGAGCCACGCGGGCCACCTGACCCCGAGGTACCAGATCGCGATGGCTCGCCGCCGGCACTTTCCGCTGGTGGTGCGCCGCCATCCGTCGCCTGGGGACCACGTCAGTACGCGGCATCTGCCTACCGCCTCGGACACAATGGGCCGATGCAGGCGGTTCGAGGGCCACAGTACGGAAGCTTCCCTGTCACGGCTCTGGTGATGGTTCTTTCGATCACAATTCCGTTCGGCATTGCTGCTGCATTCGGGGCGGTCAGCGTCGGAGCGGTTGCAGCGGCGGCTGTGGGCATGTTCTTGTGTGCGGCACTCGTGTGGAGGAGCGCAAGGATCACGGTCGACTCGAAGGGCATTTCATGGCGATTCCCGGGCGGCGGGCTGTCGATCCCCTGGTCGGACATCGGTGCAATCGAGGAGCACCTGCTGAGCGGTCGTGTGGTCCGAATCAGTTCCGGAACGAAGGTGTACTTCTCAATGCTGGATCCCTACTGGAGGAATCGGCCCGTGACGATGGCGATACGGCACCACCTCGTCAATGATCCTCAGAGAGACGCGTAGAGACCGAGGTGCCCCACCGACCCGGCGATAGGGAACAGGCTGGGCTGGCCCTCTACCCACCGCCGTGGAATGAGTACCCGATGGGGCATTGGCCCTCGCCGCCCGTGGGCGCTGTGAACATCCACCATGGACCGATCAGGTGGCGAGAGCACGCATCAGGAAACGTGGCCGCCCCGACATCGGTGAATCCGATGCCGCGAGAGGTCCCGGTGCCGCTCGTGTAGAGAACGAAGTGTCCTTCGGGCGTCGAAACCGCACATTGCCGGTAGGGGGCACGGAGTGGTCCCACGCTGCCGACCACTTCCGACGAACACGGGTGCAGCGGTATGCCGTACTTGCTGCGGGGCGAAGAGCTGAGCTGTTCGAGAGCTGTTTGTGCCCGCGCAGTGGCACCGGTGTCAAGTGCCATGGCCACGGGTAGCGAACACTCGAAAGTCCAGATGCATGCAACCAGTGTCGTCGCAATGATCGAGAGGGCGATGGCCCCTCTTCCGCTGACGATCCAATAGGCGAGCCCGACTGTCGCCAGAACGCATCCGACCCCGAGGACGATGAGAGTTGGGACGACCAACGAAGCACCAGGCCGCGGCAACTCCCAACCCAGGTAGCCGAGCACTGCTGCGACCGAGAGGACGGTCACCAATGTGGCAGGCCATCTCGGTCGGCGGGGCCGGGCTTCAGCAGGCCTGAGCTCTTCCGCCACAGTCACCATGCTCACACCGTACACAGGGTGACCGCTGCCGCAAGGGTGTCCCCCACGCGTACGGGAGTGTGCAGCTCTCGCCAAGGAGTGTAACCCTCTCCTTGCGTTGTGGGGATGCGCCAGCCAACACGACGCGATCGAGACAGGAACGTATGGGGCACGTATTCTCGGTGCGATGCCGATGTCCCCCGCTCCTCCTGTCACTGTCGAGACCGTCCAGAAGGAGACGGCCGATGTCCTCGTCGAACGGATCTTCCTCCGACTGGTCGACAAGGTTCACGAAGGGAGCCGGAACGAACGGTTCGAAGAAGAATGGGCCTACGTCGACAGCCTCTCACCAGGGTTACAGATGCTCTGGTCGACGACGCTCCTCGAAGAGGAGATTTTCAACGGGGGTGTCGAGCAGTACTTCTGGAACTCGTCACACTGGTATGTGGAGCAGGCTCTTCGTGACCTTCCCTTGATCGGAGCTGTCGACCAGCTACGCATCCTTCGAACCGCTGTCGACGTGGTGCGGCAATCGGTGCCCGACACGAAGTGGCGGGATCCGGCTTGGCGATCAGTCCTCCACGCAGCCGGCCCTCTGTCCGAACTCAATGCACTCAGCGACGAGTACTGCGCTCTCGACCCGACCGTTGACGACTATCAGAGGACCTACATCGACCGGCATCGCAGCGAATTCGTTCTCGATTAACGCCGCCGGCCCTGCGGGACGGTGGAGCCCCTCACCCTTCCGAGTGGCTCGAGAGGAGCGTCGGGGCCGGTCGCCGACCCGGCAGCGTTGTGGGATGCCCCACCGAAACCTGCAGCTGCCCGGCTCCTGGCGATGCGGACTGCTCAGCTTTACGAATACCGAGCGCGTGCGAGAGTTCACTGGGAAGCGGGTCCTCTGGCGACAGGCCCCCCGCAACCTGAAACATTCCATCTTGTCCGATGCCTGCGAGCTGGGCTCCCGTCGGATACGACAGGACTCGTCCAAGTGCGACCACGGCGTAGGAGCGCGTCGAATGGCCGGTTCCCTCGGCGTGGAGGCGGTCCGCTGATGAGGCACCGATGACAATCGCCAGGGTGATGCGACCGGCCGGGGTCGGAGCGACATGGACGCCCGAGATCTGCGATGTGCTGAGGGTGGCGGGCCCGAGCATGGTGCAGGCGGCGTAGGCATTGGCACCGTTCTCCACCGGGACGCCAGGCAACGAGCCGGCTACAGGACCGAGTAGGGACACGGGGGCCGAGGAGGGCGGATTCTGTTGGGTCTTGGATGCTCGACAGGTCGAAGCCGACTGCGCCAGGACGGGTCGGAACTGGACCGCGTCATTGGATTGGCCGGCGGGTGCTGACTGCCGGGCCGGAGCAAGTGGTGCCCCCGTTCGAGGTGCTCCCGCACCTCCGACGAAGAGGACGGGAACGACGACGAGAACCGCGACGATCGTGCCGGCAATAGCAATCCCGGTCAGGAACCGACGGCGAGCATGCTGCCGGGCCTCCTTGAACAGTGCTTCGGCATCTGAGGGCTCCACCGCCGCAGGAGGTGGCAGCAAGTTGACCATGACGCTATTCTCATTAGCGTTATGAGTGTTGTCAACCAGGATGTACCAGGCTCCGACGATCCAGGAATCAGCCTCCGGAAGGTCGACCGCACCGCCGACACCTTGCTCTATGAGCAGATCGCTGCCGAGATACGCCGAGCCATCGCCGACGGCGAGGCAGCGCCTGGGGACAAGATCCCCCAGGCAAAAGACCTTGCGGCTGTGCTCGGAGTGAACACGAACACGGTGCTCCGTGGGCTTCCACCGGTCTGACGGACATCCACCATCAGGGGCACGGCCCCGGAAAGGATGTCCACAATGGAGACCATGGAACGGAAGACACCCCGTCCTCGTCGGTCCTTCACCCCGGAGTTCAAGGCCGAGATCGTCGAGTGCTGTCAGCGCGGTGATCGCAGCATCGGCCAAGTAGCTCGGGACTTCGACCTGACAGAGACCGCGGTGCGGGCCTGGGTGCACCAGGCCGAGACCGATGCCGGGGAGCGCCCCGGCCTCACCACCGAGGAGAAGGAGGAGCTCACCCGGTTGCGCCGGGAGAATCGCTCCCTGCGTGAGGACGTGGAGATTCTCAAGCGTGCGACGGTTTTCTTCGCCAAGGAGACCCGATGAAGCTGGACCCCTTCATCGAGGCGGAGAAGATCGCAGGTCACAGCGTCACCAAGACGTGTGGTCTGTTCGAGGTCTCCCGTTCCGCCTTCTATCAACGCAGCTCCGGCGTCCCCTCGGACCGCCAGGTCGGAGACGCCGAACTGACCGAACAGATCGTGGCCGTCCACGACGAGTCCAAGGGCACCTATGGCGCTCCCCGGGTCCACCAGGCACTCCGCCAGCGTCAGGTGGCCTGCGGCAAGCGTCGGGTGACAAGACTCATGCGCATCGCCGGCCTGGAAGGCCGGTGCAAGAAGCGGTGGCGGACGACGACCGTCGCCGATCCCGAGGCCGAGGCGGCCAGGGACCTCATCCAGCGCCACTTCGGACCGTGTCACGAACTCGACCGTCGCTATGTCGGCGACATCACCTACATCAACACCTGGGAGGGGTGGGCCTACCTGGCGACGGTCATCGACCTGGCCAGCCGCAAGGTGGTGGGCTGGGCATTGGCCGACCACATGCGCACCGAGCTGGTCGAAGACGCCCTGTCGATGGCGTTCGCCAACCGGGCCCCCGACGAGGGCGTTGTGTTCCACTCGGACCGGGGCAGTCAATACACCAGCAAGGACTTCGCCGACCTCGCCCGGTCCAACGGCGTCGTGCTGTCGGTCGGCCGGAAGGGCGAGTGCTGGGACAACGCCGTGGCCGAGAGCTTCTTTGCCACCATCAAGCGTGAGCTCATCGACACCAGGTCGTGGCCGACGAGGGCCGGGCTCCGGCGCCACGTCTTCGAGTACATCGAGGGCTGGTACAACACCCGCCGGCTGCACTCGAGCCTCGGCTACCTCAGCCCGGTCCAGTACGAAGCACAGCTCAACATCGCCAACCGTCAGGCAGCATGAACAACTGAAGCAACCTGTCCGTCAAACCGGATCAAGCCCACCACCCGGTGTGTTGCAGGGTCATTGCGTCCGTTACAGCCCCGTTGCATTACTGGGGGAGCACCGCCCCCACCGACCGAGGCGGCTCGCTCCTGGCCAGAGTCGGCTACGCCTGAGGACGAACCACGCTCAGGTCGGTGGGAGGCGGACGTCCAAGGGCGTGAGGCCCGGCCCGGAGCCTCGGGCGGCGGTACCGTGGACCCCGAGGGACCCGAGAGCGACCACAGCCCGGGCCACCTCGGGCATTCCCGAGAGGCGCGACGACGTGGTCGATCCGGACGCATTGCTGGAGCTGGCATGAGTGCGGTCGCCCGGCAGGTCCTGACCACACTTGCCGAACGGATGCAATGTCGGGTCGGTACGTCTCCTGCATGGGCACGATGGGTTCTGATCTCAATGTGTTGCAGAGTCATTGCATCGGTTACAGCCCCGTTGCACTGCGGGGGAAGGCACCGTTGCGGCCCACCGAGGCGTCCACGGTGCTGAGCCAGTCACGATCAACTCCTGTCGATGGCAGATACGGTCGCGATGGTCGCGGCCCAAGGCCCAAAGAGATGGGCACCAGGCCCGGAGGCTCGGGCGGCGGAACCGTCGACTCAACGAGCCTGGCAAGCCGACAGTATCCGCCCAACCTTGGAATCTCCTGAGCCGCACGACGATTCGTTCGATCCTGAAGCCGCCCTCAACCAGGATGCGTCCATCGTGCGGGTCCGGATCGCCACTGCCAGCCAGAAGGTGGGTCGGGTCACTACGCTCGCTGCATGCGCACGTGGGGCTCTGATCTCTATGGTGACCCCTGTCGAGAGTGCGGGTTCGTGTGGACGATCACAACAGAAGAAGCCGTAGCACTCGTCCGTGCACAAGCTGTCTGCATCGAACGCGTGGTGGCGGGAGCAACCGGTGATGAACGGCATCCCGATCTCGCCTGGTCGGTCGCGGAGTATGTCAGTCACGTTGGAGATAATTTTCGGATCTGGGCCGAGCGACTGATGGGAGTCGCCGGAGGGGCTTCACCGGAGGTCGGGGTCTACAACGAAATGGAGTTGGCCTCGGCCCGCAACTACGAGTCGATCCCGCTCCCAGCGGCACTGTGGTCACTCCATCGAGCAGTCGAGGATTGGCTGGGTGCCGTCGATTGCTCGCCTCAAAGCGGAGATGTCGTCCGACACTCCGAGCGCGGAGTGCAAACGCTGCAGGATGTAGCGGTGTCCAATGCGCACGACGAGTTCCACCACCGATCGGATATCGAAAGAATCCTGCTTGCCTCGGGCGGTTGAGCCTCGTGCATGAAGCTGCATGCCGTCCCGTGGGCACCTACGACAGGTTGATGGGGACGCTTGACTGGAATATGCCTTCGACGGACTCTGCCCGAACACGGTCGGCAATTCGCTCGGAGCCTGGGCGACCTCAGGACAGATTCGTCAACTCCTGGTGGCCGCAGACACGGCGAAAGAAGGAGCTTGGATCCCGCCCTTCCGCGGAAGTGCGGAATGAGGAGTCGCACCGCCTCCAACCCGCGTTGCTTGGAGTCCAATGACCTCGTCGGCGATCGGCACCTTGGTGCTGATCGCAGCCGCCGCAGCTCTGGCGCCGTTCATTTCAGAAGGGCTCAGTCGCCGGGTAGCCGTTCCCGAAGTGGTCGTGCAGATTCTCCTGGGCGTCGTCCTCGGACCGTATGTGCTGGGCATTGCCCATCCCGGCGAGATCGTGAAGGCGCTGTCCGAGTTCGGACTTACCTATCTGATGTTCCTCGCAGGTGCCGAGCTCGATCTCGCCCGAGTCGGTGAGAGCCGTCTCCTGCTGGCGACGAGCGGCTGGTTCCTCTCCTTGGCTCTTGCGATTGGACTCAGCGCATTGTTGGTTGCCACCGGTCTCGTGCGTGACTCCCTGGTGATCGGCCTGTGTCTCACCACCACGGCGCTTGGCACCTTGCTGCCGACGCTGAAGGATGCCGGCGTGTTCCAGACTCGGTTCGGAACGACCTTGCTTGCTGTAGGCGCACTGGGCGAGTTCGGACCGATCGTGGCCGGAACGCTGCTCTTGACCACCAGGAATGCAGTTGTGACCGGTGTCTTGACTGTGACGTTCATCGCTCTGTCAGTGGGTGCTGCGATTGCCGCGATGCGAGTGCGCCCGCCGGGGTTCGTCGGGATGGTGCGACGGCATCTGCACACCACGTCTCAGCTTCCCGTCCGGATCTCCCTACTTCTGGTGTTTCTGCTGGCCTATCTGGCGCTGAAATTGGGACTCGACGTGCTGGTGGGAGCGTTCGCCGCCGGCATTGTGGTCCGACTGTTCATTGCCGGTGACGAAAGCGAACTTGTGACCAGCAAGCTCGAGACGATCGGATACGGCTTCCTGATCCCGATCTTCTTCATCGTCAGTGGAATCACGCTCGATCTCCAGGCGCTTGTGGATCACCCCTTGACGTTGGTTAGCGTTCCGCTGTTTTTGGTGCTGTTCTTCGTCACGCGCGGTGCACCTGCACTCGTTCTGTATCGAAGAGCGTTGCCCAGCTCTCAGCGATGGGCGCTCGCATTCTTCGCATCAGCCGGACTACCCCTTATCGTGGCGATCACCACAATCGGTGTGGACGAAGGCAAACTGAAGCCAGCAAATGCCGCCGCTTTGGTGACCGCAGGAATGCTGTCCGTACTGATCTATCCGCTTCTGGGATTTTGGAAGTTGAGGACTATGGCCAAGTGAGTGAGCGGGGAGCATGAGACCTGACCAGCAATGGCGGTCATGGCTGCCCACTCCGAGGGGTACTCGGGCCGGTGGTGGAAGTACATCCGGGCGGCTCGCTCGCGCACCTCCGGCGAATAGGGACACCTTGGCATGATGTCTCCGATCGAGTTGGAAGCTCGACGGACACCGACGTCAGCGGCGTGAGTCCAGTCAGTTGGCTGCACTAAACCCGGGACAGGCCAGAGCCTCCGGGATTCCCGGGGCGGTTCAGACTTCAAGTTGAGGCCTGCTGGTGCCGATACTTGAGCCATGTCGAACTCGAACTTGCCGGACGATGACCTCGGCGCCTCAGAAGCGATCTTCATTCGAGTTGCCCGAGTGGCGGACGATGGATTCACG
>Ga0209067_10001831_pt1 | contig 12882 bp, 9 predicted proteins | sample ColStrG_CSR_2013_FD_187199 | JGI IMG/M metagenome (GOLD analysis project Ga0209067, IMG submission 187199) | Freshwater sediment microbial communities in response to fracking from Pennsylvania, USA - Cold Stream Run_MetaG_CSR_2013 (SPAdes)... | ecosystem: Environmental > Aquatic > Freshwater >... | reverse complement strand
GATTTCGAAGGCGGTTGGAAAACCGGTCAAGCTGCTGTGGACCCGTGAAGACGACATGACGCACGATTTCTATCGTCCTATGGCGCTGACGCGCATGACCGGCGGCCTGGAATCAGGTGGCAAGCCGGTCGCGCTGACCTTCCAGATGACCTCGCAATCGGTGACGCAGCGTGCGTTCGGTCTGCCGAAAGACACCCTGGATCCATTCATGGCCGAAGCAGCCGTAGTGCCGTACGCCATCCCGAACATGACCCAGGACATGGTGATTCATGATGCCGGTTTGCGGGTCGGTTACTGGCGCTCGGTGAGCCATTCGCTCAATGCCTTCCCCAACGAATGTTTTATCGACGAGATGGCGCTGGCGGCAGGAAAAGATCCTTATGATTTTCGGATGAGCATGCTGGACAAACAGCCGCGCTTTATCAATGTATTGAAGCTGGCGGCAGAGAAAGCGGGATGGGGCAAGCCAGTGCCGGCAGGCCATGCACGCGGCATGGCACTGATGGAAGGTTACGGTACCTATATGGCGCAGGTGGCCGAGATCTCCGTCAAAGATGGTCTGATCAAAGTGCATCGTGTTGTGGTGGCGGTTGATCCGGGCCAGATGATCAATCCGGATACGGTCGAAGCGCAGATTCAGTCCAGCATCGTGTTTGGCCTGTCAGCGGCATTGAGTGGCGATATCACGCTGGTCAAGGGTCGGGTGCAGCAGACCAACTTCAACAACTACACAGTCCTGCGTATGCATGAGATGCCCAAGATCGACGTGGTGTTAGTCAGCAGCACGGAAAAGCCGGGCGGCATAGGCGAACCGGCAACGGCACTGATTGGGCCGGCGGTGGCGAATGCGCTGTTCGCTGCAACTGGCAAACGCGTCCGCAGGCTGCCGCTGTCAGCAGAAAATATCAGCAAAGCGTAAGGCCACAACCGGCTCGTCGAAACGCCAGATTCGTAGGGTGCAATACCATTGCACACAAACCATCATGTTTCGGTGAGCCCGGCTTAAGTTGATACATAAGGGGTGCAATGGTTAAGGAGTGTTCGCCTGCATGCGAACACCGTTAACCGGTAGGTTTTTCAGAACGACCGCTCAATGAGGATGAAGCTTTCTGGACAGGACCTGATCCGGGTCTGATCATTTTTGTCGTGGTTGATTGCTGCCGTAACAGTCGGCTCCGACACACAGCCAACTGTCACAACAACGTGAGAATGACGCCTCTCAGATCAACTCCACCGCCAGATTTTTGGTCCGGGGTCCAAACCGGTAAATCACGGCGGCAATGATAAGCATCGCGCAGCCTATCACTACAAATACACCGGTTACCCCGCCCAATTTCAGCACCGCTGCAATCATGAAGGCATTAAAGATCGCCGCCAACCGTCCCCATGAATACACAAAACCTACCGCACGCGCACGAATCGCGGTTGGAAACAATTCTGCCTGATAGGCGTGATAACTGTATGACAGCATATTGCTGGCCAGCGTCAGGCACACGCCCAGTGCAATCACTGACACCATGTCACTCACCTGACTGAACAGCAGACCGGCAAACAGGATGATCAGCGACATGGCAATAATCACGGATTTGCGCTCCAGCCGATCCGCAATCAACAGGCCCAGCAACGGTCCGATGGGCGCGGCCAGTGCGATCAGGCTGGCGTACTGCAGACTGGTGGTGATGGTAATACCATGTTTGATCAGCAATGTGGGTACCCAGCTGGCAAAGCCGTAATAGCCAATGGTCTGAAACACGTTGAACACAATCATCAGAATGGTTCGGCTGCGCCAGGGTGCGCGCCACAGGTCAGCAAACTGGCCGCTTTCGGGAATACGCGGCACGACTTTCGGGCCCGGCAGGGCAGCTCCGTATTCTGCCTGTACCTGTTGTTCAATTTTTGACAGCACCGCCTCTGCTTCGACCAGCCGCCCCTGCCCTGCCAGCCAGCGCGGGCTTTCGGGCAACGCGCGTCGTATCCACCAGACAAATACCGCTCCGTGACAGCCGATCAGCACCACCCAGCGCCAGCCGTCCAGTCCAAACAAGGTTTGCGGTACCAGCCAATAGGACAGAAATGCCGCGACCGGCACGGAGACAAATCCGAGGGCCTGACCACAGGCGAAGGCGCGGCCGCGCAGTTCTTTGGGTACCAGCTCAGTGAGGTAGGCGCCGATCACGACCAGCTCGGCGCCGATGCCGATGCCGGCGACCAAGCGCCAGCAGTTCAGTCCAAACGCCGTATCCTGGAATGCCATGCAGGCATTGGCGATGACGTACCAGAGCAGCGACCACGTGAAGATGGCGCGACGTCCGTAGCGGTCTGCCAGAAATCCGGCCAGCGAGGTACCGATGAACAGGCCGGCGAACAGCGCTGCCACAAAACCGGCCACACCGGTGCTGCCAAACAGGCCGGGCGTCGTGGTCGTCAGCATCCCGCTTTTGACCAGGCCCGGCGCGATGTAAGCGGTATAGAGCAGATCATAGAGTTCAAAAAAATAACCGAGGCTCAGCAGAATGACCAGTTTCCAGACCGCGCGCGTGACGGGTAAGCGGTCCAGTCTGGCACTGATGACCGCGGCGCCGGACTGGTTCAGATCGATGAAATCTCGCATGACATCCTCCCGGTTGATTGTTGCGCCTGTCGGGATGCGGCAGTCTGACGACACGCAGCGAGGGCGCAGGTCGACTATCTTGCCACAAAATTAATCAAAATCTGCCTTGCAGAGTGATAAAGGGGACATAATCCGGCTCAGATTGCCGTGCACCCAGCGGCCAAGCTGGCGTGTTTATCCAAAAGCTGACATAGTACCGCCAGTTTCCAGCTCACCTGACAGCCCATCATGACAACCAACCCAGCGCAAACGCAATCCGATATCTGGTCCGACTGGCTGCTGCATCGGCGCCACGGCGACAGCGCACAACAGGCAGACAATCTGCGGCCCGCTATCGACAGCTACGCTGCCAGAGTGCTGGAGGGAGCGAAACTGCAGACCGGAATGACGCTGGTCGACGTCGGCACCGGTGAGGGTCTGATTGCGTTGCTGGCCATAGCCCGCATCGGTCCGTCACTCAAGGTCATCATGACCGACATCTCCCTGCCCATGCTGCATTACACCGAGCAGCTGATCGCGCAACGCGGCATCGGCAATGAATGCAGTTTCATTCATGCCTCCGCAGAGGATTTATCGGCCATACCGGATAATTCTGTCGACGTGGTCACCACGCGTTCAGTGCTGGCCTATGTGGCAGACAAGCGACTGGCCTTTCGGGAAATGTTCCGCGTACTCAAACCGGGCGGACGCATCTCGCTGGCCGAGCCGGTATTCCGCGACGATGCCATTAAAATTCTGGCCATGAAAAACTGGATCGATCAGCATCCTGACCACGAACAGACACGCTACATGCAACTGGTACATCAGTGGAAATCGGCCCAGTACCCGGATACGCTGGAAAAAATTGCGGCCGATCCGATGACCAATTATTCCGAGCGGGATTTGTTCATCATGGCCACCGAAAGCCGGTTTGCCGAAATTCATGTAGAGTTGCACATCGATTCGACGTTGCGTGCCGCGCCACAATGGGACCAGTACATTGAATGCTCGCCTCACCCGCTGGCCCCACCATTGAGCATCATTCTGCAGCAGCACTTTACGCCGGAAGATCGACATTTTTTTGAGCAGACCATGCGGCCGTTACTGGAAAAGGGGGAGCTTGAAGGCATAGAACGTATGGTGTATTTAACAGCAACCAAACCTGTTTCAGCTTGAATTGTCGGAAGTTTGAGATAAAACAAGTGAACGCAACAAAAGTTTAGTTACTATCACACGAGAATTCAGGTACCCGGAACCAACCAAATCATTCAACCCAATAAAAAGGAAACACCATGGACAGTAAGAATCTTGCACCACGTCGTCGCTTCATGAAACTGAGCGGCATGGCATTGTCGGTTATTCCGCTGATGCTGATTGCTGACAAATCAGGCGCAGCAACCAATGCCGGCATGCGTACTGCCATGAAATATCAGGACAAGCCAAATGGCGATAAAGAATGCTCCGGCTGCATGCAGTTTGTACCTGGCAAAACTGCCACCGATCTGGGTGGATGCAAACTGTTTGCCGGTGATACAGAAGTATCGCCAAAAGGCTACTGCGTCGCCTGGGTTGCGAAGGCCAAGTAAATTGCCCAACTAAGTTACACAACTAAGTTACCCAACTTAGCTGTCCAGGCAATTCAGTATCACAGTTAACTCTGCCTTGCCTGTTTCCAATCGAGGAAGTCCTACATCTCGATTGGAAACCATTCCTGATTTACTTCCTGATTCACTTCCCTCGTTGTTCCTTTATTGTTCCTTGCTCCCCGGCCGACAGGCTGTTTGACAGCGCCGGTCTGCCGGGAGATACTGCCCAGTTTTCACCCGTCCCAAAAGTTCATCGCTAACGGTTCAACTGTAACCGAGCGGCCTCTTATCCGAAGCCCCTTGAAGGAAAATAAATGATCCCTGTTCGCCTGCTCATGATTGCCGCTACCGTGGCAATGGCCAGTTCAGTCAACGTCCTGGCCGACTCAATTTCTGACAACCCTTTTTACACCGCAAGTGCCTTGCCGTTTCAGGCGCCGCCGTTTGACAAAATCAAGGACGCCGACTACCAGCCCGCCATTGATGAAGCCATCCGCCTGCATAACCTGGAAGTACAGCAGATTGCCGGCAATCCGGATGCGCCCACGTTTGAGAATACCTACGTGGCACTGGAAAAATCGGGCCAGATGTTGAATCGCGTGCTGCAGGTATTCAACGCCGTCGCCGGCGCCAACACTGATCCGGTTCTGCAACAGCTGCAGGAAGACATCGCCCCAAAGCTGGCTGCACACAACGATGCCATTTATCTCAACAGCACACTGTTTCAGCGCGTGGCCGCAGTCCACAAACAACTCGGCACAATGAAACTGGATGCCGAATCGAAGCGTCTGGTGACGGTGGTGTACCGCACTTTTGTGCTGGCCGGCGCGAAGCTCTCCGATGCCGAAAAGACCAAACTGAAAGCATTGAATGAAGCAGAATCCACGTTAAGCTCCCAGTTCGGCAACAGGCTGCGTGACGCCACCAAAAAAGCCGCGCTGGTCGTCGACAGCAGGGAAAAACTGGCAGGTCTGTCTGATGCCGAAATTACCGCTGCTGCGCGGGCCGCAAAAGACCGTGGACTGCCCGAAGGCAAATTTGTCCTCACTCTGCAAAACACCACCCAGCAACCCTTGCTGCGCGACCTGACTGATCGCAGCACCCGCGAAGCGCTGTTCAAGGCATCCTGGAACCGCACTGAAATGGGAGATGGCAACGATACCCGCAAACTGATCGTGCGCATTGCTGCAATCCGCGCCCAGCAGGCCAAATTACTCGGCTTTCCGAATTACGCAGCATGGAAACTGAACGATCAGATGGCAAAAACGCCGGCAGCGGCAATCGGCTTCATGCAGAAACTGGTACCGGCCGCCACCGCACGTGCCCAACGCGAGGCCAAAGACATACAGGCCAAAATCGATCAGGACCAGGCCGCGCTGAATCAACCGAGCTTCAAGCTGCAACCCTGGGACTGGGAAATGTATGCCGAGCAGGTAAAAAAAGAACGCTATGACGTCGATGAAAATCAGATCCGTCCGTATTTTGAAATCAACAACGTGCTGCAGAACGGCGTCTTTTATGCAGCGAATCAGTTATACGGTCTGACGTTCAAGGAACGTCACGACCTGCCGGTATATCAGGAAGATGTGCGGGTGTTTGACGTATTTGATCAAGATGGTCAGCAGATCGCTTTGTTCTACTGCGACTACTTCAAACGCGACAACAAAAACGGCGGAGCCTGGATGGATAACTTCGTCGGACAATCAACCTTGCTCGGCACCAAGCCAGTCATCTACAACGTCACTAACTTTACCAAACCGGCAGCAGGACAGCCGGCGCTGCTGTCGTTTGATGATGTCATCACCATGTTCCATGAGTTTGGGCACGGTCTGCACGGCATTTTTGCCAACGAGAAGTATCCGACTTTATCCGGCACCAGTACCGCACGCGATTTCGTCGAGTTCCCTTCGCAGTTTAATGAGCACTGGGCGACGGAACCGGCTGTCTTCGCGCACTACGCCAAACATCATCAGAGCGGCGCTGCCATGCCCGACGCCTTGGTAGGCAAAATGAAGAATGCCGGCAAATTCAACAAGGGTTACAGCATGACCGAACTGTCCGCTGCTGCCCTGCTGGATCTGGACTGGCACAGCATTTCAGCCAGCGCACCGCTGCAGGATGCGGACAGGTTTGAAGTGGCCGCGTTGAAGAAAGATAAAATTTACCTCGCTGAAGTGCCCTCACGCTATCGTTCCAGCTACTTCCTGCATATCTGGGGCAATGGCTATGCCGCCGGTTATTACGCCTATCCCTGGACCCAGATGCTGGCCGATGACGCCTACGACTGGTTCCAGACCCATGGTGGCCTGACCAGCGCTAACGGTGACCGATTCCGTGCGCTGATACTCTCGCGCGGCAATACCGAAGAACTGGCGCAGATGTACAAAACGTGGCGCGGCAGCGATCCGAAAATTGCACCGATGCTGGAGAATCGCGGGTTGAAATAAACCGGGTGGGGATGGGTCACGTTGGGTGGTGCAGCAGGGGTTTCAAGGAGCACAGCTCCTTGCCTGCGGAACGGTGTTCGCATGCAGGCGAACACTCCTTAACCCAGGGGTTTCAAGGAGCACAGCTCCTTGCCTGCGGAACGGTGTTCGCATGCAGGCGAACACTCCTTAACCCAGGGGTTTCAAGGAGCGCAGCTACTTGCCTGCGGAACGGTGTTCGCATGCAGGCGTACACTCCTTATACCATTGCACCGGCCGCTCATTGTCCGCGAGATGGTGCAATGGTATTGCACCCTACGAATCTGGTTTTCGATGAGATGCCTTAAATTGATGCATATGGATGCATGAATTATTGCATCCAACAACCCACCATCCTCTGAAATTTACGTTGGCCCGGCGATCTTTTTCAGGATCTCGGCTTCCTGCAGCAAGGACTCCACCGCCCGCTCAAACGTCGGCGCGGTTTCAACAAAGGTGATGCTGTGACCGGACAGCGCCTGGCTTAACGACACCGGGCAATAGATTAACGGGTTGGGAGACTTGTCCAGCCTGAACATGAACAGCGCGCGATTCTTCGCCACCCAGACCAGTCGGCCAAACTGACAGGCACCATTGATTTCGCACTCAACCCGGGTGCCGACCTGCATCTCCGCGAGCCATTCATGTTCGACTTTAGACGCATAGCCGTCCACCGGTTTGATATGCAGAATGGCATCGACACCTTTTTTGGCCAGCGCCGCCTTGATCCCGGAACCATCCAGTGGCGTGGGTGCGACGGCTTTGGACGTGTTTGCCTCTTCCTGAATTGCCTCAAAACGAAACATCTGGCGCAGCTCGCTCAGCGTTGGCAATTTTTTGTCCGTGGTGTTGTCGGTATTGGCCAGCACACGCGCATGGACCGCAAGCAGCTCATCCAGTTCCTGCCTGGACTCTTCGTCGGTCAGCTGCAAGGCCTTCAGACCACTCTTGATAATCTTGACCAGTTTCGGCAACAGCCGGATCAACGCCAGCCGTTCTTCGGTGCTCACCTTATCCTGCACGCTCCAGACCAGATCGGGCAAGGCGTTGAAAAACACCTGCAGGCGCGCCGATTTGGAATCATCGTCTGTTGCGCTGCCGAATTTGATCGACGCCTTGACCAGCACATGGACCCATTTCTGCAGACAGAAATTCACCACCGACTGTTCTATTTTCAGCGGCAATAAAATTTCACTGACTGACGTCGTGATCCGGTAAGTCAGATCTTCCACCCGCTGCGCTGCCTCGATCGCTTCAACGTGACGTTTGGTCAGCGCATCGCCATGGCGCATTTCCGCTTCCATGAATTTTTTCAGCTCGTCCAGACAGTTCACAAAAATGCCGTTATCCTGCTGAAAATCTTCCAGTATCTTTTTTACGATGCGCTTGATTTCGACGCCGACTTCCTGTCCATAATGAGATTCAGTCGGCGCACCAACCGACACCATACCCATGTGATTCAACAACTGCCGGGTTGGATGATCCAGCTGCTGCAAGGTGCCGGGATCGAGCACGGCGGACTTTAAAAATGGAATTTGCAGTCGACCAATCTGGTTGCGCAGATTTTCCGGAATCTGGTCATCGCGATGCATGAGTTCAAACAGGACCGCAATCAAATCCAGCGCCATGCGTTCGGAATGATTGACCAAACTGGTATCGATCTGATCGTGCAGGACTGCGCTCTGGGAGTCCGCACCGGTTGCCCCTGCAGCACGCAATTGCAGTTCGTTGAGCCGCGAGAGCAAATCGGCCGAAGCGATATTCGGCATGCCGTTCTGAGGCTGACCGGTCAGCGAATTTGTGCCGTACGAACCGGATGATCCTAACAGATTGTTGATCAGCCCCTGGAACGCGACCAGCGGACTGACATTGACCTGTTCACCCGAAACCTGCCCGATCGGGGCGGCCTGCTGCATCAGATTCAACAGGCGCTGCAAAGTGGGCAGCATGTCAGGAGAAAAACCGGTGGCCACCGCATCGGCGTGGTGCTTGCCTGGCTCGCCGGCATAGTGCTGCGCTGCTTCGACCTGGGGACTGTCATGGCGCTGCTCCGACGTCGGCCGTCCGTGCTGTGCATCGGGACGATTCCGCGAGGTCGGGCGGGTATACATCTTGGGACTGACGCCGCCCGCCTTGAAGACCTCACACAGTTCCAGATAATAGTCGGGCAGGTAAATCGCCAGCGAATTGGTTGCATAGTTCAGCAGGAAATTCCTGACCCGCTCATCTTCCACCATCGTGCACAACACCGAGTGCAGTGTGCGGGCAATTAATTCCGGACGAAACGGATTGTCTTTTTCCTTGATATCCGGCTTTTCCAGCAACTGGGAAATGATGAAGGTCACCTGCCCCAGGCATTCGCTGCACGAAGCACTGAGCCTGCCGACCAGATGGCCGACTTCAATCTGGCGATTGATGGTCTGATCATCAATCAGGCTCAGACTGGTGGCGGCGATATTCACCAGGTCTACATGCTCATCCGAATACATGGCATGCAGCGCCTGTTCCAGCTTTTGCCGGTACTGGGTTTCGAGACTTTTCAACAGATCATCACCAGCCTTGCGCAAAAAGTGACGCGCGGCATTCACTGCCCTGTAATCGGTCGTCGCTGAATTGACTGACAGGGCCTTGGCCAGCTCCTGATCCGAATTTTGCGCCATGCGCTGCACCAGCACCGAAAAATTCTTGAGGGCGCTCTGCCTGGCTAACTGGATAACCTGTTGATGTTGATGCATGTGCAGTCGGCCCGGTCAGGAGTGAGTGATATCCAAAATCAGCTTACTGCGCAATGGCGCACTGCCGATATTCGCAGCGGGCCAGCAACACGCGGCCATCATTGCATTGCAGCCGATACGACTCGATGGTCGGTCCGTCGCTGGCGGTCAGGTCGGCACCACGACTGAATTCACAGGCCTGGCGGCGCGCCAGTTTTTCCACGGCGAAGGCGGACTTTCCGAATTTGGCTGCCGGTGCCGCTGCAGCTCTGATGGGACTGATGACGGCATCCGCGGCAGTCGCGGCAACTGAGGCAGTCTGCTGAACTGCAGAACCGGCGATCAGTTTTGATTCGGCAACGCCGGCCTGCCCGGTTGGCTCATCCACCAGCTGTATCTGATTTTTTGCAGACAGAAATCCCATTTTCACTTCCTGCCAGACAAAATAATTTTTATTTGCTTCAAGCGTGAGCGACAGCAGCGAATCGTTTTCAGCATGCGCCGCCAGATTGTAGACGCCCGGATCAAGCAGCAACTGGAAATAGGTTTTGGCGGCAGTCTGTCCCACCGGCCTGCCGTTGATATCGACCGACATGGCAATCGCCGCAGCAATCAATTCATTGCGGTAGATGTACAAATTGGCCTTGTCACTGACCGTGGCGAATTCTTTGGCTTTGCTGTCCTGTTCGCCCGATGCCATCGGCACGGAAGCGCATCCGGCGAGGAACAGGGTCATGGCTAAGGCGATGAGCGTGGCGACGTGCTTCATATTTCTCCCGATTGATCAGTTCATTATTGTAAAAACAGCCCACAATGCAAGGCGAGTATTGTTGCTGATTGGAAATGCTGACTGAGCTTATCGTTTCGTGTTGTATTTGTCTACGCTCGCGTCGGGTATTTTTTGGCTGTCATGGTGCACATGAGCGGGAGCAACGGGCCTGTGATGCTGCCAAAAGGGGTGCCTGTGCTGCTGAAAAGATGCACACTGGCGGATTTGATCGTCCCGGTCGGGACAGCGATGGTGGGCACGACGTTACTGGATTTAGTCACATTTTTTCAACACCGGTTGCCACATTTTTATGTTGCTTGTCACTTCTTGCAAGAATGTTTACACTCCATCGGAATCAGGATGAAAAAAATGCGCGCAATAATTGTGATAGTGATGCTGGCACTGGCAACCGGATGTTCCCGCGAAAAAACCACGCCTCCCGCAGGTAAAGCCAACGCCCCCGCAGCGAATTCGGCTGAAGCCACCAATCCGAAAGACGTGAAACTGCAGGGTCTGATGCGTGCCACGTTCGGCAAGAAATTCCGCCCCACCAGTCTGGACGCCTTCGCCGATCTGCCCGACCCCGAAAACCGCCAACAGATCAATACCTATATCGTCACGCCGGTCGCCACCACCGCGCTGAAAAACGGCACCACAGTTTTGGTTGCCAATGCAGTGCAGTCCGACGAAAACGGCGTGGCAGAAGTCGCCCATGTCACGGCCGGGCTGTTGTGCATTTATTTTCTGCAAAGCGAAAACGGGCAGTGGAAGCTGATTCGCAAACAGGAAAATGTGGCCTCGCTCGGCTCTTTCGGCAACATCGGCCACGTGACGTGGGCCAACCTGACCGAGGGCAGGCCCGGCATGGTGATTACCAATGGCGGTACCTGGCAGGGTGAATCGATTGCATTTATTTCCATCTTTGATCTGACTGCCGGGGACATAACCGATCTGGCTGCTGAACCGATTGCGCTGCAGTCAGACAATGAAGGCAACTGCATCGCCGAGCGCGACAGCTGCTGGAATATAGTCGGCACCTGGGAATTCAAGTCTGGGACGGGCACGAATGGTTATGATGATCTGATGATGCACTTCAGCGGCAAAAAAGCGCCATCCACTTCGGCCTCGGATAAAAGCACGGTGACTGAAGTCGATGAAACTGCCACGTATGCGTTTGATGGCAAAAGCTATCGACTGGTCAGCGGACGCAATCCGGTACCGGAAATCTAGAGCACCAGTTGCAGCCAGATTTCATTGCGCCGCAAAAACCAGGGCATGAACGGCGGATCGTAACGTGAATAGACCGGCTCACCCTCCCAGACCAGATTGGCCGCTTTCAGCGCCTCTTCCAGCAGCGCCAGATGTTTGCGGTAATTGGCGTCCGTCCAGAAACCCGCATAGCGGATCACTGCCACGCGCGCCGGTGGCACTTCGCGCAGTGTCACCCTGGTGTCCAGAGGTTCAGGTGCATTCGCCAGACTGAGGTCTTTGGGCAGCACGAACCGCACAATATAGCCGCCTGGTGCCTGGGTCTGCGTAACCGGCGCAGTCATCGCCAACCTGACCGGCTCGGCACTCTGGGTCACCGGAGCGGTCATCGCCATTGTGCGTTCGCCCCGGTTCTTGCCAAAAATGTAGCCAGCCAGGATAGGAAAGGCCCGGCTGCCGGCCTGGTCTGCCGGTCCGTCGACCAGCACTTCGGCCACGGTGTAAGCGGCGTAGTCACGGATTTCCACGTCATTGATCTGTTGAACGATTTTAAAATCCGGTTCTTCGGTTGCTTTACTGGCCATGGGAAAGGTGATTAAAAAAAGAAGTGCCATCATCGAACAGGTCCAGACACGCTGCGCTGAAGCTGAAACTGTCAGCCCGAGCTGCAGTGCTGCAAAATGCCACTTCATGCTTTCATCCTTTCAGGTTGACCTGGCAGATTCAATGAACCGTGACGATCGACGGCGCGCCCAGCCAGTTTTCGCTACATGGCTGATCTTATTTTTTCGCATCAAAAATGGGCGGCAAACATTGAACATTGCTGATCAGGCCTTCGGAGGGGGAACCCGGGTAGAGTGGAAAAACCGGATACGCCAGGCGCCTTCGCGGTACTCAAGCACTGCGGACTCCAGCCATTCGATCGGCGTCCTGACGCCCGCCGCTTCAACAGAACCGCGGTTGGTGTAAGTCAACCACGCCTGATCACAGGCCACATGCACTTCGGGGTCGTTCACCGTCCATTCAAATTTCATCCCCTGGTCGTGCAACGTTTTGATCAGTCCCATCAGCGATTCGGCAGTGAAGCGGGTTCCGAGATCGAAGGCGTAGTAATCGGGTGTCACCAGGGATTGAAACAAGGCGAGGTCGTCTGTTTGCGCGGCGGCATACATCTGACGAATGACGTCAGCAACCTGTTGCTGAGCGCCCTGTGCTGGCGCGCAGGTTGGCGCGCTGGCGCTGGCAGGTGCGGCCATCGTCAGATAGAACGACAGTAACAGCATCCCGTGCAACACCAGCCGATACGGATGAACCATTGCTGCAGATGTCAAGCGTCCGGACTTCGCACAATTCAACATGATTGCCCTTTCAAGGTTAAGAAGTGGGCAACCATGTCGCCCGGAACAAAACAGGTCAAGTTGGCACCTGACTAAGTGGGCGGCCAGCCTCCTGCGATTCAGCCGGGTTTGCGTTCCAGCCAGGATTTGACGCCGGGATGTGCACCGACAGAGTGATAAACGCGCATTAATTTCGGACAAAGATCAAAAAC
>Ga0209067_10001830_pt1 | contig 12886 bp, 9 predicted proteins | sample ColStrG_CSR_2013_FD_187199 | JGI IMG/M metagenome (GOLD analysis project Ga0209067, IMG submission 187199) | Freshwater sediment microbial communities in response to fracking from Pennsylvania, USA - Cold Stream Run_MetaG_CSR_2013 (SPAdes)... | ecosystem: Environmental > Aquatic > Freshwater >... | reverse complement strand
ACGCTGGTCTACCCGATTCACGGCGCGCAGCTCACCGCCCAGGCCTACTTCGGCGGCAAAACAGATCTTGTCGGAGACGGCAATTTCTTCCATTGACGAAATGATGGACACACACAGGGCCAGGTCAATGGCCGGATCTTCCACGTAAATGCCGCCGGCCATATTTACAAAAACATCTTGTGTGCCCATGCGAAACCCGCAGCGTTTTTCCAACACGGCGAGTAGCATGTTGAGGCGCTTTTGGTCGAAGCCGTTGGGTGTGCGTTGCGGGGTGCCGTACGAAGCGGGGCTCACCAGCGATTGAATTTCAATTAGCAACGGACGGTTCCCTTCGATGGTCGCGCCGATGGTGGCGCCGCTGAGCTGGCTGTCTTTTTGCGAGATGAGTATCTCCGATGGATTTGACACTTCGCGCAAGCCGTTGCCTTGCATTTCATAAATGCCGATTTCAGATGTCGAGCCAAACCGGTTTTTGGTCGTGCGCAAGATTCGGTAGGCCAGGTGTCGATCACCTTCAAACTGCAGCACGGTGTCCACCATGTGCTCCAGCACCTTTGGCCCTGCCAGCAGCCCATCTTTGGTAATGTGGCCTACGAGGAAGACAGGGGTGTTGGTTTCCTTAGCAAACTTCATCAACTCTCCCGCGCACTGGCGCACCTGGCCGATGCTGCCCGCGACGGAATCGAGCATCGGCGAAAAGAGCGTCTGAATGGAGTCGATGATGAGCAACTGCGGTTCGAGTTGCTCAATGGATGAAAAAATATTTTTTGTATTGGTTTCAGTAAGGACGAAGAAGTGATCTGCCTGCGACTTAGGCGTGAGCCGCTCGGCGCGCATTTTTATTTGTTGCTCGCTTTCTTCGCCCGTGACATAGAGAATCTTAATTTTTTTTAGCGCCAAACCAATTTGAAGCATAAGTGTTGATTTGCCGATTCCTGGTTCGCCGCCAATTAACACGAGGGAGCCGGGCACGATACCGCCGCCGAGCACGCGATTCAGTTCGTGGTCGGGAGAAGCGATTCGCACTTCCGTTCCCTCTTCAATTTGCGGGAGCGTCTTGGGTTTGCTGATTTTAGATTTGGTGTCCGTTCGCCATTCGTTTTTATTTGTTTCGTTTTTTGTGATGACTTCTTCGACGAAGGAATTCCAGGAATTGCAGGACGGGCATTTGCCCAACCACTTGGCAGACTCATATCCGCACGACTGACAGAAGAATACGGTTTTAGATTTCGACATGGACGGAAAGATACTGAGAACGCGCCTCGGAATAAATTTTTTTTTGCTGTGCGAAATCTGCTATTTTTATCTAAACCTACTCCCATGAAAATAACTCCCCTTGGGCTATTTCTTGCGCTCTCCATTGCTGCAAATGCTCAATACCAGCCCAGTGAATTCGGCCACGTAAGCCTTGACGAGATGAAAATGGAGAAATATGCGAAAGATACATCAGCAACAGCCTTGATATTGTTTGATAAAGGCGATACCAATCTGGATGATAATTTACGGGTGACGTTTAGGCGTCATGTGCGCATAAAATTTTTTTCACGTGCATCGATTAGCCGCTGGGCCAATCAAAAAATTTCGCTTGATAAAACGAACGATGGTCTTTCAAAATTAAAGGCGGCAACCTACAATTTAGAGAACGGCAAAATCGTGCAAACCGAAATGGATGATAAATCAATATTTAAAACGAAAGTTGACAGATGGACCAATGAGGTCAGTTTTACATTGCCCAATGTAAAAGATGGTTCCGTCATTGAATTTTCCTATACGGTGACGACCGCTGCTAGTTTGCTTCCCGGCTGGCAGTTTCAACAGAACGTACCAAGCTTATGGAGTGAATATGAAGTTAGAATTCCACGCATATTTACCTTCGACAAGGAAATGCGTGGCTTTCTTCCCATTACCAAACACGAGACTAAGAATGACGGCGACTATGAGCGTTTTATTTTGACGGACGTGCCGGCCTTTAAAGAAGAGCCGTTCACCAAAAACTCTGATGATTACGTTTCCAAAATTGTTTTCCACTTGAATCAGATTTTGGTTCCCGGCAATCCAGTGGTGAAGTTCAATAAAACTTGGGCAGGAATTGTAAGAGATTTGTTAGAACAATCTGATTTTGGCCAACAAATCAGGTTTTCCGGATTCCTAAAAGGCATTGCGGCTGAAATTACTGCTGGCAAAGAAAGCGGGGCCGACAAGATTTCCGCTGTATATGATTACGTAAAAGGAAATATCGCTTGGAATAAAATAGTTGATGCGATACCAGATCGACCTTTTAAAAAAGTTTTGGACGAAAAAAGCGGTAGTTCATCTGAGATTAACCTGCTGCTGGTTGCTTTGTGTCAAAAGAGTGGACTTAATGCTTTTCCTGTATTGCTCAGTACCCGAAATCATGGAATGATACGTCCGTTCAATCCAAGGTTCAACCAATTTAACTATGTGATTTGTTTAGTCAAGTCTGGTGATAAGAATATTTTACTAGATGGCACCGATGCCGGTCTGCCTATGAAAGCATTGCCTAAAAGATGTTTGAACGGAGAAGGATTGGTAGTTTCCAAGGACAACATGGAATGGATTCCGCTGGTTTCAATGCGTTCGAAAAAAAGTGTGATGGCTACCTGCAAACTTGATGAGGAGGGACAGATTAGCGGTGATTTGACGATATCAACAGATGGAATTGATGCAAGTGAAGTGCGATCCTCGCTTAAGGAGCTGGGCCAGGAAAAATATGTAAAGGACTTTGTAGAAGGCAAAAGTTGGGAGTTGAGTAAGAGTACTTTTGAAAACATCGATAACGCAGCAAAGCCGGCAAAAGAAATTTATTCTATTTCTGTTGCAGACCACGCCCAGGTGGCCGGCCCGGTTATATATTTAAATCCTTACCTCTTTACGCAGATGAAGGAGAACATTTTTAAAGCAGAAACCCGACTCTACCCCGTCGATTACAGCACGCCGTTTGAGGAAGTATACATGGCAAGTTTTCAAATTCCTGAAACTTTTGCGATGGAAGAACAGCCAAAGCCAAAAGTCATTTCGCTTCCCGCCAATGCCGGCAAATTTGTTCACAGCGTATCTCAGACAGGAAATACGATCAACTTCGTGAGTCAATTGATTGTCAACAAAAGTCTTTTTAACGCTGAGGAATATCCCACCTTGCGCGAATTTTACAATCAGATTGTAGCCAAGGAGGCAGAGCAAATTGTCTTGAAAAAAAAATGAGATCATGAAAAAAACTGCAATCGTATTTACCCTGGTTATTTTGTCAATCAGTGCCTTTGCCTCGGAACTGAAGTATCCAGTAAAGGACATTCCGCCAGAATTGAAAGAGAATGTTGATGTGGTATATCGTCACGATGAATCCATTTTTAAAATTATTTCTAAAAACAAGGCCACATATTATGTCCATCTCGTGATTACGATTTTAAATGAAAAAGGCAACCAGTATGCAGTGAGGTCGATTGGGTATGACAAATTGATCAAGGTCAATGATTTCAACGGCTACGCCTTCGACGAAAACGGCAAGCAAATAAAGCGACTCAGGAACAGCGAAATTTACGACCATGCCGCCCATGAGTCGGCGGGTTCCTTTTCAGATAATAGAATAAAGTCCGCGAACCTCATACAATCAAAATTTCCTTATACTGTTGAATATGAGTACGAATTGGAGTTCAAATATTTGTACTCCATCCCTGGAACGTCTTTTGGAGGCGCAAGATCAGCGACACAACACGGCTCGTATCAGCTAATTTTTCCACGCGAACTTTCTCCGAGGGTGAAGGTTCGAAACATGGAGGACAACCCTGTGCGAACGACCCTGCCCGATGGAAACCAATCGGTGACATGGACGATAAAGAATGTCAAACCCCTTACTTTTGATGTATTCGGCCCGGATGATAATGAGATGGTTCCCCACATCTTGGCAACACCGACGAAATTTGAATTTTCCAACTATGAAGGCAACGTCTCTACCTGGCGGGATTTCGGTAGCTGGTTCCTCACGTTGAATAAAGATAGAGACGATTTGCCCGAATCTACCAAGGCGGAGATTCGCAACTTAACCAAATCGCTTACTACAACAGAAGCAAAAGTCAGAGCCGTTTACGAGTACTTACAAAATAAGACGCGGTATGTTAGTATTCAGTTTGGCATTGGAGGGATCCAATCATTTCCCGCATCGATCGTTGACCAAACCGGATACGGCGATTGCAAAGCCCTTTCTACCTACGAAATCGCGCTGCTCAACAGCATCGGTATCAAAGGGTACTATAACTTAATTGAAGCAGGCGAAGATGCCACTCCAATTGACACGGACTTCCCAAGTCATCAGTTCAATCACGTTTTGGTTTCAGTCCCCAACGGAAAGGATACCCTCTGGCTGGAATGTACCAGCCAGACCAATCCTTTTGGCTATCAGGGTTCATTTACCGAAGACCGTTGGGCCCTAATGGTGTCGCCCGATGGCGGTAAGTTAGTCAAGACCGTTTCCTACTCACCCGAACAAAACCTGCAATCCCGTACCGCCGAAGTGGCGCTTGATGCCAGCGGAAATGCAAAGGCAAAAGTGAAAACCACCGCCTGCGGCATCCAGTACGAAAACGACGGACTCAACTGGGTGCTGCACAGCACCGACAAACAAAAGAAGTGGATAGAAGAAAATACCGGCATCCCGAATTTTACCATCAACGCGTTTTCGATGACAGAAAAAAAGGACAAGCTGCCGTCGGCGATCGTCAATTTGGATCTGACCCTGAGCCGCTATGCGTCAGTCAGCGGCAAGCGCCTCTTTGTGTCGCCCAACCTCATGAACCGGATTTCGTATGTCCCGCCGAAACTGGCCGAACGTAAAACCGACATTGTGCTGCGCACCAATGCGCTGGACCTCGACACCATCCGGTTTGCACTGCCCGACAACCTTTATCCCGAGTTTTTGCCGGAACCGGTCAGCATCAAGTCGCGCTTCGGCGAATACCAGGCGAGCTTTCAGTTTGACGCCGGGCAGGTTGTTTACATCCGAAAAATGAAAATCTGGAAAGGGCGTTTTGGCAAGGAAACTTACAACGAACTCGTCGATTTTTACAAGTCCGTGAGCAAAGCAGATAACATCAAGCTGGTCTTTTTGAACAAGACTTGATCACCGCAGGGGCGCGTTGGCTTCTTTGGCCATCACCCCATACACCAGCCGGTCAGTGAGCGAAGGAAACCACTTGTTCAACCACACGGTAAACTTGCCCTGAGTCGTCAGAATTAATATAGTTTTTCGCTTCACCGTGGCCCGGTAGATGTGCTGCGCACACGCTTCTGCCGTCATCATGCTTTGCTCGTCGCGCGGCGATTCGCCTTGCACGCTGCCATCTTTGGTGAGCGCGCGTTTGCGGATGTTCGAAGCCGTGAATCCGGGACTTGCTGTGAGCACATGCACACCTTCGTGCAGTAACTCAGTGCGCAATACTTCGAGGAATCCATTCAGTGCAAACTTCGAAGCCGAATATCCGGTGCGGGCAGGCAGTCCGCGAAATCCGGCAATCGATGAAATGCCAATAATCGATCCCTTATTTTTTTTTATTTCAGGCAGGCACGCCTGAGTCGCATACAGCGCACCGAAAAAATTTATATCCATCACCTTCCGGACCACCGCCATGTTTACTTCTTCAAACAGCGCGCGCATCGTGATGCCGGCATTGGCGATGAGGACATCGATCCGGCCGAAAATGCGGATGGCTTCCCCGGCCATTTTTTGATTGTCAGATTCCAGGCTCACGTCGCCGTTAAAACCCACCGCCTCAATCCCGTCCGCTTTTAGGTCAGCAACAGCCTGTGCGAGGTCGCCGGCGTGGCGCCCGGTAATCATGATTTTGGATCCATTTTTTCCAAATACCTCAGCCAGCGCTTTGCCGATGCCGGACGAACCTCCGGTAATGATGACCACCTTATTTTTCATGCGATTGTTTTTTTGACGGAAACATAGCGAAGGCAAACGCCTAGTTCATCAGCATTTCAATGTCTTCCAACGTCAGGGTTTTCACGACGCTTTCCTCTGTCTGGATGAGGTTCTCAGAAAGCTTGAGTTTATGCTTCTGGAGCTTAAGGATTTTTTCCTCCACCGTATTGCGGGTAATAAACTTGTACGTAAATACTTTTTTCTTTTGCCCGATTCGGTGCGCACGGTCGGTTGCTTGTGCTTCCACGGCGGGGTTCCACCAGGGATCGAGCAAAAACACATAGTCGGCCTCGGTGAGGTTGAGGCCGAGACCGCCGGCTTTGATTGAAATAAGAAACACCTTCAGGTCGGCGTCTTTGTTAAATTTTTCTACCTGCTCTTTGCGGTCGGTGCTGGAGCCGTCGAGATAGGCAAAAGGGACTTTGCGCGATTTCAGCAGTTCGCGAATGATGTCCAGGTGCTTCACAAATTGACTAAAGATCAACAGCTTGTGTCCTTCTAGCATCGCATTTTCAATCATGTGCGATACGTCTTCGAGTTTCCCCGAGTCGCCGGTGTAAGTAGGATCAACCATGCGCGGGTGATTGGAAATCTGGCGGAGCTTTGTCAGCCCTTCGAGGATCATCATCCGTGTGTTGTTGAGACCCTCTTTGTCGATTTGGTCGAGTATGCGGTGGCGGTATACGGACTTCACCTCTTCATACTTCTTCTCCTGATCGGGCGTCATGTTTGTGTAGTAGATGTTTTCGACCTTTTCGGGAAGGTCGGTGGCTACCTGCGATTTCAACCGACGCAAGACGAACGGCTTGATGATGCTGTTGAGTTTTTTTGTTTTTGCTTCGTCGCCTTTTTTCTCAATCGGCACCTGGTATTCGTTTTTGAAAAAGGCCTGCCCGCCCAGCAACCCCGGATTGAGAAAAGTCATTTGCGACCACAAGTCGAGGGTGGTATTCTCCAGCGGCGTACCCGTGAGCGTAAGCCGAAAACGGCTTTGCAGCTGCATGACAGCCTTTGCAATGTTGGAGGTTGGATTTTTGATGACCTGCGACTCGTCGAGGATGACATAGTTGAAATAAAACTTCACAAGAAGGTCAATGTCCAACCGCGTGATGCCATACGATGTGAGAATGACGTCGTACTTGGCAAACTGGGCGATATCTTTGTTCCGAAGTGTGCCGGTGTAAGTAAAAATCTTGAGTTCAGGTGTAAATTTTGCCGCTTCCATCTCCCAGTTGTAGATCAGGGAGGTGGGCATAATCAGCAGTGAAGTGCCGGCGTTTCCGTTTTCCTTCTGCGACTGGAGCATGGTAAGGGTCTGCACGGTTTTTCCCAAGCCCATGTCGTCGGCCAGGCATCCGCCGAGGTGAAATTCATTCAAAAATCGCAGCCAGTTGTAGCCGGCTTTTTGGTACGGCCGCAGCGTGCCACTAAATCCCGCCGGCATTTCGTAGTCGCGGATGCCGGTAAATGATTGAAGATTGCGCAGACGGTCGCTCATGTGCACCTTGGCGAGTTTGCCGTCTTCCAGCTCTTGCAGCAGGCTGATGTGGTGTTTTTTCAACACCGGCTTTTCATTGTTGCCGGTTTCACTCAGGGCAAACAAATCGCCGTATTTCATCAACCAGGCGTCGGGTATGATGGCTATTTCGCCGTTGGGCAATTTGAATTCTACTTTCTTTTTTAAGATCAGTTTGCGCAATTCTCGGAAAGAGATCTCAAATTCCCCAAAGCGGATCTTGGCGTGGATATCAAACCAGTCGATATTTTCTTTTACCTCAAGTTCAATCACTGCCTTGCCGACAAAATACTTCTTGTCTTTGTTGTCGGGCTGGCTCACTTCAAAGCCAAGGTTCAGCAGGTTGACACGGTTTTCGTTCAGCCAGGAGAACGCATGCGCTTTGTCGACCGCGGCGCGAAATCCGCGCAGCGGAAGGCCCAACTTGGTTAACGTCTGGGCATATTTTTTTTCTGCGTCGATGTTTCTTTTGATGCGGTGAAAAACGTAGTCGTTGTCCTTTTTTTCTACGGTTACACTTACCGATCCAAACGCGTCGCCGCGAAAGCGGTGCTTGCCATATTTGAACGACAAGTCAAAAACAATTTTCCCGGCCTCGTCATTGGCGGGCGCCTCGTGGTGTTCGTTTTGATCAAACAACGTGGCCACTTCGCTGGCGGACGCGGGTGGCAACTCGGCAATGGTGAGCAGCGGATGCGGATCGAGCTCGTGTTTGGTAATTTCAAATCCGGATGCTTCGATGTCATCAAACGAGGCGATGAGGGGCGCGACAAACCGATTGTAATAAGTCTCTTCCAGGTTCTTGGGAATGACGACGTGCTTCTTGGCCAGAAACGGCTGCAATTTTTTGCCGTCTACGAATTTTTCAAATCCGTACAATTTTCCTTTGATCACCATCCAGGCCGGATGTCGGCAAATGAGGTACGCGGCCGGATCGGGAATTTCTACCCGTTTGCCTTTGTAAAAGATGGTTGGATAATAATTCGTTGACTCTTCGCCCCGCCGAAAGTGAAATTGAATCGTCGCTTTGTCTTCGAGTACTTCCACTTTGCGCCAGGTAGGCTCGCCATCGTTGCCCATTTCAAAAAGCAATTTTCCTTTCATGCGGTCGAGGATCGCCGCCCGCCGCTTTTCCATGTAGGCTTCGATTTGTTCTTGCAGCAGCTCGTCTCCTTTTTGCTTGTGATAAACTTTGTTGAAGAATTCCTCCGGCTTCATCACTTTCTTGGAGAAATGCTTGAGCACGGCGTCCTGCCCCATACTGTCCATCAGTTCGATGAGATCGAAATCGCGGGTGTCGAGGCCTTTGGTAAATTCACGCGCATTTTTTGAGGAAATGCTCTGGTGCTGGTAGGTCAGTTTTCCTTTGTCGTCGAGGTGGACGATAAAGGACTCAAACACGTAGCCCAGGTACTCGTGCTGATACAGGGAATAGATAATTTGAAAAGGCTGCGCGGCAGAAACTTTCATTTTTCCTAAGTTTTTCGGCTCAAGCAGTCATTTTCACCAACTTTGATGAAAGTCCGCACAAAGCCGAATTGCAACTTAGGATTTTTTACTGAACTTTTTTTTTCGAATTGGCCAAAAACGGTACGTCTTCATTACACCCGTTTGCCACTAAAATACTTCACCCAGATTGATGAAAACACCTTGTGAGCCGCCCTGCCCGAAGCCGTAATCAATGGCGATGTTGGTGCGCGAAAATTTATTGAATTTGATGCGGGCACCGACACCGGCAGCGGGTGCCACGGTCTGAAATGTGTTGGAAGGCCACTCCGAAAAACTTTGTGCGTTGGCAAAGACAACGCCGCCAAAAAGGCCGCTGGGGGAAATTTTGAACCGATATTCGGCTTCTAAATAAACCATGTTTTTGCCGCGAAATCGACCTTGAATGTATCCCCGGCCAGTATTGCCGTAAGCGTCCCACCCGGTGCTGGGAAGGTCCAAATAGGGCGGGTTGCCGGCCACTGTGAGCCAATTGTAGCTCCAGAATGCCAGCACATTTTCACTATTTGCCGGAAAGGGAACATATTTTCTCAGGTCTACCAACAGCGATTGCCAATTGCTGTCGCTGCCCAGTCCGGTGAGGTTGTTTCGGTACACCACGTTGGCATACAAGCCGTTGGCCGGATTGATGGAATTGAGCCGGTTGTCGTAAAGAAAATTGGCGATGAGGCCAGACGACACCGTGGCGCTTTTGATGCCGTAGTTATTGATGCCGGAAATCACGGACAAATCGCCGTCGGGGTTCAGCGGAATGCTCCAATGGTAGTCGAGGCCATAGCCAGCGCCGGCGTAAAAGTTGGGGGCAAAATTTTTCAGCACCGACTGGTAAAGGCGAAGGTAGTTGAAAGTCTGGTTCGCATAGTTGTTCAGGTCGGTGTTTCCACCCAGCCCATACGTTTTTTGCGGGTAGTTGTAGTATCGCCAGTCATTGACAATGTTGAACCGGTTTCCCTTTGTCCAGATGTTGCTTTGAAAGTGCGCGACTGTCTGCTTGTTTTGGGTGTACAGGGCATCGGTATACACATTGGAAATTTTCGCGTCTTTGTCCACGTCGGTATAAAAGGCCCAGTTGGCAGACAGAATTCCTGCCCATCCGCTCGACAGCGAATAACCTACCGAAGGCGCGCCTGAGAAATAAATTTTGCCTGCCCGCTTCCGCGATGTATCGCGCTTCGCCAACGGCTTTTTCAAAATCAACTCGGCGACGTCGATCAGGTCTTTTCCATATTCCTTGGTCAGCATCCTGGTGGATTCCTGTGCCCAGGAATATTCAGCCGTCAGGCACAGCAACAGGAGGCAAGTTCGAAGCAGCATCAATGGATTAATTAAAAAATGATTGGCGGGTTGCGCGCGGGTAAGATTGTGAACGATGGAAATGGTTTAAATTCAAGTAAAAATAACGTCGGCAACGGTCCTCAAAAATCAACTCTTTTACCTCACTCCCGACTTCCGGCGGCGGACCGCTGCAAACGAATTTCCGCCGAGCAAGTACCCGGGCGCTTCAGCAAAATAGCGGAAAAGAACCAACAATGGAAAGCCGATTTTATCACTGGTCTTAAATAACCCTTGATTGGTTTGTTTAAAGAGGAAGGTTATTATATTTGTAACGACAACCGTTATGAAAATTTTCCTCATAGAAGACGATCAGATTTATTCCGAATTTATTCGAAAGGCGTTGAGCCAAAATCCGGAATATAAAGTGGATGCGTTCCTTACGGCGGAGGACGCATTAAAGGCCATAAACGGAACACTTCCGCAAGTACTGATCATTGACTACAAACTGCCGGGCATGTCGGGCATCGAACTCTACGAGGCGATCAAGTCGCGTATTTCTGACGACAACAGGGTGATCATGCTTAGTGCGCTCGATGATGGTAACATGGTGCTGAGCTTTATTCAGCGCGGGGTGCGCGACTACGTGATCAAGGATGAAAACGTGATTGAGTCGCTGCAGGCCATTTTGTCGGGCAAAGACGAGGACCTATTCCTCTTTAGTTAACATAGCCGACGGCAGTCGCACGGTAAAGCACGTGCCTTCGTCGACCACACTATCGCAGCGGATTTCCCCGCCAATTTTGTCTACGATTGTTTTGATAATGAACAGCCCCAGGCCGGTGGAACTTTCGCCGCCAGTGGTGCGGGCCGAAAGCCGTTGAAAACGCTGATACATTTTTTTCTGGTCCTCGGCATTGATGCCCGGTCCTTCGTCGCGAACCGCCAGCGCTACACCATCCCGCGATTGTGCCAGGTTCACAAAAATCTTTTTGCCGTACGGCGAAAACTTGATGGCGTTCGAAAAGAGATTTTCGACCACCCGACCGAGATAGATTTTGTCCGCTTTGATGAAAACAGGTTCCGGGATGTCCAGGACAAATTCAATTTTCTTTTTCTCTGCAATCGACCGATAGTTTTTCACCAGCGAAGTGACCATTGCTGACAGGTCCATATTTACCGGGTGCAATTCAATGCCTTTGTCGTCCAGGCGCCGGCTGTCCAGGATATTGCGGATCATGACCAACCCGTCGGCTGAGATCTGTTGGATTTTGCCGAGGTACTCTTTTTGCTCGTCGGTCAGGTTGTTTTGGCCCAGGCCCATCAGCTGGACGAGGGCAAAAATGCGATTGAACGGACCTTTGAGGTCGTGCGACACCAGGCTAATGATCTGGAGCTTTTCGTGATTGAGTTTTTGCAGTTCCTGATTCCGATTTTCCAGTTCGAGCATCTGCTTTTTTATCTCGTGGCTCTGCACCTTCATCACCCACGCCTGCTTTCGGGTCTTGAGCAATGCTCGCAGCAGCGCGACCAGCACCACTACCAAACCGACGCTGACGAGAATTTCAGACATGTGCGGAAAGGATTGATTCAATCATGCTACAGATTCAGTTTCAATTCTTGCTTTTGCGCGATCGGTACTTTGATCGTGACGCCGTGTACGGCAATGCGAAGATAGCCCGTGAAGACCACTTCGTATTTTCGTCCGCCCAGCAGGCCGACAACTGTATCGAGCAGGCCCGATTGCTTCAGCGTAAGCTGAGCCACCAGCGGCACCGAAAAATCCGCCCGCGCCGGCACGGCTACATCCAGGCGGTGTTTTACTTCTGCCGACGGATTGCCATCTACAGTCACCAGCACGTTGATTTCTTTCAATTTCATTTTCATCCGGTTGGGATTGTATAGAAAGACGTCGCCTCGCAGCACCGGCTTGCCATCTGACAAATCGACGGCAATGTTTTTTACTTCCTTGAAGACAACGGGTTCCTTGGGTGCGCAGGACCACACGGCCGAAAAAATGACCAGTGCACTGAGGAGGCGACCAACAAAAAATAATTTCACGATAAGGGGTTTTAGATCCACCTCAAAATTAACAGTTGCTGCTACATTTGGGCATGGATGAAAATTTACTTTTGCAATTTAACCGAATTGCCGACGGGCTGGCCGATCCGGGCATCTCCGTTACCGACGGATTTCTCACCTCGGATGAGGTGGCAGCGGTCCGAGGCCACGAGGCGTTTGCGAGCGAGCGAAAGCGATTTCATCAGGCGGCGGTCGGCAAGCAGGCAGGCAAGCAAATCAACGAAGCCATCCGCGGCGACTATATCCAATGGATCAATCCACAAACGGCGCCCGCACCAATGCAGCCCTACATCAACCGGCTCCGCGCCCTGGTTTCATTCCTTAACCAAGCCTTGTTCCTCAGCTTGAAAGATTTTGAAATTCACCTCACCGTCTACCCGCCGGGAAGTTTTTACAAACGTCACCTTGACCAATTCAAACAGGAAGATCACCGCAAACTGTCCATCATCTGCTACCTGAATGACGACTGGCAAGACTCCGACGGGGGCCAACTGCGCGTTTACTTTCCGGACACGGTGCAGGATTTTTTGCCCCTGGCCGGAAGGCTGATTTGCTTCCGTAGCGATTTG
>Ga0209067_10001829_pt1 | contig 12892 bp, 6 predicted proteins | sample ColStrG_CSR_2013_FD_187199 | JGI IMG/M metagenome (GOLD analysis project Ga0209067, IMG submission 187199) | Freshwater sediment microbial communities in response to fracking from Pennsylvania, USA - Cold Stream Run_MetaG_CSR_2013 (SPAdes)... | ecosystem: Environmental > Aquatic > Freshwater >... | reverse complement strand
CTTCGCAAAAAATTCGAAAATCCAAAAGAACAGGAAGCAATGATTTCTGAGTTTATGGATAAAGTTAAATTGAACTAAAGATGTCTGAGAAAAATCTGGCTTTTCCCTATTCCAAGGCTTTTTTGGATTTATCTATCCAGGAAAACAAACTGGAATCTTCTTATGCCGATATGCTTAGTATTATTGATATAGGAGAAGAGAATCCAGAATTGAAATTAGTTTTACAAAATCCACTGGTTTCTTTGGAAAAGAAAAAGACGATTCTTTTGGAGGTTTTGAAATTTCTAAAACCGGAAACCAAAAAGCTATTGGAAATTCTTATCCAGAAGGAGAGAGCCGGTTTGGTGTTTTCAGTAGCTCAGGAATTTACCCGTCAATACAGAGAATACCATAAAATATTATCTGTATCCATTACCACCGCGCAGGCCTTGAAGCCTAAAATGGAAAAAGAAATTCGGTCTCATTTGGAAAAAGTTCTTTCAGGAAAAATTGAATTAACTCAAACCGTTGATCCGGAGGTCATTGGAGGTTTATTGATTCGAATTGGGGATCATCAATTTGATGGAACTATTCGAAAAAGTCTCCTTGAAATGAAAAATAATTTATTGGAAAAGCGATTTCAAAACCAGTATTAGATCATTATTATGGCAGAAGTACGACCTGATGAGGTTTCAGCAATATTAAAACAACAACTTTCCGGATTCCATTCGGAGGTAGAATTAGAAGAAATTGGGACCGTTTTACAGATTGGAGATGGTATAGCCCGCGTTTATGGATTGTCGAAGGTTCAAGCCGGGGAACTGGTAGAATTTGAGAATGGCCTTCAGGGAATCGTATTAAACCTTGAAGAGGATAATGTGGGAGTGGTATTGCTAGGCCCCTATAAGGAAATTAAAGAAGGTTCAACCTTAAAGCGTACTCATAAAATTGCCTCTATTAAGGTTGGCGAGGGTATGTTGGGAAGGGTGGTAAATACATTGGGTGTGCCAGTGGATGGTAAGGGTCCGATTTCCGGAACCGTTTACGAAATGCCTTTGGAGAGGAAAGCTCCTGGGGTTATTTATCGTCAACCTGTAAATGAACCTCTTCAAACGGGAATTAAGGCCATTGATGCGATGATTCCAATTGGAAGAGGTCAACGAGAGCTTATCATTGGCGACCGTCAAACGGGTAAAACGGCCGTAGCCATTGATACCATCATTAATCAAAAAGAATTTTTTGATGCGGGTAAACCGGTTTTCTGTGTATACGTAGCTATAGGCCAGAAAAATTCTACGGTTGCCAACGTAGTAAGAAGTTTAGAAGAAAGAGGGGCATTAGCCTATACCGTTGTGGTTGCCGCTTCTGCTTCGGATCCTGCTCCTATGCAATTTTATGCTCCTTTTGCCGGAGCTGCTGTGGGTGAATTCTTCCGAGATACGGGAAGGCCTGCCTTAATTGTTTATGATGATTTATCCAAACAGGCAGTAGCGTATCGGGAAGTTTCTCTTTTATTGAGAAGACCACCGGGTAGAGAAGCCTATCCAGGTGATGTTTTTTATTTGCATTCCCGTTTATTGGAAAGAGCTGCAAAAATTAACGCCTCCGATGAGATTGCGCGTTCTATGAATGATTTGCCCGATTCTATCCGTCCTATAGTAAAAGGAGGTGGTTCCTTAACCGCATTGCCGATTATTGAAACCCAAGCGGGTGACGTTTCTGCTTATATTCCAACCAATGTTATTTCCATTACGGATGGTCAAATTTTCCTTGAATCCGGTTTGTTTAATTCAGGCGTTAGACCTGCGATTAATGTGGGTATTTCAGTATCCCGTGTTGGGGGAAATGCTCAAATTAAATCCATGAAAAAAGTGGCCGGTACCCTAAAATTAGATCAAGCTCAATTCCGCGAATTGGAAGCCTTTTCAAAATTTGGTTCGGATTTGGATGCATCTACCCGAGCCGTATTGGATAAGGGTTCAAGAAACGTGGAAATATTGAAACAGGCTCAATTTTCTCCCGTTCCGGTAGAAAAACAAATTGCTATTTTATATTGTGGAACCAAGGGTTTATTACGAAAGATTCCTTTAAATAAGGTTAAAGATTTTGAGGAGGAATTTTTGCAGGTTTTATCTTTAAGACATCCTGAGACCTTGGAAGGCCTTAAAAAAGGGCAATTAACCGATGAAATTACTTCTGTTTTAGAAAAAGTAGCCGGTGATCTGGCTCACGAATAGGCAAATTAAGCACTAAAAAATCAGGGAGGATGGCCAATTTAAAAGAAGTAAGAAACCGTATAATATCTGTCAATTCAACCCAGCAAATAACCAAGGCCATGAAAATGGTATCGGCTGCGAAGTTGAAAAGAGCTGTGGATGCTTCTTCCAATATGGTTCCCTTTGCTCGTCATTTGGAGGAAATGATTAGTCGTTTAAGCGGCGAATTAGGGGATCTTCAGAATATTTATTCTTTGGAAAGACCTATAAAAAAGGCTTTAATTGTAGTTGTAACCTCTAATAGAGGATTAGCCGGTGCCTTTAATTCGAATATTATTCGTTTAACCCAGAACTATATACAGGATCATCTACTAAATCATTTAAAAAAGGAAGATGTATTGATTCTTGCCATAGGTAAAAAGGGCTATGAGTATTTTAAGAGAAGGGGCTTTACCATTATTGAAAATCAATCCGATATTTTCAATTCTCTTCAATTTTCTGAGGTTTCTGAAATAGTCAATCGAGTAATGCAGGGATTTGTGGATGGAAAATGGGATACGGTAGAATTGTTTTATAACCGCTTTAAAAATGCTGCCCTGCAAATCCAGGAGCAGGTTCATTTAATTCCAGTGGTAAAGCAGGTAGAAAATCGCCTACCGGAGTCCGTTGATCCCAAAAAAACCTTGGGTAAAATTGAAGCGAATTTTACCTTTGAACCGGATTTGGAATCCATGATAAATTATTTAGTTCCAGAATCCATTCGAGCCAGTGTTTACTCCTCTTTATTAAGTTCCTTTGCAGCGGAGCATGGAGCCCGAATGACCTCCATGGATAAAGCGACTGAGAATGCTGCCGAATTATTAAAAGCCTATAAGCTTCAATATAATCGAGCTCGCCAAGCCTCCATTACCAATGAGATATTGGAAATTGTTTCTGGTGCCAATGCATTGGAAAGTTCTGGAGCGTAAATGATTCCTTTTAAGTAAATTTTTCTATCTTAAGTTTAATTAATATAATTAAATTATATAATTCTGTAACTTATTCGTGGTGTACACGTATTACTCGAAACTAAATCCTATAAAATTTAGGATTCAAAACTTCGAGAATGAAAAAAAATTTACTTTTTATCGTTTCTATTTTTGCGCTCCTAATCGTTTTGTCTTCATGCACAAAAACGAATACTAGCCCAAGCAGTTCCAATACCAATGGTTCTGGAACAGGAAGTACCAGTGGTTCTGGAACAGGTGGATCCACCTCAAACTCTACCGTTGGCAGTATTGCAGGAACAGTTAGTCCGGCTACAGTGGTTTGTGAAATTGATTTAATCAATGTTCGTACCGGATTAAGCGTGGCATCCACAACAACCAGTGCTAAGGATGGAAGTTTTAGCCTTTCTAATCTAACCCCGGCACAATATAATATTCGCGCAACACCTACTCCGGATCCTACCAATTTGGGGGTTCATACTTGGATTGGAGTGGTGGTTTCTGCCAACGCGGTTTCTACTGTGGGTCCAATTAGTTTTTAATCCTTTTTCATACGGTTTAAAATGAGTCGTATGGGATTCTATTTAAGCCGTATGAGTTTTTTATGGGATTATATATTTATATTTTCTTTTTGATAGTTTTTTTTAATTTCAGTTAGACTTTATTATAATTAGTTGTAACAACTCATTCCTGGTTTTCGTATAGTTACCTACAGGTAAGGATTATCCAAAAAAAATTCCTTATTCCATTTTTAACTTTGATTATAGCCTCCAGGCATGAAATTAAAAAGGCTTTTCCGTTTATTTTCTTTTACTTTCTTTTTTCAAATTCAGAATTTTGGTTTCCTTTTTCTTTTTTTAACCTTATTCTTTTTCAATAATTCATTTACAAGGGCTCAAGGTTGTGGAGGTGGATTTGGTACGCCTATTTTCAAAGAGACGTTCGGTGCGGGAACCAGTTATGGACCGGCTTTAACGGTCGATAATGGATTTGGGAATACCAATTATTTGAATGGAGCCACCAATTATCAATACTGGGCCCCAGGTTTGCCAGGAGGTTTAAATGATAATCAATATACCATTACCAGTCAGAGGCCCCGAAGTGATTGGATTAATACGAAGGACCATACGGGCGATCCTAATGGAAAATTTTTATTAGTCAATGCTTCCTATGCTCCCGGCACATTTTATATTCGGGAAGTAACGGGTCTTTGTAAAAACACCAATTTTCTTTTTAGCGCCTGGTTTTTAAACGTGGATGGGAATGTGTGCGGAGGCTATCTATCGGTATTGCCGGTCAATATAAAATTCATTGTAAGTGACTCTATCGGGAATATACTGGATTCGGCTAGCACCGGTAATATTCGGCCCGCTTCCAATTATAATAACCAATGGCAAAATTTCAGTTTTCCCATCAATACGGGAGGGTATAGTACCGTTTATGTACAGTTAGTAAATAATGCGCCGGGCGGTTGTGGTAACGATTTGGCTATCGATGATATTTCCTTTCAGCCCTGCGGTCCAGCGGCTGTTTTAACCGGGCCTACCGGTACCGTATGCTCAGGTAATTATATTAGTTTTAATACCAAGGTTTCGTCGGGTTATGCCTCTAATTATTATCAATGGCAGGTCAGTTCGGATGGGGGTATTACCTGGGGCGATATAGCCGGAGCCAATTCTCCAAACTATTCCATAAATAGTGTATTAGCGAGTCAAAACGGTTACAAATACAGAACCTTAGTGGCAGGTAGTGCGGATAATGTAAAGAATACGAATTGCTCGGTTATTTCAAATGTTTTTACCCTGAATCTAAGCAATCCGGTGCTTACCTTTTCGGCTGTTCCCCCCCAATGCGTAAATGGTGGAACCTTGAATTTAACATCTTATGCAAGCCCTTCGGGAGGAACTTTTTCCGGAAAGGGAATTACCGGGAATACACTAAACCTGGCGGCTGCGGGTACTGGAATCGATACCATTATTTATAATTACACCTCACCTATTACCAATTGTTCTGCCAGTACCGTCGGTTATGTTACGATCCAACCCAATCCTATTGCAAAAATAACGGTGACCGGGGCATCTTCGGCTTGCTTTGGATCTACCGTTTTGTTAAGTATTCCAAGTGGCGACCATATTCAATGGTATTATAACGGTAAAACCATTTCAGGAGCCACTGGAACTAATTATTATGCTAGTGCTACAGGTTCCTATAAAGCGGTTATAACCAGCAATGGAGGATGCGTGGGAATGGATTCTACAAAAATTACCATATTTCCTAATCCGAATTTACAGGTAATTGGAAGTTCAGCGTCAATATGTCTTGGCGATACTTCCACTTTAAAAAGCAGTCTGGTCGGCAATACCTATAAATGGACCTTAAATCATAGTAAAACCCTGGTGGGTAATACGGGCACCTATAAGGCAACGGTGGCCGGATTATATACCTTGACCATAACCGATATTAATGGATGTACTGATTCGGCGAGCTATTCCGTAACCGTCAATGCTTTGCCAACGGTCGGCAATCCCCAGATATCCGGGGATACGGTAATTTGTAAAGGAAGTACGGTTTCCTTCGGGATTTTTAATTTACCGAATTATATAAGTTATCAATGGTATAAAAATGGGGTGGCCATTCCAGGTGCCACCAGTTCGGCTTATACAGCGACCGATTCAGGCCATTATTATATTCAGGTAACGGATATAAATGGATGTAAGGGTAAAAGCCGGGTAATTCAGGTATTATTGGCTCCTTCACCGGCACAACCCCATATTATTGCTTCTTTACCCACCAGTTTATGTTCGCCCGGGACGGTGGCATTATCGATTAACCCTGTTGCGGGTTTAATTTACCAATGGAGAAGAAATGGTATCGCCCTTCCCAATAGTAATAAACCGAATTTTACCGCATCCAGTACCGGTGTTTATAGTGTATTAGTAGAAAATGTTCAAGGATGTACCGCATTATCCGATTCGGTACCTATAAATATCTATCCAAAACCAACCGCAAGTGTATCCTATCCTACCTTGATAACCTGTAATGGGGTGCCTATCCCCTTATCCGTAAATCCCGCCCCAAGCCCAGGAGATACCTATCAATGGTATAAAAATGGGGTTTTAATCGGGGGCCAAACCGGATCCACCTATTCCAGTACAGGATCAGGAAGCTATAATTATGTTATTACCAATGCAAACGGTTGTAAGGATACCTCTGGCTCCGTAAGCCTGACTATTTATCCTAGTGCCGTGGTCAATATAATTGCGGATGGGCCTACCACATTTTGTAATCCTGGAGTGGTCACCTTGGAAGCCACCTCTACTTTCGCCTCCTATCAATGGTATTTAAGCGGGGTTCCGATTCCAGGGGCTACCGGTTCAACCTATGATGCCACCACTGGGGGAACCTATTCACTTCATGTGGTGGATGTAAATGGTTGCCCAGGGGTATCCTCGGTAAGTATTCCCGTAATTGTAAATCCTCAAACTACCCCCTTATTAAGTGCTTCGGGTCCAACCTCATTTTGTATTGGGGGGTCGGTGATTTTAACCGCAACCGCATCAAGTGGTGGAGGGACTTATGCCTGGTTTGTAAACGGTAAAAGCATACCTTCCAAATATATTGTAGGAAATACCTATACGGCAACTAGCTCCGGAACCTATACCGTAACCTATACCAATGTTTCGGGTTGTACGGCCAGTTCCTTACCGATAGTCGTACAGGTAAATCCTTTACCTACCCCTGCCATTCAGGTAGGTGGAACCGTTCAATTATGTCCGCCCGGTTCGGGAAATCCTCCGAGTACCTTTGTATTACATTTGGTTAAGCCCGTAATCGGTAGTACCTATACCTGGACTTTAACCGATACTCTAACCCATGGTGAAACCATCGTTTCCACTGGAAAAAATGATTCTACCTATACGGTCCCCACATCCGGTTCTGTAGAAGGATATTATAAGGTTCAAGAATTGAGTACGGCAGGTTGTATTGGTTTTTCTGATTCTGTATTAATTCGTTTGTATAAGCCCCCTATCTCTGGACTTCAGGCCCTAACGGTATGTCAGGGTGATTCGGTTTCATTATTTAGCCCTCCTGGAAAAACCTTTCAATGGTATTATTCACCTAGTGGAATGGCAGGAACCTATGTGAAAGCAAGTACGTTTGCGGGCTTAGGATCTATACCGGATAATCAGAAAATATATAAGGCTATTGATTCAGGCTTTTATTATGTATATGTGTTTGATGGTAATTGTTATGGAACCTCCGCAACCATTCAGGTTCGAGGATTAAAACCTATAGTGGCCTCCATTCCTGCGGTTGCTCCCTTTTGCCAGGGTACAACTTCTGCCTTGAATGTAGCGGTAAGCTTTCCTGGTCCAGATATTTCCGGATTAACCTATCGCTATCAATGGTATTTTTTAAAATCCGGAGGAACACAATTTGATTCGGTTCGGGGTGGAATTTTCAATCAGATTGGTGCCGATTCCTCTGGAACGTATAAGGTGATAGTAAGTGCCAAAATTGCGGGTACCTATTGTCCGGCTATGGTTTTACAAACCACGGTAGTAAACCAGCCAGTAAAACCCCATTTAACGGTGGGGCTTAAGGATAGTTTATGCCTTGGCTCCTTAGATACCATTAAGATTCAGAACCAGTTATCCATAATTTCGGCACCTGCTACGCCTACCTATCAATGGTACCGAAATACGGTTTCCTTGCCGGGCCATACAAGCGATACTTTGATAACCAATAGCTCAGGAAATTATTATGTTATCGTGACGGATGGTAATGGTTGTGTTTTAAATTCAGATACCGCGACCTTGATCTCAGTTCCTTCCCCAAAACCGACCATTACCAGTTCGGGCCCAACCCGATTTTGCAGAGGCGGAACCGATACCATTTATACGGCCCTTCAATCAGGGTATAGCTATCAATGGTATCGAAAATTAAAATCGGGTTCACCCTATTTGGCCGTTGCGCCAGGAGGGACCTCAAATCGACTAGCTATTATTGATAGCGGGATTTATAAAGTTGTTGTGACCAATTCAACAGGTTGTATTGGGATGGATTCCATTACCATACGAGTGGATTCGGTACCGGTAGTCAACCTGCCTGCTTCCATTACGATTTGTCCGGGAACCAGTCAAACCTTAAAGGTAATAACCCATGGAGCCGTTCAATGGTCGTATGGCAACCTGGGCAATATACTTTCCACTTCGGATAGTATTTCGGCCAATCTTGCGGGAAAATATTACGTGAAGGTGAAAAATTCGGCCAACGCTTTATGCTTTACCTTAGATAGCGTGCAGGTGAATTTTTATGCTAAACCGGTGATGAACTTTTTTAGCCCTTCATCTTGTCAAAAAAATGATACCGTATCCTTCGTCAATACCAGCAGTATTTCGGATGGTACAGCAATTAATTATTCATGGAATTTTGGAGACCCGGCATCTGGAATAAATAATACCTCCACATTAAGTTCACCTACTCATATTTATGCCTCTGTAGGTACTTATACGGTTCAATTAAAGGGCATGTCTATTCATGGATGTGTGGATTCTATAACCTATACTTTTTCTTTCCTGGGAACCAATCCCAAATCCAAATTTAAAATCGGAGCCTCAGCCAATTATTGTGCTGGGCAGCCGGTAAGCTTAAGAGATACCTCTACCATTGCCTTGGGAACGATTGCCCATTATCATTGGGACGTATTTACTTCGGCAGGGGTTCCGGCAAAGGTAGTAACGGATACGGTCAAGGATATTCAGATTGTATTTCCAGATACAACGGCTACCTTAACGTATAGAATTCGCGAAACCGTAAGCTCAAAAGCAGGATGCTGGGATACGAGTTCGCAAACCATCCAGATTTTGGGTATACCTAAAGTAACGTACCAGATTCCACAGCGTTTGGTTTGTATAGGTTCGGGATTGGATAGCTTAAAAGGGGGTCTACCCGCCAATGGAACCTCAGGTGGAGTAGGGGTTTATTCGGGAGCCGGGGTTACCGGGGGGGTATTTAATCCATTGGTTGCTGGTTTAGGAAAACACCCAATTACCTATACATTTACCCCTTCCAGTGGGGTTTGCCCGGCTTCAGCCGTGGATACTATCCAGGTCTTGGGAGAACCCAGTGTAACCAGTTTTACTAAGGCCTTGAGCATTAATCCTTGCGATACCTTGGTGCCGCTAAAGGTAATTGGAACTGGAATAACCAGTTATGAATGGTTCCGCAATGACACCTTAATTATTGGTGCAGATTCATCCATTTATCAAGCGACCCGGGGAGGAAAATATAAGGCCCGAATCATCAACGCATTAGGATGTTATGTAGATACCACGATTACATTTGGCCTAAATCCTCATCCCCGAGCTCTTTTTGTAGTGGGGTCTATTTGTCAAAACCTAACGGTTTACTTTACCAATCTGAGTAGCATACCGGATAAATCCAATCTAAAATATCAATGGAATTTTGGAGACCCAGCCTCCGGTCAGAATACTTCGGTATTATCTATGCCTCATCACCAATATCCATCGGCTGGAAAATATACAGTAACCTTGATTGCCCAATCGAACACGGGTTGCCAGGATACCTTGAAAATGGCTATTTCGGTAAGTGCGGTGGATTCCAATGCCAACTTTACCATTAAAGCGAACAAGCCTTATTGTACCAATGAATCCCTAATATTTATAGATTCAAGTTCCTTACCGGCAGGTAAAATTATAAAACAATATACCTGGAGATTTTATGATGCGACAGGCGCCTTGATTAAACAAGATACCGGAGCCGAGGTGCCCGAATTATTTCCAATTAAAGGAAATCTCCCTCAGGTTTATTCTGCCCAGGAATTTTTAAATACAGGAGATAGCTGCTTAACGGCTTCCCCAATAAAACAGTTTACCATCAATCCTATCACGCCTTTAAGCTATTTACGGGAAGCTCCATTCGATCTTTGCATTTATACCAATCCATTTAATCTTACTGGAGGATCAACCGTTCCAGGTGGCCAGCCAGGTACGGGTTATTATTCAGGAAATGGGGTAGTCGCTCAAAAAACCTTCGACCCAAAATTGGCCGGAGTTGGGAATGCCATTGTCTCCTATATATTTACCAACCAATATGGCTGTACCAATAGTGTCAGTACCAATTATGATGTCATCGATACGATTGCCTTAACGGGCAGTAATTTGACGGTTCAAGAAGGAACCAAGGTAAGCCTCAATGGAATTGGAGCCCTTCCATTTACTTTCGGTCCAAACGGTATTACAAGTATAAATGCGGATAGTTTGAAATGGAATTGGAGTCCATCTACGGGTTTGAGTTCACCAAATGATACAACTCCAAGTTTTATTGCAACCAACGATATAAATTATACGTTAACCGTTACATCTCCCAAAGGATGTATATCCAGGGCAGAATTCCAGATACACGTGAAGTTAAATTTATTTGTTCCGAACACTTTTACCCCGAATGGAGATGGTATCCATGATACCTGGCATGTGAAGGGTCTTACCAATTATGCCAATCCGGAGACCTATATCTTTAATCGATGGGGTGAGCAACTATGGTATTTCAAAGGAAGTTTAAAGGAATTCGATGGATTTTATCAGGGAAAACCCCTGCCAGCTGGAACGTATTATTACCTGATTAAGTTTAATCAGGATGGACAAAAACCCATTAGTGGGCCCTTAACCATAATTTACTGATGAAAAGGTTAAAGATTATTTTATTATTCACCATTTTGGCTTTAATAAGTAAAGCGCAACAACGACCGCAGTATTCGCTTTATTTTCAAAATAATTACGTTTTAAACCCCGCTATTTCGGGTATCGAGGATTTTACCGATGTAAAATTGTCCTATCGCAAACAATGGACAGGCATAAACGGGGCTCCGGTAACCAGTTATGTATCCGGACAGGCTCCTTTGGGGGATGCTACCAAAGGACATATGGGGATTGGAGGATTAGTGGTAAATGATGTTACAGGTCCAGATAGTCGGTTGAGTGCGGATGCCTCTTTTGCCTACCATCTTCCCCTATCCAGCACCGTTCGCCTGGCTTTTGGGGTTTCTGCGGGTATTACCCAATATACCCTCAATACCAGTTCGCTTACCTTTTCTGCCACTGGTGAAACCGATCCAGCCTTGGGTAGGAACCGACCCACACAGGATTTACCAGATTTAAGTTTGGGCCTTTGGCTTTATTCATCTGATTTTTATATCGGTGGATCTATGGATCAGATTATCCCTTCCCAATTAAATTTTGGTTCGGGAAATGCCAATCCGAATGAAAGCTTAAAGATGCATGGATTTATCACCGGAGGGATTCGATTGCCTATGAGTGATGACCTTAATTTTGTTCCTTCGGTTTTGGTGAAATTTGTAAGCCCAACCCCTGTATCCTTTGATTTGAACGGAAAGTTACTGTATAAGGAATATATATGGTTAGGAGGCTCGTTTCGTAGAACGGATGGATTTACCATAGCCGCCGGTATCAATGTGAATTCGGTGCTTAATATTAGTTATGCCTATGACTATAATACCTCCTCTTTACAAACAGTGAGTTCGGGTAGTCATGAAGTTATCCTAGGCCTGCAGCTGGGAAATTGGGCCAAGGTTCGATGCCCTAAAAAGCTTTGGTAAATCGACTTTTCCAGATTTAAAAAATTTGAAACCAAATTTTTTAAAGAAACGTAAAATGATTCATTAATCTCCTTAATGAAAATCGCGTTTAGAATTTTTTTATGCGTATGTATTCTGGGTTGCTTTAGAAGCAATGTTCAGGCCCAGATTGTTAATTCCATAGCGTATTATCAAACGGTGAGAGGAAATTGTGGGCTTCCTACATTTGCCCCCGATAGCTTATATAATGCCAATTTATCAGGAGGAACCGGGCCCTATACCTTTATCTGGGAAAAAAGTCTGGATGGAACCAATTTTACCCCAATTACGGGACCTCAACAAGGACATATCGATTATCTACCCGATCCAATTACCCAGATTACCTGGTTTAGACGAACCGTTATTTCGGGTGTGGATACCAGCCATAGTTTGGCCTATGAATTCTATACGAATCTAAGCCCTATTCAAGGCAATATAATATCCTCCAACAAGTCCACCACCATTCCCTGCGGAAGTACTTCCTATGATCCAGGAACCTTAACCTCATTGGACCCCTTAATAGGAGGCGTGACTAATAATGATGGATTTCAATGGTTTCGAAGTACCGATGGAGTAAATTTTAAGCAGGTACCTTTTGCCAACTTATTTTCCTATAGCCCGGGTATTATCACAACCGATACCTGGTTTAAAAGGGTTGTTTTCTCTCCCCATCAGGTATGCGTAGATTCCAGTAATGTCTTACATTTTACCTTTGCCGGTCTTCAGGGGAATACGATTAGCTCACCGCCTGTAAATTCGTCGTGCAGTTCCTCCAGCTTTAGTCCCGGACAAATTGTTGGATCCAATCCTGGAGCCGGAACGGTTTACCAATGGCAAACTGGAACCGATACGCTTCATTTTCTAGATATATCCGGCACCAATAGCCAAAACTATACACCCCCAACCCTTACCACTTCAACCTATTTTCGTAGAAAAGCTACTTTGAATATCTGCTATTCCTATAGCAATCCGATTTTATTCTCGGTTTCAGCCCCTTTAAGTGGGGATACCATATCGGCCAGTCAATTAATCGATTCCTCTACCGCTCCTTCGGC
>Ga0209067_10001826_pt1 | contig 12900 bp, 11 predicted proteins | sample ColStrG_CSR_2013_FD_187199 | JGI IMG/M metagenome (GOLD analysis project Ga0209067, IMG submission 187199) | Freshwater sediment microbial communities in response to fracking from Pennsylvania, USA - Cold Stream Run_MetaG_CSR_2013 (SPAdes)... | ecosystem: Environmental > Aquatic > Freshwater >... | reverse complement strand
ACCTTTATTTAGCCTCATTATTAACTTTTCCTCCTACTGAAAGAGTTGCTGCCGGGATTAGCACTCAGGAAATGTATAAATCGGTTTTAACCCCCTTATTTTTATTCATGATCCTTTGTATGATGGGTACAGCGATTACTGAATTATTTACGGGTCAATGGATCGATGTATTATTACATAATGTCACCCAAAATGCTATTCTCATATTAACCCTTACGGCCGGTGTTCAAACGTTAGGAAGGGCTTTTGCCGAACCGGTGGTTCATAAATTTTCTCCGGTAGGTGTATTGATTATTTCCACCATACTTTCCGCACTGGGTTTATATCTAATGGCGAACACAGGGGGAGTTATGATATTCTTTTCTGCCCTATTATTTGGAATGGGGGTTACTTTTTTCTGGCCCACCATGTTAGGTTTTGTTTCCGAGAATATTCCTCAATCCGGTGCATTGGGTATAAATTTAATGGGAGGAGCTGGAATGTTTGCGGTTAGTGTATACCTATACTTTATGGGTGGAGTTTATGACCGGATTCTTTCCCAGCATTTACCGGCAGGGGCTAGTTTATCAACCTATCAGGCAGCCGCACCTAATACCCCAGAAGCTCAGGCATTGATTCATGCAAAATCCTTTGCAGGTCCTGATATTTTGATGCAAACCATGATTATTCCCTTAATATTAATCGTAGCCTTTGGTGGTTTATATTTTTATATGAGAGGTCGTGAAAAGCCAAGTCTTAGTTCCAAGGCCGCCTAAATAATTCATTAAACGTATACTCTATTCAGGTTTAGATAGCATCCGCATTCGAGACCATTATTTAAGGGGCAATATTTTAAAAAATGAGAAGAAAAATTAGAATGGGAATGATTGGTGGTGGTAAGGACGCATTTATTGGCGCCGTTCACCGCATGTCGGCCAATTTGGATGGGCTTATTGAACTTAGCGCCGGTAGTTTTAGTTCAAATCCTGAAAAATCCTTGGAAAGCGGTAGAGCCTTGTTTCTTCCTTCTAACAGGATTTATGCTACTTATCAGGAAATGTTGGAAAAGGAATCCCAATTGCCTGATTCAGAAAGGATCGATTTTGTTTCCATAGTAACACCGAATTATATGCATTTTGATCCGGCTATGATGGCCTTGAATTATGGGTTTCATGTCGTTCTGGATAAACCTATTACCTTGAATTCGGATCAGGCATGGCAATTACATGAAAAGGTTAACCAAAGTGGTTTACTATTCTGTTTAACCCATACCTATTCGGGTTATCCCATGGTGAAGCAGGCTCGTTATATGGTAGCAAACGGTGAGCTGGGGAAAATTCGAAAAATTTATGTAGAATATCCTCAGGGTTGGCTAAGTGGGGTAGTAGAGAATACAGGCAATAAACAAGCCGACTGGCGAATGGACCCAAGCCGTTCTGGAAAGGCTGGTTGTATGGGTGATATTGGTACTCATGCGGCCCATTTAGCCGAATATATTTCCGGTTTAAAGATATCGCATATTTGTGCCCAATTAAATAAAGTGGGAGAGGGTAGAATCTTGGATGATGATGGAGCCATACTACTTCAATTCGATCAGGGAGCCAGTGGCATTTTAATCGCCTCTCAGGTCGCAGCCGGAGAAGAAAATGCGCTTACTATTCGTGTTTATGGAGAAAAAGGGGGATTAGAATGGAAACAAATGGAGCCCAATAGTCTGATTATTAAATGGTTGGATAAGCCATTGGAGATTCTTAGAACAGGAGGAGCCGGATTATCCGAGGTAGCTAAACTCCATACCCGTACACCAGCCGGTCATCCGGAGGGATATTTGGAAGCTTTTGCCAATTTATATAGGAATTTCGCTTTAGCTATCATGAATCGAATGGGTACAGAAAAAGCAAACCCTTTATTGGATTATCCGGGAACCGAGGAGGGTTTGAGAGGAATGAACTTTATTGATAAGGTGGTAGAATCGAGCGATTCCCAAACAAAATGGATATCAATGCAATCTAAATACAGTGTATAAATGAAAACCATTAAAGGACCTGCCATTTTTTTGGCTCAGTTTTTATCCGACGAAGCCCCTTATAATTCCTTTTCGGAAATTTGCCAATGGGTATCAGGATTAGGCTATAAAGGCGTTCAGATTCCTACCTGGGATGCTCGATGCTTTGATTTGGAAAAGGCCTCTAAAAGCCTCGATTATTGTCAGGAAATTAAAGGAATTGCGCATCAGTATGGATTGGAAATCACTGAGCTCTCCACCCATTTACAAGGTCAATTAATTGCTGTAAATCCAGCCTATGATACCTTGTTTGATAATTTTGCTCCAAAAGAACTTCACGGAAAAAAGGCTGAAAGAACAGAATGGGCCATTCATCAACTTATGATGGCTGCGGATGCTTCCTTTCATTTGGGTTTAAAAGCCTGTGCCACCTTTTCCGGAGCCTTATTATGGCCTATGGTATATCCATGGCCTCAAAGACCTTCGGGCGTAGTAGAATTGGGATTTCAGGACTTAGCCAAGCGTTGGATACCCATTCTAAACCATTTTGATGAAAAGGGTATTGATCTAGCCTATGAATTACACCCCGGTGAGGATTTACATGATGGAATTACTTTTGAAAGATTTTTGGAAGCCACAAAGAATCATAAAAGAGCCAATATTTTATACGATCCCAGTCATTTCGTACTGCAACAATTGGATTATTTAAGCTTCATTGATATCTATCATGAGAAAATAAAAATGTTTCATGTGAAAGATGCTGAATTTAATCCCACGGGTCGTTCAGGGGTTTATGGAGGCTATGAGAACTGGGTAAACCGTCCGGGTCGTTTCCGAAGCTTAGGAGATGGTCAGGTTGATTTTATGGGTATATTTTCAAAATTAGCCCAATATAATTATGAAGGTTGGGCCGTTTTGGAATGGGAATGTGCCATAAAAAGCCCTGTACAAGGAGCCACCGAAGGGGCACCATTTATCCAGGATCATATTATTCAGGTTACTGAAAAAGCATTTGACGATTTTGCCGGCAGAAGTCATGATGATGATTTTAACCGGAAAATTCTTGGAATTTCTTAAATCTAAATTTATACCCCATGAAAAATAATTTAATAAAAGGATTAACCGTTTTATTCTTAGGAATTTGCCTTTTGGCTTTCAGAAATCCTGAAACAAAGAAGAATCAACCGGGATGGAAGGTATTGTTTGATGGAAAATCCTTAAAAGGCTGGAAAGGTTTTAATAAGGAAGGGGTTCCCGCAACCTGGTCGGTAGTGAACGGGGTATTGGAAATGAACCCTAAAATGGATGAAAACGGTAAACCTATGGAAGGGGGTGATTTAGTAACGGTGGAGGACTATAAGGATTTTGAATTGGAATTGGATTGGAAAATTTCTAAGAATGGAAATTCTGGAATTATGTTCAACGTGCTGGAGGGATCTCAATATAATGCACCTTATGTAACGGGGCCAGAAATTCAGATTTTAGATAATGATGGACATCCGGATGGAAAAATCACCAAGCATAGAGCCGGTGATTTATATGATTTAATTAAATGTTCTAAGGAAACCGTAAAGGCAGTAGGAGAATGGAATCATGTCAGAATCATATCCGATAAAGGTCATTTGAAATTGTATTTAAATGGAAATTTATCGGTTGAAACTCAAATGCATGATGCAGCCTGGGATGCCTTGGTAGCCGGAAGTAAATTTCATTCCATGCCGGATTTTGGTAAGTCGGATCATGGTAAAATTTGTTTACAGGATCATGGAAATAAGGTTTCTTTTAAAAATATACGGATCAAGGTTTTAGGATCCTGATAATTAATTATTTGTTTATTAGTATTAAAACCGTGTTAAAAAAAATTCAAGGTTTCTTTTTATTACTTCGGCCGGCCAATATCCTTACCGCCGTTTCCGATGTTTGGGCTGGTTTTGCTATTTCTGGTGCGATTATTTCCAATCACCATGTAATGAATATTCTGGCCTATCCAGGTAATTTATTATTCCTTACCCTATCTGGAGCCACTTTATGTGCGGGATCTATGGTTTTAGGAGACTATTTTGATTTATACCTCGATAGTATCGATCACCCTGAAAAACCTCTACCTCAGGGGATCTTTACCGGTAAGTTTGCGGCCATTACCGGATTTATATTTTTGTTTCTGGGTATATTTTTCGCTTTTTTAACCGGGCCCGTTTGCGGTTTCATTTCGGTAGTCATTACCATTTTAAGCTTGTTTTATAATGTTTATGGGCGCTACCATTCATTGATAGGGCCGATTAATTTGGGTTTGGTTCGAGGGGCTCATTTATTATTAGGTATTAGTTTAATACCCAGCGCTATTGGGTTCAATTTTGCCGTTATTTTTATCCCTATTGTATATATAGCCGCCATTACCTCCATTAGTCGTTTCGAATTCAGTGGAATTAGTCGATTGGCTATTCAATTAACGGGTTGGCTGTATTTATTTGTCATTTTGTACTTATTGGCCATTGCGGTTATAAACCATAACTTTTGGAAAACCTTACCCTTTATTGCATTTCTTTTTATACAGATTTTCGTACCCATTACTCAGGCCTTTAAGGAACCCAACAATAAAACCCTTGAAAAAACGGTAAACGAAGGATTTGTTTCCTTAATTATTTTAAATGCCTGTTTGGCGGTTTGCTTTGAAGGCTTTTTAATGGGCTTGATTATTATTAGCCTCCTTCCGATTTCCAAGCTCTTATCCCGATATTATCCTATAATTTAAATCTTTAGTATAAAATTTTATGAATCGCAAAAAATTCTTAGCATCAGCCGGTACAATGGCTGCCGGATTTTGGATTGTGCCCCGTCATGTTTTAGGTGGGAGGGGTTTCATTGCCCCGAGTGATAAGGTAAATGTTGCCGGTGTTGGGGTGGGAGGAATGGGCTTTTCCAATATGAAAAACCTGGGTGAATATGCTAATATTACCGCCCTTTGCGATGTAGATACCAAATACGCTTCAAAATGCTTCAATACATTTCCTAAGGCTAAAACCTTTGTGGATTATAGGGAAATGCTCGATAAATTTAAAGGTTCTATCGATGCCGTGGTAGTGGCTACCCCGGATAATACCCATGCCGTTATTGCTTTGGATAGCATGAAATTAGGAAAGCATGTTTATGTTCAAAAACCTCTAACCCATGATATTTATGAAGCCAGGATTCTGAATCAGGCGGCTACTAAATACAAGGTAGTAACGCAAATGGGAAATCAAGGTCATTCGAGTAATTCGAATATTGAATTGGCAGAATGGATGGATGCAGGGGTAATCGGAACCGTTGATAAGGTGGAATGTTGGACCGATCGTCCTATTTGGCCACAAGGTTTGCCTTACCCCAAAGAGGAAGCACCTTTACCCGAAGGATTAACCAAGGAAGGTTGGGATTTATGGTTAGGGCCCGCTCAATACCATCCTTTTCACCCGGCTATTTATCATTTTAAATGGAGAGGTTGGTGGCCTTTTGGAACCGGTGCCTTGGGTGATATGGCCTGCCATATTATTGATCCAGCTTTTAGAGCCTTAAAATTAGGGTATCCAACCTCCGTAGAAGCGTTTTCGAGTACATTTTATGAAAGTGATTTTAAGGCGGCCAGCACTCCGGATTCCTGCCCAGCTGCATCAAAATTAGTGTTTGAATTCCCTGAAAGAAATGGTTTGCCCGCTACCAAATTAATTTGGACCGATGGAGGAATTAAATTTGACAGACCAGAAGGTTTAAAAGAGGATGATGCCTTAGGTTGGGATGGGGGCGGAGTTGTCCTGCATGGTTCAAAAGGAAAGGCAATGACAGGCTGCTATGGACATAATACCACCTTGGTGCCTTTTGAAAAAATGAAGGACTTTAAAAAGCCTTTAGCTACCTATCCCCGTATTCCTAAAGAAGATCACGGCGGTCATGAACAAAATTGGATTGAGGCTATTCGTCAAAACAATCCTGCCTTGGCTTCCTGTCCCTTCTCCTACGCCAGTCCTCTAACAGAGACCATTTTACTCGGTAATATTGCCCTTAGAGCGGCAAAATTAAAAGGAGGTAATAAGAAATTATTATGGGATGGTCCTAATATGAGAATTACGAATTTTGAACCAGCAAACCAATTTGTAAAAAGAGAATATAGAGCGGGATGGAGTTTAGATATTTAATATCTTCATTCCATGGAAATCATTGCCTATAAAAATTATGTTCCGGGCCTTATGTCTCGAATTATTGAGATGCAGGCCAAGTATTACCATAAGTTCTACAATTTTGGTCTGGGTTACGAAATTCAGTTGGCTAATGAATTGGCGACTTTCCTTGGTCAATATGATCCTGAGAAGGATGTTTTATTGTTCGCCCAATCAGAACAGCAAATTATAGGTTCCATTACCATAAAAGGCGACCGGGATAACGTTCATCAGGCCCAGCTTATTTGGTATATCATGGACGAAGACTTTATCGGCTATGGTGTAGGTGGGAAACTAATACAAAAGGCCCTTGAATTTTCAAAGGAACACCAATTTAACAAGGTATTTCTTTGGACCTTCAAGGGCCTTAATTTGGCCGAAAACTTATACCTTAAAAATGGATTTACCCTTCAAAAAGAACGAGAAAACCATGAATGGGGTAAGGTTTTGGTGGAGCAGTATTATGAAAAGATCCTTTAGTTTAAAGGATATCTTTATTTAATGAAGCTTACGGGTATATTCATCTAGTCTAACCATCTTTCCATTTTTAAATTGTGCATCGTTTACGATTTCAATGGAGTCTTTTACCCCGTTTTTGTTTTCAGTGTATTGTCTATACCACATGGTAACCCATTCCTGAGTTTTGTCGGTAGATTCCACGGATTCGTAATCAGATACTTTTATTTTGACATTTTTATTGTAATTCCATCCCGCTGTCAAAAACTTTTTTAGAGAATCCTTCGGCATTTTTTTATCCAATGCATCAAATTGTACCTGAACAGTATCGGCAAAATATTGAATAGCTTCGTCCATTTTTCCCAATTCCCATGCTTTTAAGGCTTTTAGTGCATTCAAGGAATTTTCAGTCTTACCGATAGTCCATTCAGCTTTATTGGTTTTTGTATAAGGGTAATCCAGGGGAGCTTTGCTTTCGGCAGCCGATGAATCCTTAGTACTCGAATGAGTTGTGCCAGCACCTGGATTTCAGGCAACGAGGGCAATAGGAAATAAAATTAAAATAAGCTTTTTCATAGTTTTTTGATTTAGAAATATTTACGATTAATTTCAATTTATGAATTAAATTTTAAAATAAAAATTTATAATCCTAACAAGTTGTTCACTTTAATTTGGGCAAAAAAAAACCTGCCATTTTGGGTGGCAGGTTTCTGAAAAGATTTATTCGATTATTTTAAGTTACCTACTTTTTCCATTAGGTCGGCTACTCGATTGGAATATCCGGATTCATTATCATACCATCCAAAAATTTTAACGGTATTACCCACTACCATGGTTAATTCACTGTCAAAAATACAGGAATGCGGGTTTCCAATAATATCAACCGAAACTATGGGTTCTTCAGTATATTGTAAATAGCCTTTTAAACTTCCTGATTCAGAAGCTTTTTTGAATGCAGCATTGATTTCCTCTTTCGTGGCTGGTTTTTCTAAAACTGCTGTGAAATCGGTTACGGATCCAACAGGAACCGGTACTCTTAAAGCGGTTCCATTTAATTTTCCTTTAACAGAAGGAATCACTAATCCAAGGGCTTTAGCCGCTCCGGTAGAGGTAGGAATAATGGAAACAGCCGCTGTTCTCGCTCTCCGTAAATCCTTATGGGGAGCATCCTGAATTTTTTGATCGGCAGTATAGGCATGTACCGTAGTCATAAAACCGTTAACAATTCCGAAATGATCCTCCAATACCTTAACCATAGGAGCAAGGCAATTGGTGGTACAAGATGCATTAGAAATAATCGTATCGTGGGCGGTTAAGGTATCATCATTCACCCCTAAAACCACGGTTTTCATTTCCCCTGTAGCTGGGGCAGAAATAATAACTTTTTTAGCACCGGCTTCGATATGGGCATGGGCTTTTTCTTTTTCGGTGAAAAATCCGGTCGACTCCAATACTACTTCAACCCCTAAACTACCCCAAGGTATTTCAATTGGGTTTTTAATGGCAAATACTCTTATTTTATGGTTATTGATAATAAGATTCTCTGCATCATGGGATACTTCACCTGGAAACTGACCATGAGCTGAATCATATTTTAACAAATGAGCCAAAGTTTTGGTATCTGTTAAATCATTAATAGCAACTACTTCAATATCCTTTTTTTGAAGCAATGCTCTAAAAGAAATTCTTCCAATTCGGCCAAAACCGTTAATGCCAACTTTCATAGTAATTTTTTATAGTTTAGGAAATCATTAAACCTGGATCCGTACATTCTGTGCTGACCAGATTTTGCGAGACGAAGGTAATAACTTTCTGCTTTGGGTCAAGGGAATTTAATTCCTTAATCCTGTTTCGCTAGATTTAAATGATAATATACCAGATCATCGATAGGCGACCGAATAATTTTTCCTACTTCCATACCGTATTCATGAGAAACCTCCTCCAATACGTCTCTGAAATTGTATCCTACCGATCCAATACAATTAAATTTATATTCCTTATAGTTAGGATAATGAGAAACTAGATCTTTGAAAAAAGCGGTGAAACTGGCGTTAACCACTTCGCGGGTATAAGGAAGGTAATTATTGTTATCGTACAAAAATTTGCTGAATTGGGCCAGAAAACGGTTTGGATGCGGTTGGTTATAAAGTCTATCCAAAACCTCCTGAATGGTAAAATGATAGGTTTCCCAGAAGGCATCGGCCAAGCCTTTTGGCATATATCCTCTGAAATAATCTCTTAAGATTCTTTTTCCTATATGGGATCCACTTCCTTCATCCCCTAGAAAATAAGCTAATGAGTTGATATTAAATTCAATGTCATGACCATCGAATATGCATGAATTCGTGCCTGTACCTAAAATGGCTGCAAAACCTCTTTCCGTACCCAGAAGGGCTCTTGCTGCCGCTAATAGATCTTCACCTACAAAAACGTAAGCCTTGGTAAAGACAGCCTTCATAGCCACCCGCACAATTTCACATTTATCCGGAGAAGAGCAGCCAGCCCCATAATAGGCCACTTCATTCACTTCATCCAATTCTAAATTATCAGGAAGATTATTATGGAGGGAGGCAATAATTCCTTCCGTTGTAATAAAATAAGGATTGTACCCTTCTGTATTGAAATAGGTCTTCTTTCCTTCCTTGTTCACCAGGCACCAATTTGTTTTTGTTGAACCTCCGTCGGCAATAATTTTCATTAAATGGTTATTTTTTAAGATTCAAAAACAGGTTTACGCAAGGATTATAATAAGGTTTAGACCTTTGAGTAAACCGATTTAGGGGTTTTAAATTCTATTAGTAAATAAAAACAAAATAATTCATAATTCTCATCATTAAAAACTTTTCATGCTTTAAAACTATAAAAATTAAGGGGCTCTTTTGGGTTCCTGGGATTAGGTATAAAAACCAAGGGTTCCCCCTTATCAAATTTTTATGTCGATCCTTTTAGGCCTTTGTAAAGGAAAAAAGGATTTACGAAAAGTTGTATGTTTTTAAATTCATACTGTGATTAAAAATAGACATATTCAAGTTCTAAAATAAATCATTAAGGAATTTACAATAATTTAACATAAAATATTTTCAAATTTTTCTATGAGCATAAAACCTAAACTGAGTCGCTTTGATCTAACCATGATTGTGGTCAGTCTGATTATTGGTTTAGGTATTTTTAAAACCCCTGGAATTGTGGCTGCAAGAGCAGGAAGCCCTATAATCTTCTACTCAGCCTGGATTTTTGGGGGGATTATCTGTTGGTTTGGAGCCATAACCTATGCGGAAATTGGATCCCGTTTTCCAGTGGCTGGTGGTTCCTATAGGGTATTATCCTATTGTTATAAACCTGAATTTGCCTTTATGGTTAATTGGATACAGGGTGTTTCCAACGCGGCCTCTATTGGGGCTCTGGCCCTGGTGGGATCGGAATACCTGGTAGAAGGTACTTTTCCGGAAAGATTTCATACCAATACCTGTTATTTGGTGGTGGCGGTCATTACCGTTTTTATACTTTTTGTGATCAATTTTCTAGGAATTAAAATAGGAGCCCGGGCACAGAACTTTATTTCCATGATCAAAATTGGATTAATTCTGGTTTTGGCTTTTGCCTTGTTTAGGCCACAAAATGCTATAAATGAGCATCTTGATTATTCATTAATACCGGTTTTAAACCATCCGGGATCTTCCTTAAAAGCGTTTGGCTTATCCTTGATTGGAGTTTTCTTCGCCTATGAAGGATACCAATGGGTTATCAATTTTGGGGGAGATATCCAGAACCCTGTTAAAAACATTCCGAAGGCGGTTTTTCAAGGGGTCAGCCTGGTGATTATCCTTTATTGTTTATTGAATCTGGTTTTTTTTAGGGTAGTAGGTTTTGAATTAATGGGTAAATCGACCTCATTAGCCTCTCTGGTAGGACGGACTTTGTTTGGCCATTGGGGTTTTGCCTTTACCTCTATACTTTTATATGGATCGGTTTTAGGCTATATAAATGCCGGATTATTATCCAATCCGAGGATGTTTTATGCTATGGCTGAGGATGGGATTTTGCCCTCGATTTGTAAAAAGGTAAACCCCAGAACCCAGATCCAGGAATTGGTTTTAAGCCTATTTGCCCTGATTATCTTTATTTCGATGGTATTTGCTGGTACCTTTGATAAAATGCTCAACTATATTATATTTTTCGATAATATCGGCTTAGGAGCAGGGGCGGCTTCCATTTTTATCCTTCGAAAGCAGAATTATTCCGGTTCAAATAATGAAGTTTATTCCATTAAGCTATATCCTTTTATCCCTTTGATTTTCATTTTAGCCCTGGTTGGAGTTAGTATTTCGGTATTTATTCAGGAATGGCATTCAGCGCTCATTAGCTTCGGCCTTTTTTTATTGGGCTATCCACTTTACTGGATTTTATTTCGTTTTCAGGCTCCATCCTTACCGAAGGATTAGGCTTTTTACGCAGAGGCAATCAAAATTATTACTTGTCTGGTGGCATAATTTTTGTAAATTTTGTGGCATAAACTATATGTTAAGTATATGAAATTCAAATTTGTACTAATACTTACAGCAACCATAAGCCTTGCTCTAAGTAATTTTAAGTCGAATGCTCAAGGATATGTAATCGACGCTCTTCGATTAGGAAGATCCTCTATTGGAGGAACAACCCGTACCTTATCCATAGGTGGTGCTCAAACCTCTTTGGGGGGGGATATTGGAACACTTTCTTCTAACCCGGCCGGTTTAGGTTTTTACAGACGTTCCGATTTTGCTATTACCGCACAGGGCAATAACAACGATATAGGAGCGAACTATTTTGGAACAACTACCCATACCGATCAACAAAGAGATTATAACCTGGAAAATGCAGGAATTGTATTTGCTTCCTCTTCAGCGAGAGCCGATCGCGGCAGGGCCACCGACAATACCGTTGTTTCCTGGGCATTTGGAGCGGGATATACCCGATTGAACAATATCAACTTTACTACCAATTTCAATGGACAGAATTTAGGTCAGAACTTTAGCAATAATTTGGCTCAGATTGCTACCGACAATGGTATTACTTCCAATAGCTTTAATAGCCAGGTGGCTGGAATTGCTTACGATGAATATTTGATTAATCCGGTTTCAGGCAGTACCACCAATTACTCGGGACTTGCCGGAGGAGGAGGAACCAGCAAAGGGGTAATTGAAAATGGTCAATATGTTGAACAAGGTTATACGGATGAGTCTAATCTAAGTTTAGGTTTGAATTTTGGGAACGTAGTTTATTTGGGAGCCGGTATAAATTTCGAAAATTATAATTATACCCGTAATACCGACTTTATCACGAATGGATTATTAGATCCCAATAAATACGTTGATGGATTGGAATATACCAAATCGACCTATCAAACCGGAACCGGTATCAATGGAAAATTTGGATTGATTTTAAACTTGTTGAATGTAATTCACGTGGGAGGTTATGTTCAAACCCCTACGAATTATACCGTTAATGAGCAAGTTGATTTTGCTTTGGTTGGATTAAAAAATGGAAATTATGTTTATCCATCGGTTAATTATACAAATTCTGCCGGAGTAACTCAGGCTGGATCCTATGATCCTACCGTGCATGGTGGCAATGTATTCAATTTGACCACTCCTTATAAATATAATGGAGGGGCTTCCCTGATTTTGGGTGGTTTTGGGTTTTTAAGTGCCGATGCAGAATATATAAATTATAAAGAATTATCATTCAGTTCGAACGATGCCACCAATGATATTGCGGTTAATTCAGCTATTCAATCCACCTATAAAGATGTAATTAACTATAGAGCCGGTGCTGAGTTAAAGTTCGGTCCATTGGTGTTAAGAGGTGGATATGGATATTATCCAAGCCCGTTAACGGATAAATCAAAATCAGCCGATCAAACCGTTTATTCTGGTGGATTTGGTATCCATACCGGCCATTTTTATATTGATTTCGGAGGAGTAAGAGATTATTCCACTGCCTATCGTCAGGCTTATACATTTGATGATGGTTCAGGCCCCCTAATTAAAACCAATATCGTACGTACATCCGGTACGGTTACGATCGGAACCCGTTTCTAAGCGGATTTTAAATCAAATAAAAAAAGCTATCCCTTTAGGGATAGCTTTTTTTATTTAAAGAAGTGCACCGTCCTAAAATAGGTTGACACAAAAAGTGTTAACAAATGGAAAAACAGGAAATTAAGAGTTATCAGAAAAGGACTCAAAAAGATTACAGTTTAGCGTTTAAACTGGAAATAGTAGACGCGGT
>Ga0209067_10001824_pt1 | contig 12922 bp, 11 predicted proteins | sample ColStrG_CSR_2013_FD_187199 | JGI IMG/M metagenome (GOLD analysis project Ga0209067, IMG submission 187199) | Freshwater sediment microbial communities in response to fracking from Pennsylvania, USA - Cold Stream Run_MetaG_CSR_2013 (SPAdes)... | ecosystem: Environmental > Aquatic > Freshwater >... | reverse complement strand
GAGCACCTACCTCGCGCTTCGGGCCGAAGCGCGAGGTAGGTGCTCTTCTCGGCAGCGCTCATCACAGGGGCGACGCGGTCGAGCCAGACGGGCGCGTCGGCGTGCAAGGCGCCGGCGCAGGCGCCGATTAGAAAAAATACGCGCGGGAGAGGACGCCCCCGCCACCATTTAGAACTCAATTCGCCCCGCAAACTGCAGCATGCGCGCTGCAAAGGCCAGGTCGGTATTCTGCGTCGGCGCGCCGTAGGTCGCCAGGTTGACCACAGTCTGATAGCCGCCGAAATTCGAATGGTTGAACAGGTTAAACGCCTCCACCATGGGCACCAGGCGCACCCGGTCCTTCAGCGTAAACGTCTTGGAGAATCGCAGGTCCACGCGCTCGATCGGGTTGCCCACCAGCGAATCGCGCGACACGATGTTATAGCCCGCCACGGTGGCCGGTTTCACATTCGCGGGCGAACCATAATAGGCCGCGGTGGCCAGGAACAGCCGGTCGGTCACACCGGTGGCGTTGTACGGATTCTGGTTCGCGGTCACCTGGAAGTTCTGGCCCGATCCGAAGTGGAACGAGCCGCTCAGCGAGATCCCCCACTTCCACACGTACGCGCCGGCCAGATTCATGGTGTGGGTCTGGTTGTCCGGCGACACCGCCCATTCGTCGGCGATATTGAACTGGTTGTTCGGGTAGTAGAACGGACCGGTGGTGGAATCCTTCAGGTGCGACAACGTGTACGCCAACGCCACCGAGAAGCTCTGCGAGAAGCGGTGTTGCACACCGGCATGCAGGCCGTCATAGAGCGAGCCCGCCGCGTTCGGCGTGGTGAAATTCAGGATGCCGACGAAATTGGCGTTCGGCCGCCCGGCCGTGCTCGGGTTCGAGGGGTAACCGGTGGCCGGGTTGAAGAACAAGTTGGCGTCGGTCCGGATCCAGTCGCGGAAGACGCGGAAGTGGATGTAGTCGAGGGACGCGTTCCACGTCTTGGACACCTGGCGCTCCACCCCGATGCTCATCTGCAGAGAGTAGGGCGTGTGGACTTGCGGCCCTAGCGGCTGGATGGTCTGCGCGTTTACCGGCGCCGCGCCCGAGAGAAACTGGTCGCCCGTCACGCTGCCGAACGGGGCCACCAGGTTAATTGGATTCGCCGCGGTTCCCTGAATCGCCGGCGAAATCGTGGTCTGACCGTTGAAGATCTGGCCGTCGATCGTCTGGTTTGCCTGAATATCCGCATAGAACAGGCCCGCGCCCCCGCGGATCGCCGTCCTGCGGGAACCGGTCGGGTCCCAGGCGAAGCCGACGCGCGGTTGAAACAGCAGATTGTCGTTGTAATGCGGCGTCTGGATGCCGCTCTTCAGAGTCAGGTTGGGATTAAAGATGCCGAGATCGTTGTCATAACGCAGTCCCAGGTTCAGGGTCAACCTGGGCGTGATCTTCCAATCGTCCTGGATAAAGGCGCCAATTGCGTTGGTGGGAATGCTGTAGAGGTAGCTGCCGAAACCCTGCGTGAACGATGTGGCGTAAGGGCTCAGCGCCGCGATGTTCCAGGTGGAGGGATCCTGCCAATTGGGGAAAATGGCTGCCAGGTTCAGCGCGCTTACCCCCGACGAGAAGGCCAGCACTGTGCCGCGCACATTTTGCCCGAAGTTGCCCGAGTAAATGTTATGCAGGTAGTCCACGCCGGTCTTGAAGCTGTGGCCGCCCTTCAGCCAGAAGACGTCGTCACGGAACTGGTAGTCATTCTGGCCAAGTTGCTGCGGGTAGTTGTAGGGTGCGCCAACGGTGATGGTTGGCAACCGATATTCCTGGCTCCGAATCAGCGGCGTATTTTGCCAATCGAAGTGGTTGAAGCCGACGCGCGCCTCGTTGACCAACGCCGGCGTGATGGTGGACGTCAGCGTGCCCAGCGCCGCATACGCCGTCCTGGTGGAATCCGTGGCCCTGGTGGGAGACGAACTGCCGCTCACGTTGTTGAAGGGCACGGCCCAGGTATAACCGGTCGCCCGCACGGAAAACCGATGGCTGCCGTTGATCGCCCAATCCGCGTGCAGCAGGTAGCTGTTGGTGCGCAGTGAATTGGCGAAGGTGTACGTCAGCCCGCCGAACCCGGTCGGCGTGTCGAAAATGGTGCTCGGCTGCCGCTCGCCTTCGTAGGCGAAAAAGAAGAAGAGCTTGTTCTTGCGGAGGGGCCCGCCAAACGTGCCGCCGAATTGCTGATCGGAAAAGGGCAGCACCCGGTGCGCCACCGAATCGGAGGCGTTGAAGGCGTCGTTGCGGAAGTACCCGTACAGGGTGCCGTGGTACTGGTTGGTGCCCGACTTCGTCTGGACATTCACCTGGAGGCGCGACGACCGGCCCAACGTGGCATCGAAGCGGTTGGTGATGATCTGGAACTGATCAATTGCGTCCTGGCTGTATTGCGGCTCGCCGAACCCGTCGCCTGCCGAGTTCTGTGTTACCTGCTGGCCATCCACGTTGATCTGGAGCTTGCCGCTGTCAGTGGCGCCGAGGGGGGAGTTCGTCACATCGTTGCTGGTGATGCCAGGCACCAGCATGGCCAACTGAAGATAATTTCGCCCGTTCAGCGGCACCTTGCTGACCTCGGCGGGGCTGACGTTTCCGGCGACGGTGGAGGTGGCGGTATCTACCGCCTCCGCCGCTGCCGCGACGGAAACCGTGGTGCTGGCCGATGCCACCTCCAGCATCACGTCGACGCTGGCCACCTGGCCGACCAGCAGCGCCAGTGTCCGCTCGGCCGGCGCGAAGCCTGGCGACTGGATCCGCAGCACGTATTTTGCCGCCCGAAGCGCGGGCAGTTGATAAATGCCCTGCGCATTGGTGACGGTGTCAAATTTCGATCCGTCGTCGCCGGCTGCAGTCACCGTGGCGCTCACCACGCTCGCGTTCGATGGGTCAGTGACGCGCCCCGTAATCCCGGTTTGCTGCGCCAGGGCCAACCCCGCCGCAACGGCAACACCCAAAGCCAGTCGTTTCATCATCGGAAGCTCCTCGGTGGTTATTTCAGATTTAGTTCTGGTACCTCCACAATCTTGGTGGCGTCGCAAACCATGCACGGCCGCGTGGGCGAGAAAGTGCAGTTGCGCGGACAAATGTAAAACTGCGGCCAACACGATCCCATATGAGTGCATTGCCGGGAGCGAGTATGAGCGAAAAATGGGTTCAGCTTACCATAAACGCGGAGGCGGTAGCAATTTGGATTTGGGCCCTGTCAAGCGCCCGGCGCAACGCCAACGAGGTATTTGTTAACAGAAAAGTCGCAGGTTATTCATATTCTTTTCAATCTCAGGGTTTACGATTATGGTGGAGAGGAAGTCCTCAGGGAGGCTCTCATGCTACCGCGATCGAGCCATATCGCCCACACCGTGTTTGACACCACCCTCACCGGATGTTTCCTGATCGTCTGGCTGCTTTGCTGGCCTTTTTACCGGCTGTATCGCAGCCACACACTGCATGGCTGAACAGAAGTCGCGCAGCGGGCCGCGCCCGCCAGGTAGTTGATTCCTGCCGGTGTCGGAAACCGGCCCAGAGGCTTCCGGCCGGAAGTAAACTGGCTAGATATGATTCAGGCGACGGTCCTGCATTCGGTCAGCTACTCCGGCTCGTGGGGGCAGCATTTTCTTTCTCTCGAGGATTTCATAGACAAGGCGGCGGAACTCGGCTACGACGGCGTCATGCTGATGGCCAAGCGGCCGCATCTTTCGGTGCTGGATTGGAAGCCGTCCGCCCGGGAGGAGCTCCGCGCGCGCCTGGAGCGGCGTGGTTTGCGGTCCGTGTGCCTGGCCGGCTACACGAACTTCACGGCAGATCTGGAACACGCCGATATACCACATCGCGAAATGCAGATCCAGCATGTGGCGGAACTGGCGGAAATGGCGCGGGACCTTGGCGGCAGCCTGGTGCGCGTATTCACGGGATACGAGAGCCCGGCTGCCGCTCCTGGCGCCCAGTGGATGACGGTCGTGGACTCGCTGCGCGAGTGCGCCCGGCGAGCCGCGGAGTTCGGAGTGACTATCGGGGTTCAGAACCACCACGACATCGCCTGCGGTTTCGAGACCCAACACGATCTGATCGAAGAAGTGAATGAGCCTAACTGCCGGGCGCTGTTCGATGCATGGGCGCCCGCGTTGCACGGTGCGGACCTGCCGGCAGCCGCTGCCCGGATGGCACAGATTACGGTTCACACGACCATCGCCAACTACCAGATCAGGCCGCGGTACAGGTACATACCAGCCCTGGTCAATTACGAAAAGCTCCTACCCACGGTACAAGCCGTCCCCATCGACGAGGGGTTCATCGACTACCGCGCGTTTCTGGCCGCCATGCTTGCCAGTGGCTTCAGCGGCTCGGTGGCCTACGAGATGTGCTCACCGCTTCAGGGTGGCGGCAGTTTGGCAAATCTGGACCGCTATGCGCGGAGGTTCCTCGAGTTCCTGCGTACCGCCGGCGCTACGGCGCGCCGGGAAGTGTCGTAAGGCCGTGCGGCCTCGTGGCCGTCGCCAACACCACGAAATTCGCGCACACCTTCAGAGTGCCCGCCAGGAGACGTGCCTTTCGGGTTCGTATCCTTGGCGAAAGCATTGAACCAATGGTCGCGGGGTCAAGACTGTGACCGTCAGGGAGCTTGGCCGGCTCTCCCTTTTCTTGTAGCGTTCCGGCGTCCACAGAAGCAGCGCGTCGTCCCAGACCAAGTAGGCGGATCCGTCGATCCGCACAAAACAACCGTTGGGCAATGAGCTCAACGCTGCCTCCCAGGTGAGCTTCCTTCCCCGGCTGTCGACCCGATTCCGATGCAGTTCCGTGTCGATTTCAAGCACGCGGAGAGGCGCCTCTGTATCCGCCTCAACCCGGCGCTGCCAGGCGCTCTTGAACGCGGTGAATCGCTCTCGCCGGCACTCGGCACACGGCCTGTGGCCGACGGCAAAGGCCACGGCTTCGTCCAGGAAGAAAAGCTCCGTATAACTGCCCGGAGACATCACGGAACGCTGCCGGCCCTTGGATTCCAGGAGGCAAGTGATCCAACGACGGCTCTTGAACTGGCGCACGATCTCGCGGCTATCGTTGTGCAGGGCGCCGCCCCGGTTACCCATCAATGTTCCACGGGCGGGCGAACGAAAGATCGCGCCGGCCGGGTCCACCCGGTTCTGCAATGGCACTGGAGTTCCGAAGCTCACATGATCGCACGGCGCGTGCCATGATGATGGGGAGTAACTGCCGCGGAGCGAGACCATGAAACTGCAACCAGAACTGCTTCTAGCGGAAGACCGGCGTGCCGGCCGGCTGTCGCGCCGGGACTTCCTGAAGGGCGCTGCGATCGTTGCCAGCGCTGGGAGTTCACCGGCGCAAACTGGCAAACAGCGTGGGCTGCGACAAGCGCCGCTGGTGTATGTAGGAACCTTCAGTTCGCCCCAAGGGCCGGAAGGGAGCAAGGGATACGGCGAGGGAATCTACCTGTTCGAAATGGACCCTGCAACCGGCCGGCTCTCACGGCGCGCCGTGTTTCCGCATACGGAAAATCCCTCCTGGTTGGCCTTCGACCCTGCTCACGCGCACCTCTATGTGGCGAATGAGATAGCCACCTACCAGGGTACGGACTCAGGGTCGGTGAGCGCGTACGGGATCGAACCCTCTAGTGGGAACCTGAAGTTGCTGAACACGCAGAGCTCAGGGGGAGCGCGTCCGTGCCATGTGAGTGTTCACCCGTCGGGCAAGTATGCCTTCGCGGCGAACTACGCCGGCGGAACTGTGGCGGTCCTACCCATCCGGCCGAATGGCGAACTGGGTCCGGCGAGCGACGTGAAAAGCGGTAGCGGGCCAGCCGGATCCATTCACGCCGTCAGCGCGCCTGTTGGGAGTTTCGCCATCAGCGGCCACGATCGGCCCCATGCGCATATGATCCAGGCCGACCCATCGGGGCGCTTTGTGCTGTCGACAGACCTGGGACTAGATGAGATTCTCATCTGGCGGTTCGACCTCGAGAGGGGATTGCTCCTGCCGAACGACCCACCGGCAGTCAAGCTGCCGCCCGGCGACGGACCACGTCATTTTACGTTCCATCCGGCTGGCCGCTGGCTGTATTGCTTGCAGGAGGAGGCCTCGACCCTGGCGGTGTTCGACTATGACGCCGGCAAGGGAACCCTCGCGGCCAAACAGACGCTTTCGACTCTGCCGAAGGGATTTGCCGGCACGGACTTCACATCCGAGGTGGCGATCTCGCCGGACGGCCGCTTCCTCTACGCCGCCAACCGGCTGCACGACAGCATCGCCTGGTTTTCCATTGCGCCCGGGGGAACATTGACCTGGGCTGGCGAGGAGTGGACCCGCGGAGACTACCCCCGCAGCTTCACCATCGACCCAAGCGGAAGATACTTGTTTTCCTGCAACCAGCGAAGCGATGCGCTCGCGTGTTTCCGGGTCAATCAGCAGACGGGGGCGCTAACCTTCACGGGCGGCTACACGCCGGTTGGAACGCCGGCCATCGTTCTGTTTCTGACCTGATGTCAAAACACTGGCGCGGCGTTGGGTGCTGACACGCTGTCGGGATGGGGCGCGGTTTGTACGTGGGCATCCTGTAGGAGATCTCTTCCCTGGCTGGCCACGGTAAAGCACTCCTTTAGGCGTATTGGCAACGCGCCGCGAGCAGGCCTGTCGCGTCGGCCAGGTTGACGTCCGCGATGAGCAACCCGCGCTGGCCGTAGGGCTGGCAGGCGAGCAGCGTCCCATCGGGGCGAATCACCGCCGAAGTGGTCGGCGCCCCGGCGCTGGCGCAGTTTACGGTTGCGAAAAAGCAGGTGTTTTCGGCGGCGCGGCACAAGGCTGCTTTCTCATGGAACGAGTTTGCTGGGTCGGCGAAACTCGAAGGCCGGTACCCGCCGGGCTCGGCTTCATGGAAATGAGGGTGGAACACGATGTGTGCGCCGCGCCGGGCTGCCCAGCGGACCGTTTCCGGATAGCGCCACCCTTCATGGCAAATGGCGACTCCGAATGTCAGCGGTCCGCTCTGGAAAACACGCCGGCCGGATCCGGACGTATAGGTGCTCTCCTCGCTGGGGTCGAGCTGGACTTTGTCTTGGAAGCCGGCGATCGTTCCATCTCGATTGACGACCATGGCCGTGATCAGGAGCGCATCGTCGACGATACGTTCAGTGCCGAGAACCACCGTGAGATTCGCCTTCGCGGCGGCTGCGGCAATCGCCGACCGGGCGCGTTCGAGAAATACCGGATCGGGGGGCGGCACCCTCTTTCCCATGCCTCGGTAACCGGGGACAAAGCATTCCGGAAAGCAGATGAGGCCGGCGCGCTCGTTGGACGCTTGCGCGATGGCTTGTTCGGCCAACGCGACCGACTCCTCGGGAGTCGCCGGAAATTGGATGTTGGCCAGCGCGATTCGAAATGTGCTCATTCGGCATCCCCATTTTATCGCTCGCGCGATTCCACCTTCTCTATGCGTTCTCCGCTGCCTCCGTGGCCGAACCTCGATCCAGATTCTATCGCCCCGATTCGATTGGGCTCTGCCTTGGTTTTTCTCCGCGTCTCCATAAATCGGGCCGCTTCGGCGGGATCGCGCGTGGATCTCGGCAGCCGCAGTGTACTATCTTGGAGGCAGACGATCATGACCCGCGCCATCGCCACCGCAGCCGCCTTGCTGGCGCTGGCGCCGTTCACGCCCGCTCAAATCCTGGTCCACCCGACCAAGAGCCCATCGGCGACTACGGCTGATGTCGATCTGGTCGACGTGCTTTCCAGCGTCCGCGACAAGCGGGGCGCCTTGATCAAGAATCTGGCCAAGGCGGATTTCGCGTTGAAGGTGGATGGCCGGCGCCAGGAGATCACGCATTTCGCGAGCGAGGTGGACTCGCCCTTAACCGTGGCCCTGCTGTTTGACGTGAGCGGCAGCGTGGCTAACATCATCGGGGCCGAGAAAGTGGCGGCGGGCCGCTTCTTCGCCGAAGTCCTGCGGCCCAACGACCGGGCTCTGCTGGCCGGCTTCGCTCAGGATGTCGCGGTGTGGCAGGATTTGACGCCGCCGGGCGCGGATCTTCAAGAAGCGCTCGGCAAGGTCCGTCCGTTTGGCCGAGCCTCCGGCCCAAATCGGAAAGCACGGCCCAGAGGCGGCACGCTGCTGTTCGACGCGGTGGCCTTGGTGGCGGGACAGAAACTCCAGAAACGGCCCGGCCGCAAGACCATCGTGTTGATTACGGACGGCGAAGACAACGGCAGCCGTGTGAACCTCGAAGCGGCCCGCAAGGCCGCACTGGAAGCCGATGCCATAATCTATGGCATCCACTACGATGACCCTCTCGTGGGCCCGCAAACCACACGCTCCGGCATGCGGACGCTGGAACAGCTCGCGGCGCCAACCGGCGGGCGAGCCTATGACGTGAGCCGGAAGACGACGCTCGAAGCCATCTTCGCTGCCATCGGCGAAGAGATGCGCAACCAGTACGGCCTCGAGTTCACGCCTCCAGGCGGTGGCAATGTGGGCATATTCCACCGTGTGGAGGTATCAGTGAAGAAGGACGGGTTGAAAGTGCAAGCGCGCGACGGGTTTTACCGGTGAGTGGGGAAGTGCTCCGGCGGAGGCCCACCCCACATGACTTCGCCGGCCTTCATCACTTAGCGCACCTTGCCTATGGCGACGTCAATGTCGGCCAGGAGACCGGGCCGCAGCGCACCCAGACGGGTATCCATCCCCAGCAACTCAGCGCCGCCGGCGGTTGCGGCCCGCAACGGCGGCTCCGGTGTCATCCAGGCCTTGACGACGAGCCGAACTCGCGCGTATTCTCACCGAACGTCGTGTAGACCGCGTCCGACCCCATGGCAAACCGCGCGCCCGCGCGAAAGGTCTTGCGCCGCGCCATTTCGGCAATCGTCTCATGGTCCATGCCGGTAGTATGTTCCAGAAAATCGGCGCGGGCGCGGATGGCATCACGCACACCCTCGGGGCCACATGAATGAATGGCGATCCGCTTCCCCGCGCCACATGAGCCGCATCCACCGCCGCCTTCATCTCTTCGAAGGTGTACGTCTGGACGCCGCTGAGATCCTGGCCCGACCCGTGGCGCCGTAGGTTTGTTATGCGAGTCCGCGATGTAGAGTGCGCCGGAACGATCCACGGCAAGGCCGGCGGGATAGGCGAGTTGCGCCAGCGTGGCCGGCCCGCCATCGCCGCTGTACCGGCCACACCGGTACCGGCGGCAGTCGCGATGCGGCCGTCGGGCGAGACCTTGCGTACCCGGTGGTGGAAATCGTTGCGGACGCGCTGGTTGTCGGTGTCGGAGATGTAGAGGTTGCCCCACGGCACCACGCGCGAAGCAAAAATGCAAAAACCGGCGTTAACCACCGGTTTCGCCTGCCGGACTACGCCGGCGGAGGCCTCCCGTGATCCCCATCTTGGCATGGCGTCAAGGCGGTTCTGCCGAAGGAGGCAAGGCAAACCTTTCAATGAGCCCATGTCCAGGGGATTGACGGGAGCCGCGCGTGCTCTAATCAGAACGCCATTATCGCCAGGATCCCGTTTTTCAATTTCTTCATATTGATGAGCGTCGGGTCCGGCATTTCCTTCCGCAAACGGTCTGATACATCAACTAGTCCCCGAGGCCCGCGCTCCTCCTATGGCGGCTCTTCAGCAGCGGCCTGTTCAATCGTCACTCCCTGACGCACCTCACGGAAAATGCTCTCTGTTTCTCGCCACCGGTTTGACGATGGAGAGCTTGCCCGCCTTTACCAAAGTTGTAGAACCATCCACTGGCCGGATCGCTCTCTGATGCCGTCCAGTAGAATCCGTGGGCTTCCAATCGTGCATACTGGCCATCATCGGAACGGCCGCCGCCGAGCAAAGCCTTGAATCCCGACCTGCCTTCGGCCAGGAGCGCCTGGTACGCCGCTCTACCTTTGTCATCCGAATCCTCGCTGACCCCACCGTAGTGCTTCGTCATCTGCCGCCATTGGTCGTCCGTCGGCAATCGCCATCCATCGCCCAATGATTGACACACTCGAAGCGCCGACTCCCACGTGTACAAACGGCCATACCGGCGGCAGTTCAGTTCCGCATCGTCGTAGCAATAGGAGGGAAAAGCGTTGACGTCCAGATTGCGGGTCGTCCACTGTTTGCCGTCGGCCATCCGCTTGGAGGAATTCAGCGTACCGGACGCTTTCCGGTCTTGCGCTGAAAGGCGCTCCAAGGAGGCGCTACCAGACCCAAACGCTACACACAGCACGATCGATACCACCCACACTCGAATCGGCCTGGTCCTGTCATTAGCGCTGGTCATGAACGCCCCCGCGCCAACCATTCTACATGCGTCGCTGCGCTTCTCACCAGCCTACCTACGCGTCAACTACGCGTCAGCAAGACGCGGCTGTTTGGTGCTACAGCCTCACCAGGCAGCCTCACGAAATTTTCGGATGAAGCAGGCTCGGCACTGACTCACCCTCGCACAAACAACAGCCTCTCCGGATCGAGATGCACGTGCCACGGCTGAGACTGTCCGGAAAGGTCAGCCCATTGTTCCCTCGATACTTCTGCCTCCAGGTGTGCCTGGTCCCCCTCTTCCGGACGTGCGTGGAGGCGCAGATACAGCGTCGTCTCGAAGGGTGAGTCCACCGACGCCACCAGCCAGCATCGGAACGTGTTCTCCGCACCTTCGGTTCTCACCAGTCGAAGGTCATGCGCGCGGATGCCTACATATTCCGCTCCCTCTGGAAGAGTTCCCGGCACCCTCAAGGTGCAGTGCCAGCCTTCAACGTGGATCTGCTCCGGCCCCGCGTCTCGCATCGGGGCGAAGTTCTTGCATCCGGTCAGCCGTGCCACCGCGAGCGACTGGGGCCGTGCGAAGATTTCGCTCTTCGGACCGTCGGCCGCGACTCTTCCTTCGGACAGCACCACCAGTTTCTGGCAGAACCGGAACGCCTCGTCGCGGTCATGGGTCACAAACAGCGTCACGCCCCCATACGATCCCAGGGTTCGGCGCAGTTGTTCCTCCATTTGCCGCCGCAAGTGGGGATCCAGAGCGGAAAGTGGTTCATCCAGCAGCAGGGCTTCGGGCTCCATGGCCAGCGCGCGGGCCAGCGCGACTCTCTGGCGTTGCCCACCAGAAAGCTCGCCGGGACGGCAGTTCAGCAGAGAATCGACCTGCATCAACCTTGACCAGTGCGCAACCCGCTGGTCCTGCTCTTCCTCCGTTTGGCCGTGGAGGCTGAACCCAATGTTGTCGCGAACCGTCAGATGAGGGAACAGCGCGTAATCCTGAAACACGATTCCGATCCGCCGTTTCGCCGGAGAGAGATCGATCCCGTTGCTCGTGTCCAACAGGACACGGCCGTTCAGCAGTACGCGGCCCTGATCCGCCCTTTCCAACCCGGCGATGCAACGCAAAGTCATGCTCTTGCCGGAACCGGACGCTCCCAGAAGGCCTGACGCCCCCCCTCGCGCGGAAAATGCGGCGGAGAGCTCGAAGCCTGGATAATGCTTGCGGAGATCCACCGTCAGACCGGACCCGTCGCCGCCTGCCCTACCCTCTGGCGCTGGCCCGCGGGCTATGATCGAGGGCTGGCTGAGTATTCGCTCGGGCATCCGGCCGGCGGCATTCCCTTGCCGCCGCGGCCTCCCCTGCCCCGGCGTCCAGTAGTTCAACGCGGCGATCGTGACCAGCGATAGGATCACGATCGCCAGTACCCAGTCGAGCGCCCGCCCCATGTCGCCGCCTTCGGCCGCGAAGAAGATCGCCACCGGCATGGTTTGGGTCTTCCCCGGAATGTTGCCCGCCAGCATCAAAGTCGCTCCAAACTCGCCCAGCGCTCTGGCGAAGGCCAGCACCGTGCCTGCCATCACACCGGGGCGGGCCAGCGGCAACAGGACTTGGCGGAACGTCCGCCACTCGCTCGCTCCCAGCGTGCGTGCAGCCCCCAAAAGATTCGGGTTGACTTGTTCAAATGCTCCCAGGGTGGCCCGGTACATCAGCGGAAACGCGACGGCGGTTGCAGCGATTACGGTGGCCGGCCAGGAAAAAGCAATCCTCAGTCCGACTTGCTCGAGCGCCTGGCCGATCGCACTGCGTCGCCCAAACACCAATAACAGGAAAAAGCCGACCACCGTGGGCGGCAATACCAGGGGCAGGGCCAACACGCCGTCCACAAAGCCCCACGCGCGGCCTCTGTACCGGTTCATTGCAGCAGCCGCGGCGATGCCGAGCACGAAGGCCGAGCCCGTTGCGGCGGTCGAAGTCTTCAGCGAAATCCAGAGCGGCGAAAGATCCGAAGGAGTCACGGCGATACCGTTGTGAATCCGTGGCGGGCGAAGACGCCGCGCGCATACGGTCCGGTCAGAAATGCCACTAACGCTCGCGCGGCGGGGATGTTTCGGCAGTCCTTCAACACCGCTACCGGATAGACCACCGGCAGATGACTGTCATCGGGTGCAATCGCCGCCACTCGCACCTTGTCCGATTCACGCGCATCCGTTGCGTAAACAATGCCGGCATCGGCGTTGCCAGTCTCGACATAGCTGAGCACCTGGCGCACATCTTTCGCGAGCACCAGCTTTTCCTGCACCGGGTCCCAGACGTGCATCGCCTGAAGGACCTGCCGGCCGTACTCGCCGGCCGGCACGCTACCCGGATCACCAAGCGCGATCAGCTTCACGCTGCCATCGGCCAGCGCCCGGAAAGAGTTCGGCCCGGCGCTGTCCTTCGGAACAATCAGCACGATTTCACCGCGTAACAGGTTGCGCCTGGTGTCGGGCAGGATGAGTCCATGTGCCGCCAGCCTGTCCATCGGTTTCGACGCTGCCGAAAGATACACGTCGGCCGGGGCGCCGCGCTCGATCTGCTGTTCGAGCGTGCCGGAACCGCCGAAGTTGCAATTCACTTTGATGCCCGGCCGCGACCGCTCGTATGCCGGCGCAAGCTC
>Ga0209067_10001823_pt1 | contig 12924 bp, 15 predicted proteins | sample ColStrG_CSR_2013_FD_187199 | JGI IMG/M metagenome (GOLD analysis project Ga0209067, IMG submission 187199) | Freshwater sediment microbial communities in response to fracking from Pennsylvania, USA - Cold Stream Run_MetaG_CSR_2013 (SPAdes)... | ecosystem: Environmental > Aquatic > Freshwater >... | reverse complement strand
TCGCTGACATCGATGCCCGCCGGGTTGACGCGGTACTCGCAGCGTAACTGCTGCGGCTGGACGCCCGCGGCGGCATACAGAGCGGCCGTTAACCAAAGATAGAGGAATGCGCGTTTCATGGGCTCACGTAGCTCGACTAGCACCGTAACACATGGACCAATGGCACGGGCATTCCAGGATGTGTTGCGCTTTCAGGATCTCGCTTCAGTAGCTCAGCGTGCCCGTCCGCGGCTCTTCTTCCCGATTCGGCAGGTACAGCGTCTTGCAGTGTTCGCAGCGGTAGATCTCCGCGTCCGCACCGAACTTCCGCTTGACCTCATCGCCAAAGAAATACCACCGCTTGAGGTGCCCGGCGCAAAGCTTGTCCTTCTCGTCCTTCTCGTTGCAGGCCCTCATCCGGGGCACGCGCCGCTTGACCTTGGTGCCGTCAGCGAGCGTGTCCACCAACTCCGCAACCGGCACCGGCTTATCGGAGGCCGCATATTTCGGATTTGCCATATCGAGACACGAGTATAACAAGGAACCGCGACCTCGAATTGTGGGGCAGGTTTGAAGACCTGCGGCGGACTCGAAATCCGCCTGCCGGCTGTGGTCGCGCGGCTGCGACCTTAGAATAAACGCCTACACGGTTTGCAACGGCTGCTTAGATCTCGGGCTGCGCGCGTTAGCCCGGCAGGCGGATTGCCAATCCGCCGCAGGTTAGACAACCTGCCCCACATTCCTTCCGAGTTCGTCGGGCAGGCCGGGAGGTCTACCCTACATCAACGGCAGCGCCGCAGCCGGCGACGTGACCCCGCCGATCGACACGGTCACCTGCTGACTCCCGGTCAGCCCCGCCGGCACCACAACGTTTACCTGATACAAGCCGGCAAAGCCCGGTGCCAGGCCACTGAACAAAACCTGCGCTGCCTGGCTGCCAAAATTCACCGTCGGCGTAGTTTTCGTTTGCGCCAGATTGGGTCCGCCCGGCGCCGGAGATCCGCTGGCCGGTTGATTGGTCACTGGGCCGAGTCCGTTGATGTACAGAGCCACGATCTCGCCTGGCTTGGCCGGGTTGGAAGGCAGAATGATGGCGCCGGTCTGCGCATCCTCCGCCGCAATCACGCCGTTCCCTTGGAAGAAGGCCGGCGTATACTGCGCCAGCGGCACATCCACCACGTTCCCCAGGAAGAAGTTGTCGTCTATGCTCACCTTGACCTTCACCGACGATTGACCTTGCAGTTCCCAAGGCACCTGCACGTTGACCTGCCCGGAACTGGCAAACGACAGATGGCCCGGCACGCTGATGCCCGCCGATGGCACGTCGAAGCTCACCGTGGTGCCGTCGATCACCAGCGGCAAAGTCCCGTCCGTTGTCGAAGTTCCGCTGTCCCCTAGGGAATTGGTTTGATAGTTGGTGTCCAGGAGGTTCGATCCGAAGATCGCCACGTAGGAGCCAGCCGCGATCGGGGCCTTGAAGTTGGCGTCGTTCACCACCCCCGCGGCTGTAATTGTGGGCTGCGGGCTGATGAAGGCGCTAACCGGGTTGTGCTGCCCGGCCGCGGTGATCGTAATCGTGGGTGAGCCCGCGGCCCCTAGTACCACGTCCACCCAGGCAAAGCCGTAATTGTCGGTGTTGCAGGTGGTCACCGTCGTGGAGCCTGACGGGGAGCAGGCAGGGGCGCCAGCCACGCTGTTCAACGTGACTGCACCGCGCGGGCTAACCGAAAGGCTGACGGGAGAGCCCGCCACCGGAGCGCCAAACTGATCCACGACCTGCACCACCGGATAGCCGCCAATATCCTGGCCCGCTACGCCATCAAATCCGGCAAGCCAATTCAGATTGAAGGCCGTGCCATCCCCCACCACGAACATATAAGGCAGCCGCAAGGACTGAACGCCGGATCCAGTTACGGTGACGGCTCCAGTGTATTGTCCGGCCGCCGGAACGGTGCCGGAGAGCGTCACAGTAAGGGTGCCGGAAGCACCGCCGGCCAGCGTCACACTCGCCTTATCCACGGCCACCGACGCGCCCGTGGCGGCCTTTCCAGTCGACACCGCCACCGCCAGCGTTACCGAACTGGTGCCTTTGTTGGTAATCGTGACGGTTTTCGCTACCGGCAACCCGCCGGCCTTCAGGAACCCAAAAGAAACCGCTGCCGGCTCGGCGCTCACCGTTGCTTTTACGGCGGCTCCCGCATCCAGGCGTCCTGCGCCGATCGATTCCACATCCACCGGATCGCCGAACGTGTCCGTGGCGGTGTCCTGCGCCGCCGAATTCACCAGTGCCGACTTGATCTGCGTTGCCGTCCAACCGGGGTGAGACTGCTTCACCAGCGCCGCCGCACCAGCCACCATGGGTGTCGAAAAGCTGGTTCCGCCCCCGATTCCGCTATAACCGTTCGCGCTGAAAAGACCGCCGTTCGGGTCGAACCGCTGAGCCGCCGTGTAAATACCGCCCGGCACCGGAAGGTCCGAGTCATTCGGGTCGGGGCCGAAGTTGCTCGAATCCGTTTCCAGCCCGCTGACTGCCACCAGGTCGGGTTTGATGATTCCGTCTGGTGCGGGACCGCGGGAAGAGTAATTGGCAAGCATGTTCCCAGCCAGGCCTGGACTGATTCCCGCATTCTGACTGTAAGTGGCCAGATCCTGCTCGCTTCCAGCAAGGTCGATGGTCACTGTTTGGCCGGGATGGCTGTCGATATAGGCCTTGAGAGCTTGGCCATCGCTGAGAGAGAGCATCACCGTTGGTCCAAAGAACGTTGTTGTGGTGCTGTTGAACCCCATATCCTCGGGATGGATCGGAGCCGAGGAGTCGACCATGTAAAAGATCACTCCAATCGCACCGGCATCGGCGGCATTGCTGGCCTTCGTGCTGAAGGCGCAAGCTCCGCTAGCCGGTCCGCGCTGGATTAGCGCGAACGCCCCGTTTAAGGAGTAGGCCGGTAATGCCGTGCAGCCGTACCCGTCGTTGCCCAACTGAGCGATATCGATCAGCGGCGCGGATTGCGCGGGAAACACTACCGAATAGGCCGAGTACGAGGGGTTGTTGCTGAGCGACGGCGCGGCCGAATCGCCAAGCTGCGCCGCAATTCCCTTCAGGCTGGCAGGCGCCCCGGCGGCGTCCACGCTCACGGTTGGGTTCATCACGTGGGAGTTGATGGTCGCGCCCACTCCGATCACCGAGGGTGCGTTTGCCGGGGAAGCGATGCTGAGGTACGTGGGTTTAGTGGGGTATTGGCTACCGTTGTATCCATCGTTCCCGGCGGCCACCACCACCACCATCCCGCCCTTGACGGCGTTTTCATATGCCGTGGCCACGGGGTCGCAAGGGGCGTTCCCCGTGAGTCCGCACGCAGCACCTGTGTCGAGTCCCCCGGTGAATGCAGGGCCCACCACCGAGAGCGTCGCGATGTCCATGCCATCTTTGAGGGCATCGTTAATCGCCAGGATCAGCACTGCATCGGTCGAGCCATCCAGCACGCCGGGAGAGCCTGACACTTTGTAGTTCCCAAGGTAGGCCTTGGGCGCCATGCCGCTGAAGGTCACGCTGCCGGTTACAGTGTTCGCCGCGGCGCACGACGCCACCGCCGTGCCGTGCCCATCGCGGTCGCGCGGCGAATAGTCGTCAGGTGCCGAGTCCACCGCCGGATTGGTGGGGTCGGAGCCCGCGCCGAGTTGCCGCACGTAGCTGCGGGCTACGATCACTTTGCTGTTGGTGAAGGCGCAGTCTTCCGAATGACCCGCCGTGCAGATCGGGAACCCCGCCGGCACGCTGAGCGACGAATCCTGAAACGCGGGATGCGTCTGATCGATGCCCGAGTCGATCACGGCAATCTTGATCCCTTTCCCCGCGCTCGCAGCGCCGCCCAACGCGCTCCACGCAGCCGGCGCGTTCATCAAGCCCGTGGCCTTGTTTAACGCCAGCTTGAAGCGCCGCTGCGGCCGCACGCCAATCACACCCGGAAGGGCTTCCAGTTCCGCAACGCGGCCCGCCGGAGCACTTACAAAAATAGCGTTCAAGACCTCGGTGACCGAACCGGTGACTGGAATGTTGCGGGAAGCCAGTTCCCTGAGCACCGCCGCCTGCTTGGTCTCAATCTGCTGGCGATACGCCTGCGCGGCCTGTGTCCGCATCTCCTCGCGCGACACGAATCGCGAAGAAACCGGCGGATCCTCCAATAGCAGCGTATAGCGGTTGGGCACAAACTGCGCCCACCCAGGCGTGGCAGAAACCAACAAAATAGAAACGGCGACAGTTACACCAGACAGATTCCGAAACGGCATATTCCTCCAGACGCCTTTCATTCTAGACGGGTTTCGCCTTTTTAGCTGGGTAGGCGTCCTTGCTGCCTGTCTCATTCGGATTCGATAGCACATTTGCGCCCGGTTTGGAGCCGCAGCCGTTGGCGGCATCCTCGGCCAACATCGCCGTGGCGGCAAAGTGATAACGTCCCCTTCAGCAAAGTGGCAATACGGCAGTTCTGCAAATGCCACAAATTTGCTGAAGCGGTTTCAGTATAATCTAATAGCATTTTGTGGTGTCAGCCCGCACCGGCGGAGAAACATACTTGAGACCACCCATTCTGATTCGAATTGTTGGCGGAGGGCATGGCCAGCCCGGTAACGCGCCGGTGGCTATCAAGGAGAAGGACGCCTGGGATCGACTCGACATCCTGGGAAAACTGGCTCAGGGCTTCCTTGGGATTTCCATCTCGGCTCTTGCGGCGATGTTTTCCTTCCAGGCAAATCAAGCGGTCAACCGGCACAATCAACAGCAGGATACGCTCAACAGCCTGGACCAGCAGGCTAAGTCGCTGCAGTCGCTCGGAGAGGCTGAACCCAAGAAGAAGCTAGGCAAAATCGCTCTCGCCGGTTACGGCGAATCGGCGTTGCCGGCCCTCGGCGCCCTGCTCGAGCAACCCGACGACGCACTGCGCGCTGACGGAATCGATACGGCCGCATACTCCTATGCCATGCACCCCGACCTGCGGTCGAAATTGTTGCCGATGGTGAAGAGTTCGCTGGTCAATCCGGATCTGGCTCTTTCCGAACCCGTGATGACGTCTCTGAAGAATCTTTCTCAGGAACTGTCTTCGGGCGAAAAGATGGAAGTTGTCAGCGTTCTTCTGGACCGGTTCGAACCGTTTATCCATGGAAAGACGGGTGACGTCGAATCCCTGAAGCAGGCGCTGATTTTCCTTCGTTCCAGCCCTGGGGGACGCTGCTCGGATATGATGCTCGCCTTGGGGAGACAAAAGGCCTTAGGGCCGGAGATTTGGGATGCGTCGCTCTTAGCCCTTGATGCCCACATTGACAGCGGAAAATTACCGAAATCCGAAATGGAGAAAATGCGGTCGGATTTGCAGGGCCCGGCCTACGCGCACCTTCTTTCGGCTGGCTACATGGCGAGAACGATTCAGAAGCTGAATCAAGCAATCCCATCCGCGCCCGCGGAGCTGCGATGAAGACAGCGGCCATCCTCAGAGCAGCACTCCTCGCAGGCCTGACCGCAGCAGCGCCGCTGCCGTGCGTGGCGCCCAGCGCTCAGTTGGTTGTGCAGGTGTTCGACGAGCTTGAGAACCCAATAGCCCGCGCCGACGTGTTTTTTCACCCGGCAGGCTCCAAGGAGGGTTTCCTGCGCCGCCCTACCGATGAACAGGGTTTTGCGCGTTTCGGTACCCGAGCTCCGGACCGAAAGTATGAGGCCATAGCCTGCGCCACGGGGTTCCTCTCCACGAGTTCTTCCGAAATGTCATTGACGGAGAGAAGCTCGGCTGTGATCTCGTTGAAGCGTGTCAAGGGTATCCCCTCGTCAAGCGTGTGTAGGTGTTGCTGGTTGGGCTTTGATCTCTACAGGTGAGTCCCTTCGTCGTTTTATTTTCGGCCGAGTGGCGCGCTCTTTATTGCGTTGCCGGACGCCAGCATGCGGCCCTGCGGCGGGCGTTTGCCCTGAGTGAGCCGTCGCGGCAAAGCGCACCAGAGGATGGAATCTGCCGACAGGGGTAGGTAATGGGAAAATCGCCGGCGTGCCACTATCGGAAAAGGTCGGTCACATCCATCGAGAAGAAGAAAGCGCCTCGCTTTTCCAGGCCTTGAGGATTGGGGTTGAAAGAGTACCCCAGGGTTACCTGGAAGCTCACAATGCTGAAGCGGATGCCCGGTCCGATGCCGTAACGCAGGGCGGGAGCGCCGGCCGTTTGGGGGCCGATGCGCGCGGCATCGAACACTACTACGGGGCTGATGGCGCCCAGATTCATTTCGCGGAAAGCCACGTCCAGGGCACGGACAAAGTATTGGTTCTGTTGGCGGGCCCAGCGCTCCCCCGCGGGAACCGAAATCGCGTCCAGCCTGGGCCGGATGCCCGCAAGACTCGCACGAAGATCTTTGGCCGATTGGGTAATTTGGTCACTCTCGGCGGGGTGATCCGTGCGGAGGGCAGCAGCTAACTGATCGGCGGCCAAGGCGGCGCTTTCGATTTGCGGCGGCACCAGTTTGCCGATGCCCACCGAAAGCCGGCCGAGAACATACAACGAGTCAAACGGGTCAGGGTCGGGACCCGGGTCCGCCGCGGCGTTGACCAGAGACGTGCTCCGTTCCGTCACGTCAAACGCCAAAGTGCCGAGGGGAGCCGCCGTGCCGACAAACGCCTTGGCCGCCGCATTCAGCTTTTGGGCAACCTCACTCAACTTGGCCAAGTCGCTGTTGAACACGGTCAAGCTGCTTTGCGGAACCAGAGCCAGGGGCTCGATCGGCGCCAGAAGGGCGGCGAGCTCGCTCTTGTCGAGATCCAGCGTCTTCGCCATCGCCCGGAGGAAAGTAGCATCGTCCGTCAGGCCGGCGGTCTCCAGTCCCGGCGCGACCACCTGCACGAGGTCATCGCTAAGATGAGCCAAAGGATAAGTGTCGGGATCGTCCTTGGACCACTTCCGGCAGACCGACCAGGCAACACCGTTGTTAGGGACCTGCTTCGCTTTCGCGATATCGTCCAGCGCCGGGCCAATGTAGTTGACGAGCAAATCGTTCAAATCGGCTGTAAGATCGTCCGGAAGGCCCTTATGGGTCAAAGGAAACAACCGGTCGCGCAGTTTCTCCAGATCGGGTACCACCGCCTCTGCCCGTTTCAGAACATTGGGAAAGAGCTTCGTGCGCGCGCGGAAATCTTCGAGCGAGGCGCTTTGAGCCGCTTGGAGGCCGAGGTGAATGCCATCCTCCAAGGGTTTGGCGTGACGAATCATAGCCGGCATCGCGGGGTATGACCACACCGGAAAAGCGGCGGTGACATTCACGGCCGCGAAACTCGTTCCACCAATCGGCTGTCCTGGTCCAGTCGTGTTTAAGAGGTTGTGCGGAAAACTTCGCAACAGAGGATTCGACGGCAACTTCCAGAGGGGGTTGTCCAGGAAATCGCTGGGCAGGTTCCCACCGAAAAAGCGTTCCTCCACGGGAATCACCGCCGGTGAGCCGCGGATCCAACCCGCGTTGAAATGGGAGTCCACTTGGATCGGCCAGTTCTCCCGGGGCAGAAGGCGGACCTGGTGTGCCGCATCGACAAGGTGCTTGGTGTAGTCCACGGCAGTATGATCGGTGCCCTTGCCGAGTTGAAATCCGTAAGACGCATTCCAGATATGCCGGTTATAGTTCCAGGTGGCGCCCACGAAGGACTTGAATACCCGCTGCGGCGCGGCGGAAAGTACACCCTCGGCGCTGGTCCCGGCATTGACCTTGCCGACCTCGATGGATGAACCAAACCGGAACATGATCCCGAGCGGCCCGTAGGCCCGCGTGGCGGCGAATGCCTGCGCTGTCGCGACCGATTTCGTGAGATTCAGTGCGCCGGCGGGGTCCTGAGACGACCAGAAGCCGGTCTTCCATTCGAGGTGACTGAACTTCCCCTGATCCGGGTCACGCGATCCGCCGAGCGAGAAGTTGGCCCGATAACTCGAGGCAGAACCCCCGGCTTCGATCTCAGAAGAGTTGAACAGCGATCCTTTTCCGCTCCACGCCGCCTTCATACCGCCAAAGAGTTGCCGGCTGCGGTCGTATCCAGCGAAGGGCACCGGGAGAATCCTGCCTTCTTTTTCCGAAGCCTGGTCCACCGTCAAGGAACGATCCGGTACCACGTGCGCGGACTCCAACAGTTGGGAAGCGAAAAAAGCGGCGTCGGTGGTATAAACCCGATAGACCACTTCCACCGTCCGCGCGCTCAAATCGCAAGCCGGGAACTTGGGGAGCACCAGGACAAGCCGGATACGTTCTCCCGGCCGCATAACCGAGTAGCGATCCCGAATGGCCGACATCGCGGCCACGTGATCGGCGAAGTGGAAGATCCCGCCATTCTTCACAGGCAAGCTACCGGCCACGGAATTCAGCGAGTCGATGGCGGGTCCCAGCAGCAATCTTTCGATCCCGTGGACCGGAAACCGCAGCGGCGTCTCGACTGTGACGCGAGTGAGGTGAAAACCCTCGTAGGCGCCGGATTGCGGAACGCACTCAGCCGCTGAAAGTCCGGGGGACCACAAGACGACCGCGAGCAGCACCGCTCGGGACGAGCCCATGGTGGCCTACTTTTGCAGCACCTTGGACATAGAGTTGGCGATCGGCTGGCCTGCGGGCGTGTCCTGCGTGGTGCCGGGAGGGGCGACCTTGGCCTTCGAGGTGATGGGACCTTCCAGGAAGTCCTTTTGCGAGGAGCGCAGGCCCCGGTCGATGATCGCCTGGGCCTTGTCATTGCTTTCTGGGCCCACGGTGACCAAGAGCTTCACGCGATCCTGGAAGTCTGTCCCGATCTTGTCGCGCAGGACAAAGCTGATCACATAAAGCGGCGTGCTGGCGTCGATGCAACCCCTGGTAACTCCGAAGCTGATTTGCCGCGTATTGTCGGAGGTCAGGAGTGCGAAACTCACCGAGAACTCGGTGCATCCGCCAGCCGCTGGCGTACCCGGTGCAGCGGCCATCGCGGGGGCTGCCACATGGGTGGGTTTCAAAACGATCTTGTCGGGACTTTTCTTTGGGACCTTCTTAGCCATATTTTTGTCTCCCGTTGCGTTTGTATCCGGGATTTCCATTTTGGAAACCCGACTCGGACGAGTATACACCAACCGCGTTCGCCCGTCCTCTCTATTCTTCTCGACTCCAGCAGCCCAACAAAAAGGGGCCTTTCCAGGCACGAAAGAACGCGCAAGGCCGGTCGAGCCGTCGGGATTGGCTGCCCGCGCCTACTGGCCGGGCGCGATCATAGAACCGCCATCGATGAACACCGGCGTGTCGGCCGTCTGGACCAGGCCGCACCACGTGCGCTTGCCTCCAGCAGACCGATCTTCCGGTACTGGAAGCCACGGCATCAGGTCGGCGGAAGTTACGCCAGACAGATTCCGAAACAGCAACATAATCCTCCAGACGCCTTACGTTGGACAGGTTTCGCCAGATTTTGGGTGAGCGTCCGTACGATGTCCCACATTCTCGCGGTAGGGCATGCTTCAGCTTGCCGTTGCGGCATCAACGGCCAACACCGCTTGTACCGGCTCGCGTCCAGGTGCTACGTTACGCGTCATGGCGAACGACCTGTGGCGGGGAAAGTGGGCCCTGGTCACCGGCGCGAGTTCCGGGATCGGCGCGGCACTGGCGGAAGAATTGGCCGCGGGCGGCACGCACCTCGTGCTGACCGCGCGGCGCGCACGGCGGCTTACCAAACTCCGCGGAAAACTACACGCGTATGGCGTCCGCATCGAGATGCTGCCCGCCGATCTTGCCCTGCCCAGTACGCCCGCGGAAATCTTCGCCTTTACTGACGAGCGGGGCATCGCGATCGATTTGTTGGTCAACAATGCGGGCATTGGCTCCTACGGCGAGTTCCGCGCTAGTGACTGCGAACGCGAACTCGGGATCGTTCAGTTGAACTGCTCGGCCTTGGTTCACCTCACCCGCCTTTACCTGCCTGGCATGGTGGAGCGCCGTTCGGGCGCCATCCTGATTGTGTCTTCCACTGCGGCATACCAGGGCGTGCCCTACATGGTCACCTACGCCGCAAGCAAGGGCTTTGGCCTGCTGTTCGCTGAAGGGCTGGCCCGGGAGGTGGAAGGTTTCGGTGTCCGCGTTTGCGCCTTGTGTCCCGGCCCGACTGCGTCCGAGTTTCAGAAGGTCGCGGGGGTGCCGGATGAGCTTTTGGCCGGCCTGGAACCGGCGGACCGCGTGGCTCGGGAAGGCTTGCGGGCGCTCGCGGCTGGGGAACACTCGGTCATCTCGGGATTCACGAATTGGCTGGGAGTGGAAGTTCAGCGCATGGTTCCCCGCCGGCTGGTCACGTCCGCGGCCGAGGTGCTGCTCCGTCCAGGGCGCCGCCGCGAGACCCAGTGAGGCGCGTTCCTAGGCCAAGGAGGCGACAATAGAGGATCGCCATGCACCAATACGACGCCACTCTGAAACAGCTCTTCGAGCGGTCTGCGCGGGGCCTGTTGCGGACCCTGACCGGCGGCGCCTCCGTCACCGCCTGGATCAATCCCGAGCTTCCCTCCGTACGGGTGCCCCGCATGGACTTGTTCGGCCGTCTGGATGACGGCCACCTGTAAACTAGAAGGGAAGCAACGGGAACTCGCCGTCGAACAACTGGCCATCTTAGTCGGCTTGCGTGGGCTGGAATTGGAATTGGTGAAGGAAGCGAGGAAGTATATTCCATTCGTCATCGATTTGATGGAGAACCGGATCTACCGGAACCGCCATGAGCGCGGACTCGCGGATGGGCGCGCGGAAGGTGAACGAAAGGTGCTTCGGGCTCAGCTCAAGAAGCTTTTCGGCCGCCTGCCCGTGTGGCCACAGAAGCGGCTGGACGAGGCAACGGCGGAACAGATCGAGGGCTGGAGTCTGAAGTTGCTGGATGCCGGCAAGCTGGAAGAGGTGCTCGGCAAACGCTGATCTTCTTTCTGGGAGCGCCGCCTGCGTAACCGGCACTGGCGCGTTTCCATCCGCGAGTGGAGTAAGTGCTTGACACTCGACGCGGCCAGGTGACGAAGAATCCCTCCGGCGTTAAGGTAATTCAGGCTCGACCTATTCAGTTTGGATTCGATATCGCGCCGGGCGGCAAAGCCAGTAGCGACACGGAATGGCCAGTGAGGTTCCGATGCTTGCGCAGCCTGCGCCGTGTCTTCCAGGGCCTTGAGCTGTCCCTCATTTGGGAACATTCCTCTTCGTTCAGTTGGCCCAGCCAGACAATCAGTTCCTCAGGCGCCGCGCCCCGGGTTGCGCGGCGCTCGCTCGCGCCTTCTCTCAATTCCCGATAGATGGCCTCGCACTCGCCACACTCAAAGGCGCTCATCGGCTCGAACATACCACCGGCTTGTCACAGGAGCGCGTTCAGCCAGTCGGCGGCGGCAGCGACCTCGGCCGGGCCCTTGGCGATTTCGCCTATCATGCCGGCTGAAACGGAGAAGCACGTCCCTTCAGATCCTTCGCGATAAGAGCCGAACAAAGCCCTCCTGAGAGAAGTGGTGGTCATGGGTCAGGATTTCCTGGATTCTCCTCCGCATGACGTTCATGGAAATGCAGTCGGCCAGACTGTATTGCTGGTCCGGACGTTTCTCGTACAGAGCCAACCCTCCGCGGAACGATTCGTGTGATTGCACCACGACTTCAACGTCCGGATCCTTCAGAATCTCGCGGATCAACTTGCACGCCAAATGCATGGTCCGATCGCCGTTAGGAACTCACCCAGCACCTCTTCGGTGGTCACCAAGGAAACTTCCGAGAGGTCCACTGCCTTCGCAGCTTTGGCCCAAGGATCACCGGGCAGGAAGATCGCAATCCAGAAGAGCGTGTCGGCAAAGACCGGCTTCACCGCTTGGGCGTTCCGTAGATGTAGTGGTCGAGTTGGTTAGAAAGGTCTTTCGGTAGCGAAAGGAACTCACCCGAGGGGATGCGCCGGCCAAGGCGTTCGGCAATCCGCATGACACGCGGCTGTTCCCGTTGCTGTCCGGTCACCCGAGCCTTGGCTGCCTTGGCCCTACTCGCTTTGTCCGTCAAGCCTGCCATATTGTTTTCATCATAGCAGGCGCCCTGAGTCTGGTTCTATTCGGGTCCACTTCCAGCGCCGGCCGCATCTTAATGCCGCCAGTTCGCGGGGATCGTGAAAGTTCCGCTTGAGGATATGCGGTTCATGGCGATCCCGGACGCGCCGTTCGTGTCCGCTCGCCGGCTATGCGAGTACTACCAATCGACGATAGAGCCGTCGTCGGGGTCGTAGCGGGTCCGGTACTCTTGGGGCTCGCCGACCTGCGCCATGAGCTTGTTCTCGTCGATGGTGATACCGAGGCCAGGATCCGTCGGCAGGTCGCGATGACCGTTCTTCACCGGCGGCAAGGGTTTGGCGAGGAGGTTGGCGTGCTCCGCATCGCCGCGCTCCTGGATGAGAAAGTTCGGAATGGATGCGGCCACCTGGAGGCTGGCCGCCAGCGAGACCGGTCCCTGGGGATTGTGCGGCGCAATCGGCGAGTAGTAAGCCTCCGCCATCCCGGCAATGAGTCGGAGTTCCGTGATCCCGCCGGCGTAGCAGACGTCCGGCTGAAGGATCATGGCCGCCCGTTTCTCGAGAATCTCCCGGAAGCCCCACTTCGTAAAGATGCGCTCGCCAGTGGCGAGCGGGATGTGGGTTTTCTTCGCCAACTCGGCCATGACGTCCACGTTGAGAGGCTGAACCACCTCTTCGTAGAACCAGGGCTGATACGGCTCCAGCGCTTTAATGAGAAGCGAGGCCGTCGGAGGCTCCACCGCCCCGTGAAAGTCGATGGCAATATCGACGCCGGAACCTTGACGCTCCCTGAGAGCTTTGAACCGCTCCGCCACTTCCTCCACGAACTTCTGCCCCTCGATGTACTTGAAAGGGGCCCGGGTCGCATTTGGCCCCACTTTCATTGCGTTGACGCCGGTAGCCGGATTGACCTGGCCGTAGACGCG
>Ga0209067_10001822_pt1 | contig 12925 bp, 11 predicted proteins | sample ColStrG_CSR_2013_FD_187199 | JGI IMG/M metagenome (GOLD analysis project Ga0209067, IMG submission 187199) | Freshwater sediment microbial communities in response to fracking from Pennsylvania, USA - Cold Stream Run_MetaG_CSR_2013 (SPAdes)... | ecosystem: Environmental > Aquatic > Freshwater >... | reverse complement strand
GGTCTATCAGTCCCGCAAAGGCGATGTGGAGCGATCAAGTGAAGCTGTCCGATTGGCAAAGGCGGGTCGGAAGGTGGGAGCGCGGACGAATTCTGACTTGCTGGATGCGGAAAGCGATCTGTTTCGCTCTCGTGCGGGGGTTGTGAATGCCCAGTTCGGAGCGACAGAAGCATTGCTGAATCTAGAGCTGGCAACGGGTGTGGAGCTCCTCCCGCGCTGATGCAGGTGTTCCAAGTGGACCGACGGTGCGCCGTCGATTGATAGTTTTGTTCAAATTTGATTTTAAAAAAACAGGTTCAAGCAGTTCGGCGACAACCAGAGGAGACAAAAAATGGATCAGAAGAAAAAAAAGATAATCGGGGCGGTAGGGGCTCTGGCTGTCGTGATTGCGCTTTACTTTCTTTATCAACACTGGATGTTTGTTGAGACCGACAACGCACAAGTTGAGGCTCACTCGGTGATGATCGCGGCCAAGGTCTCGGGCTATGTCAAAGAAGTTAAGTTTGAAGAAGGACAGAAGGTCAAAGCAGGTGACCTTTTGGTGGCCATCGACGAGCGAGATTATCAAAATGCTCTCGTGCAGTTTCAAGCCGAAGAGAGTTCCCTCAAAGCCAGGTACACTGATGCGGAACGAAATTTTTCTCGGCTGTCTCAGTTGTACAAAAGCAGTGCAGTTTCACAACAGCAGTATGATGCTGCGAACGCCAGCTACTCGGAACTCAAAGCGCGCAAGGATTCTTTGAGTGCGCAGGTTGCGCAAGCGCAGCTGAATTTGGAAAACACCAAAATTCGCGCTCCTGCTGATGGCTTCATCGCGAAAAAATCTGTTGAGCCCGGACAGCTTGCTGCGGTCGGTGTTCCCTTGGTTGGCTTTGTTGACAACCAGTCCCGATGGGTCGTCGCGAATTTCAAAGAGACAGAAATCGAAGATATTAAAATTGGTGCAAAGGTCGATCTGGCTGTTGATGCCATCACCAGTCGCGGCTATGTCGGCAAAGTTGAAAGTATCAGTTCGGCAACAGGAGCGACCTTCACACTTCTCCCACCCGACAATGCGACAGGCAATTTCACCAAAGTTGTGCAACGGGTACCGGTGAAGATTCAGTTCGAAGGACTGAGTGAAGAGGATGTCGTGAAACTGCGTGCGGGACTGTCCGTGCAGGCGAAAGTTCATATTCACTAAGATCGCAAAGTAAGGGGAGACCTCATGGCGACAGGACCACGTTCGGGCTTGATCATTTTTGTGGCCGTTTTGGCGTCTTTGCTTGAGATTATCGATACTTCAATCGTGAATGTCGCGCTGCCAACCATGATGGGCAACCTCGGTTGCACTCTGGAAGACATTTCGATGATCATCACGGGCTATGCGATCGCCAACGCCATCGTTTTGCCGGCTTCGGCATGGGCGGGTGAGCGATTTGGCCGAAGGCGCTATTTCTTGACCTGTATCGCCTTGTTTACAGTGGCGTCTGTGGCTTGCGGCTTGGCTCCGAACTTATTTTTCCTCATCGTGTTTCGAATCATTCAAGGTCTGATGGGTGGAGCTCTGCTGCCGACTTCTCAAGCGCTGATTTACGAACAGTTTCCGAAAGAAAAAGCAGGAATGGCCGGTGCGATTTTCGGGATGAGCGTCATGATTGGCCCCGCTCTGGGACCTGTGATGGGCGGCTATTTGACCGATAATTTTGGCTGGCGCTCGATTTTTAACATCAATCTCCCGATGGGGCTTTTGGCACTTTCGTTGGGATTGATCGCGATTCAAGACCGGACGGCAACGACCGCAGAGAATGCAAAGGCCGCTGGGCAAGCCAAGCAGGTCCGGAAGTTTGATGGGATCGGCCTCGCGCTCTTGGTTCTGGGAATTGGTGCCTTGCAGTTCGTACTGGAGCGTGGAGAAGCCGACGACTGGTTTTCGTCCAACATTATCGTTTTCAATGCGATTCTGGCAACAGTCTGTTTGCCTGCATTTGTTTGGTGGGAGCTTCGGGTTAAAAGTCCTATTTTGAATGTCCGGTTGCTCAAAGAAAGAATCGTACTGAATGGTATCAGCTTGATGGCCTGCCTGGGATTCTTTCTGTATGGATTGGTGTTTCTGTTGCCGGTTTTTGTGGGATTGGCTTATCACTACACTGCGACGCAAACAGGAGTCTTGTTTATTCCGGGCTCCATTCTCACGGCGTTTTTGATGCCCTTCATAGGCAAGGCGATGACCAGTGGAGTGAATCCTAAGAAATTAATTTTTGTCGGACTGGTACTGATCGAGCTTTGCGTTTTTTCTTTGACGACGCTGTCGCCTCTGTCATCGCAGACGGAGATTCTGAGGTCTCTTTATATCAGGGGTCTTGCGATGGCTTTCATGTTTGTTCCTATCAATTCGGCTATTCTGTCGCAATTTTCAGGTATGCAGCTCGGGGAGGTCTCGGGCTTGTTGAATCTCTTTCGCCAGCTGGGGGGAAGTGCCGGTGTTGCTTTGGTCGCGACTTTGTTGTCTTCCTATGGGCATCAAAATCGCCTGGATCTTGCCGCTCATGTCAGTCTTTTGAATCCTGCCACTCAGCAGGCCTATTACCCCTCGGTTGCAGGTTTGGCGAAGAAAACACAGAATGGTTTAGGGATGGCGCAAGGATCGCAAGCCGCGCTGCGAACCCTCAATTACCGTTTGGAAGCGCAAGTCTTCATGCTGAGTTTCAATCAGCTGATTTGGACGATGGGGTTGATTTTCAGCCTGGCCTTTATTCCGTGGTATTTGATCAAACTCAAACGAGGGCCCGTGGCTCTTGTCGACGCCCACTAATGGGGGTGGCGTGGCTGCTGATGCTTGGGGACTCGGGCTCCAGCCCTCGCCAGCATTTTTGGCCGGGTACAGCCAAAAAACGCGTCCGCTTGCTGGAGGTCCCCACCCATCAACAGCCACGCCCTTTTTCGTTAAGTGAAAGTTGAGTGGTTTAAGAAAGGTTGTATCTGGAGCTCGGATCATCTCGGAGAGGGGCTCTCAACGACAAAAGCCCACCTTTTGGGTGAGCTTTTGCGTTTGGAAATTTCATCGAAAAAAGAACTTAGTTGCCAAAACCGATGCGGAACGAAGCGCCAAATCCCAGGTACGGAGCCACATAAGTGGGCTGGTAGTAAGGAACGATCGGTTGATAGTAAGGAACTGTCGGAGTGTAGTAACTTCCGTAGTATCCTGAGTTGTAGGTCGACCATGAGCCATTGAACGTGCTGTTCAAGTTGCCACCGTAATAGCCATTGTTATAACCGCTGTTGTTTCCGTAAATTACGGGAACGTTGCAGTTGCCACCGTTGTAATTGGCATAGCTTGCGTTTGTCGCACATTGAGGCTGACAGCCGTACTGAGTGGGAACCTGTCCCGCTGTTCCACAGGTCAAAACAGCCACGGCGTTGCAAATGCCGCCATTGTAATTGGCTGCCTGCGAATTGCTCGGGCAGACGTTTTGGCAACCGACGATCTGACCGTTGTAGGTGGCATTCACCTGTCCGGCAGGGCAGTTGCTTGCCACGTTGACGTTGTTGTTACTGCCGCCTCCGCCACCGCTGCTTCCGCAAGCGACTGCGGCAAGGGCCAAGCCTGCACACATCAAAAGAGACCAGATACTTTTTCCCATAGAAACCTCCAATACCAGGCATAAAAGCAGGAAGTGTGCCAGCCTTAGGGCCGGTTCAGGTTGAGACAAGGGCCAGTGACACCTGTGAACTTTTTTTCACAGGTGACGAAAAGCGGCTCTTGGGGGCAGACTGAAAGGCAGTGAAAGCAGCTGAGTTGTCTATCTTTGATTATTGCACGGAGCCTGTCTTGATCACGGATCCTCAAGCGGGTTTTGTTTATGCGAATCAGGCGTTTTCACAGACTTTCGAAGTCAGCCTCAAAAGGCTGCGAAAAGGCAAGCCGCTGCAAGAGATCTTTCCCCAGGACTCAGCCACTCTGATCGGTGCGCAAAGCCAAAAAGGGATTTGGCAATCCTTTACGATCACGACGATGGACGGCCGTTTGGTCCCGTTGCAGATCTGTGTGGAGGAGACCGCCATCGATCAAGGGATCGGAATCGTCTATTTTCTTCATGATCTGAGTTTGGAGCAACAGCTGCAGCAAAAATACAAGTTGGAGCTGGGAAAAAAAGAGCAGGTGATCGCGCAGCTGGATCGGCGACTGTTCGAATTGAGCTTTCTTTTGGAAGTGTCCAATTGCCTCAGTCAGCCCGGAGCTTCCCAAGACATCGTGCAATTGACATTGAATCTCGCCGCCAAGCATTTTTCATTGGTGCGCGCGTTCTTTGTTCAGGAGTTTGATGGGAAAAGAAAGCTCGTGGCGCAGTTGGGTGACTTTTCGGCCGATTTTGATTGGCAGCGAGAGGTGACGGCAGCGAACTCGAAAAAATGGTCGAAGATTCAATCCAGCTCGGGCGAAACGGCAAAAGGTGTTCTTCTGGTGGAGGCCGCAGCAACCCTCTTCGATCAAGATTTGACTCTCTTGCAGACGGTTTCCCAGCAGATCTTAGGAAAATTGGAACGAGAGCTGCTTTATTCGGATTCGATCACGGATCAAAAAACCGGGGTCTACAACGTGCGGTTCTGGCAGGCGACTCTGGCAAAGGAGTTTGACCGGGCCAAGCGCCGAGACGAACTCTTTGGCCTGATTGTGGTCGATATTGATCATTTTAAGAAATTCAATGACACCTACGGCCATCAGACGGGTGATGAAGTGCTGATCCATGTCGCGAAACTTGTCCAGAAGTCCGTTCGTCAGTCTGACACGGTCGCGCGTTTCGGCGGCGAAGAGTTCTGCGTGCTTGCGATCGGCTTGGATCGCGTTGGGTTGACGGCCGTCATGGAACGAATTCGTCAAGACATCGAAAAAACCAAACTGCCAACAAGTGAACATGGGGCTCTTTCAGTCACAGTCAGTGTCGGTGGTGCACTTCTCACGAAAACGATGACGAGTACGGAAGAGCTTTTTGCAAAAGCAGACGAAGCTCTTTATGCAGCGAAAGGGCAGGGCCGAAACCGATCTATTCTGAGCGCTTAGCTCGTCAAGAGTGGCGGATCTGGCTTGTCATCAAGTTCTATTCAGTCTAGCTTGAGCCTCAAGAATGAAAATCAAGACATTCAATCCTGCCTTTGAAGGCCAGATTTTGGGAGAGTATCCGATTGCTACGAATTCGCAATTGGACTCGCTCGTTGAAGAACTGGGCAAACGAAAACCAGTTTGGTTCGCCAGTCTTCTGACACAGCGGCAAAAGCTCCTTTCGCTGGTTGCTGATTTGTTGCAATCCCAACGGCAGACCGCGGCACGGCAGATGGCCCAAGAAATGGGGAAGCCCCTGCGCGAAGCCTTGGCCGAGATCGATAAATGTTGCGCGACTCTTCAGTATTATGCGCAGGAAGCCCACGTCAATTTGGCGACGAAAGAAGTGGAGTCGCAGGGACTTCGGGCCCAAACTGGACTTGAGCCTTTGGGACTCATTTTGATGATCATGCCGTGGAATTTTCCACTGTGGCAGGTTGTCCGAGTTTTGGCTCCCAATTTGGCTCTTGGCAATTTACTGGTGCTCAAGCCGGCGGAGCAAGTTTTAGGGACAACTTTGGCTTTTGCGGCACTGGTTGAACAAGCCGCCAACACCTTGGGCCTTCCCAATCCCATGGCAACGGCGATTGTCGAAGTGGCTCAGGTGCAAAGATTGATTGAACATCCGTTGATTCAAGGCGTGACTTTGACTGGCAGCACTCAGGCTGGTCGAGCGGTGGCGAGGCTGGCTGGCGAAAATCTTAAAAAAGTAGTTTTGGAACTTGGAGGCAGTGATCCTTATCTTGTCTTGGAAGACGCGGACGTGAGCCGCGCCGCTGCGCTCTGTGCGCAGTCACGTCTTTTGAACAATGGACAAAGTTGCGTCGGAGCAAAACGGTTTTTTGTTCATAAAAAAAGAGCCAAAGAATTTATTGCTGCATTGAAGGTGGAATTGAGCAAAGCCCGCCTGGGGGATCCACTTGAGGATCAGACAACCCTCGGACCCTTGGTGTCTGGGCTCGCCAAACAGCGGTTGCAGATGCAGGTTCAGCAGCTGCGGGCCTCGGGAGCAAATTACTGGGAAGTCCAAGCGTCAGTTCCCACGAGTGGTCACTTTGTTCCGCCCGGAATTTTACAATTTCCGGATCTTGTGGCTGTTCCGGATCAACCTTGGACCGAGGAGATCTTTGGACCGGTCGCTTGTTTGTGGGTTTATGCCGATCTTGATGTTGCAATCGCAACTGCAAATGCGACGACATTTGGTCTTGGCGGCGGTGTCTTTTCCAGTGATGTGGTTCGGGCGCAACGGGTGGCGCAGAGATTGGAGTGCGGAATGGTGGCGATCAACGACTTTGTCAAATCGGATCCAGCTTGGCCTTTTGGCGGCGTGAAGGGCTCCGGGTTTGGTCGTGAACTTGGCACGCCGGCACTGGGTGAGTTTGCCAACGTTCGAACGTTTCTTTATGCGAAGAAAGCCACGGAGCTCTGACACAAATGCGTCCGACTCAATCACGGCTTGGCAAAGGTCAATCGAAACCAATTTGGACTCCCTTTGAGATTGAATGGCGGACTCACACCCAGCCACTCCTGCCGTCCCAGCTTTTGCAGAATCAAAAACTTCTGATTGCTGTGAGCGGTGGGCGTGATTCGATTGCCCTGCTTCATCTTCTGTGGCGCCTGCAGAATTGGCACCGCGCTGAGATTGAGGTCTGCCATGTCCATCATGGGCCAACAGAAAATCAACTGCAGCGGAGGTTTCGGGATGAGGCGCAAGAGCTCGTTCGCAAGACCTGTCTGAAGTTGGATTTGCCTCTGCATCTCTTGGGGTCGTCCCAAAGGGTGGGTGCACAAAGCGAGGCAGAAATGCGACAGCTTCGTCATCAAGCCTACGCCGCGGCCATGTCTCAGTCTGGCGCGAAATGGCTGGCCCTGGGGCACCACGCCGAAGACCTCCTGGAAACGCGAATTCTCAGGTTGATGCGAGGCACGGGGCCGCAAGGTCTGCGGGCCATGCAGGAGTTTGGCCACAGAGTTTGGCGGCCCTTTCTGTCTTTTTCACAATTTGAGATTCAAGCCTATGCTTTGCAGCAACAGCTGGCCTGGAGAGAGGACCCCTCAAATCTCGATCTGCGTTATCAGCGGAATTGGCTTCGGCATCGGTTTTTGGCTCACCTCCAGGAGCGTCAACCTCGAGCGATCCAAAACTTCGCGATGTCCCTCGAGCGTATCAGCCGGGCCCTGACTGGGGAAGAGTCTTTGCCGAGTGAAATTTGGCAGGGAAAAGGAATTTCGCATGTGTTCTGGCAGACTTTAGGCGTGGCGCAACAGAAACAGGCCCTGGCCACCTACTGCTGGCAATTGGGTCTGAGGGACTTTCGCCACACTCAAATTGAAGAAATTTGGCGTCGCCTGGACAAAGGCGAAACAGGCCCCACATTTACGGTGGCAGGATTGGAGTGGACCGTTTCTGAACAGGTTATTGTCGCTCAGATTCCCAAGCCGAGAGTCGGGTCGCAAATCCCTCAGAAAAAACGCGTTTTCTGATGGTCAAGATCCGGATCTGGGCCGATAATAAAGAGATCAGGTCCTGGACACAGGGAGGTTCAAATGAAGCCAAAACAAAAGACGCTTGCATTGTGGGTATTCGGAATGATTCTGGCCGTATTCCTGTTTCAGGCCTACGAGAATCGGCATGATCGAACGATCATGGGCTTCAATTACAATCGCTTTTCTGAGGCTGTGAAAGCCAACGAAGTTGGTGAGGTCACTTTTCGGCCAGAATCCGGCGAGATCTCGGGCGAAATTAAACCTGAGTTTGAGAAAAAATATGAAGGTCGTCATTTTTCCATCGTGGGTAATACGACGGACGAAGGCTACCGATTTCTTGTTCAGCATGGCATCACGCCAAACTATGAACGGGGTGAATCCGGTGGGCTTATTCAGAGCCTGTTGGTCAACTGGTTGCCAGTGATTCTGATTGTGGGAATGTTCTTTTTCTTTTTCCGCCAAATTCAAGCGGGCGGCGGAAAAGCCATGAATTTTGGAAAAAGTCGGGCGCGTCTTCTGAATGAATCCAAAACGAAGATCACTTTCAAAGAGGTGGCCGGAGTTGAGGAAGCGAAAGATGACCTGCAAGAGATTGTGCATTTTTTGAAAGATCCTAAAAAATTCACCAAGCTCGGTGGAAGGATCCCGAAGGGTGTCCTATTGGTCGGACCTCCGGGCACAGGGAAGACTCTGCTCGCTCGTGCCGTTGCCGGCGAAGCTGGGGTTCCTTTCTTTTCAATTTCGGGTTCGGATTTCGTCGAAATGTTTGTCGGCGTGGGAGCATCACGTGTCCGCGATTTGTTTGAACAGGGCAAAAAGAATGCTCCTTGTTTGATCTTTATCGATGAAATCGACGCTGTTGGACGTCACCGTGGCGCTGGACTTGGCGGCGGTCATGACGAACGTGAGCAGACACTCAATCAACTTTTGGTTGAAATGGACGGTTTTGAGTCCAATGACGGAGTCATCATCATCGCGGCGACGAACCGGCCTGACGTTTTAGATCCCGCGTTGTTGCGTCCGGGACGATTTGATCGTCGCGTGGTCGTCAACAAGCCAGATCTGAACGGCCGAAAGCAGATTATGGAAGTGCACACTCGGAAAACGCCTCTGGGACCCGATGTGGATTTGGAACGAATTGCGCGCGGGACTCCTGGTTTTTCGGGAGCTGATCTTGAGAATTTGGTCAATGAGGCGGCACTGATTGCAGCTCGGACAGATAAAAAGTATTTGCAAATGGTCGACTTTGAAGCCGCCAAAGACAAAGTTCTCATGGGCAGTGAGCGCAAGTCGATGGTGATTTCCGACGAAGATCGCCGCGTGACCGCTTACCATGAAGCGGGCCACACTCTGGTCGGTAAACTTTTGCCAAGTCTAGACCCAATTCACAAGGTGACAATTATTCCTCGCGGCATGGCTCTGGGATTGACTCAGACTTTGCCCGAGAAGGACTCAGTCAGCCTGACGAAGACCCGGGCGACGAATATGATTGCGTTCCTGTTTGGAGGTCGCGCTGCTGAGGAGCTTATTATTGGCGACATCACAACAGGTGCTGGCAACGATATCGAGCGTGCGACGGACATCGCACGTCGAATGGTTTGCGAATGGGGCATGAGCGAAAAGATGGGACCATTGAGTTATGAAAAGTCCGAAGGCCCAGTCTTCCTTGGTATGCAGTACGGCAACAAAACACGTGAGTACTCGGAAGCAAAAGCGGAAGAAATTGATTCCGAAGTTTTTGCCCTGATCGATCAGGGTCACAAAATGGCTTTGCAGATTCTTCGTGAGCGTTCGGAAGCTCTCGAGAAAATTGCTCAGGCCTTGCTTGAGTATGAAACGATCGACGGCAGTGAGGTTGATTTGCTTGTGAATGGTGCGGCGGTCAGTGAGATTCGCAAAATCCGCTCGAACAAGTCGGACAGCGGCGGATTGGGGAGCCCAGCGGTTGTGGTGGATATCAAAAAGCCAGCCGGCGGAGGATCTGATCCGATTGGTGAGCCGGGACCTGCAACCACATAAACGAAGTCTCCTTACACAACAAAGGGCAATGAGAAATCAGCATCATGTGGCAGCAACTTTATGAGAACTTGCACTTTATTTTGATGCATTTGCGTGTCCACGACATGGTGGACATGGTTCTCGTTTGGCTCGTGGTTTACCGAGTTCTGGTTCTGATCAAAAAAACCGGTACGATTCAGATGCTCTCTGGATTGGGTGTTCTGGCGATTTTCTACATCCTTTCAATGTGGTTTGAGCTCTTCACCTTCAACTGGATTCTTGAGAAATTCTTTTCAAATCTGTTCGTGATCGTCGTCATTTTGTTCCAGGCGGAGATTCGCCGTGCACTGGCACAAATTGGCGCCAATCCTTTTTTCTCTGGCGTCACAAGTGCACAAGAAACTCAAGTCGTAGAAGAGATTGTGCGAGCGACGTTTCGCTTGGCGGATCTTGGGCACGGGGCCTTGATTGTGATTGAGCGCGACATCCTGATCGACTATCACATTGAATTCGGGACGGATGTGGAGGCGAAGGTTTCGGCTGAACTCCTGACCTCCATCTTTTTACCGACCAGCCCTGTTCATGATGGAGCTGTTTTGATTCGCAGTGGTCGCTTGCACTCGGCGGGTAATTTTCTTCCGCTCAGCAAGAATCCGGTCTTGGACAAAAATTTAGGCACTCGTCATCGGGCTGCCATTGGAGTCACCGAAGAGACAGATGCTGTTGTGATCATTGTCAGTGAGGAAAATCGTTCCGTCAGTTTGGTTCAGGCGGGTCACCTCAATGTCATGGCGAATTCTGCGGAACTGCGACAGTCCCTTTATGAAATTTATGGATTGAAATACAAGCCTTCGGAAGTGGTGACGTGATGCGCTTTGCCGTTCGCCGTGTCTTCACGGAAAATCTCAGCTACAAAGCCGTTTCACTCTTCATTGCCTTGATTTTGTGGCTGACAATCATGGGGCGGCGCGATTTCACCATGACACGCAACTTGGATGTCGATTTTTTTGCGGGACCCAATCTGATAGTGGCTTCGCAGAGTGTAGAGCATATCAAAGTGAAAGTCGTTGGCTCGCGAACGTCGCTGCGACGGTTTTTGGACGCTGCGGGGTCGCAAGTTATCACGGTGGATCTGAGTGGGTACCAAGAAGGAGCCTACGATGTTGAGATTCCACTTTCCAAGGTTGATGTGCCTTTTGGGGTTAAAATTTTGTCCTTGCTTCCTCAGCACGTGCAAGTGAGATTGGCAAAAAAAGATTCCAGCGTGGATGGTCAAAGATGATCAAAAGTCAAAAATGAGTCAAAAGTCAGAGGCTCCTAAAAAACGCAGTCGGTTGTTTGGAACGGATGGAATTCGGGGGACTGCCAATCAGTTTCCGATGACCCCAGATATGGTTGTCAAGGTGGGCCAGGCGCTAGGTCACATTCTACAACAACAAGAGGTTCTTCCTTCGAATCATCCCAAAGTGGTGATCGGCAAGGACACTCGCCTTTCAGGATATATGATCGAACAGGCTCTTTCAAGTGGGCTGAACTCGATGGGCGTGGAAGTGCAGCTGGTGGGCCCTCTGCCGACACCTGGGATTGGCTTCCTGACGCGAAATATGCGGGCCTCAGCGGGTGTTGTGATTTCAGCCTCCCACAATCCTTTTCAGGACAATGGAATTAAAATTTTCGGCCGTGATGGCTTCAAGATTCCGGATGAGATGGAACGCGAGATCGAACATCTTGTGTCCGAAGTGGATCTCAGTTCACTTTTGCCGCAGTCGACCTCGATTGGACGCACACGACGGATCGAAGATGCTCAAGGTCGATATATTCTTTACGCAAAAAACTCTTTTCCAGACCAATTCACTTTGGACGGACTTCGCATTGTTCTGGATACGGCCAATGGCTCGGCGTACAAAGTCGCACCCAATATTTTTTCTGAGCTTGGCGCGGAAGTGATTCAAATTGGCAATCATCCCAACGGAACCAACATCAACGACAAGGTCGGAGCACTCTACCCGGCAAAAATTGCCGAGGCTGTGAAGGACTATCGTGCCGATATTGGCATCAGTCTTGACGGGGATGCGGACCGAGTTATCATTGTCGACGACAAAGGTGAAATTCTGAACGGGGACCACATCCTTGGAATCTGTGCCTTGCAGATGAAAAAGTTGGGCACGTTGAAACACAACACGATTGTTGTCACCCAGATGAGTAATTTTGGTCTTGAAAAAAAGATGAATGAATCGGGCATCAAAGTTGTGAAAACCAATGTCGGTGACAAGTATGTCGTCGAGGAGATGCGCCGCAATGGCTACAATTTGGGTGGCGAGCAGTCGGGTCATATTATTTTTCTTGATCACACGACAACTGGTGATGGCTGTGTGGCAGCTTTGAATGTTTTGGCGGTCATGCGCCAAACTGGCGTGAAGATCAGTGATCTGAATCGAATTATTGAGGACGTTCCGCAGGTCTTGATCAATTTGCGAGTGAAGCAACGCAAAGAGATTGAAGCCCTGCCCGGCTACACCCAAATGGTGCAAACCATCTCCCAGCAACTTTTAGGCAGGGGACGAGTGTTCGTGCGGTTTTCGGGAACCGAGCCTGTCATCCGCGTTTTAGTTGAAGGCCCCGATCGTGCTGAAATCAACAGTATGGCGCAAAAAATTGCAGAATTTTTAGAAGAGCACCTCTCATGAAAAAGCCCATTCGCCGACAAAAGATCACTCTCGGAGTGAATATTGATCACGCAGCGACCCTTCGCCAGGTCAGGGGTGGGACGACGCCTTATCCAGAGCTTCCGGAAATCGCACGGGAGGCTTTGCGCGGCGGCGCTCAGCAGATTACAATTCATCTTCGTGAAGACCGCCGACACATCCAAGAGCAGGATGTCTGGGATTTGGTTCAGACCATTCCGGTTCCTATCAATTTGGAAATGGCCGCAGATCCTTGGATGGTGCGGTTTGCCTGTCAAACTCGTCCCGACTGGGTTTGTTTTGTTCCTGAGAAACGGGCTGAGTTGACCACCGAAGGCGGTTTGAACGTCTTGCGTGACAAAAGAAAAATTTCGCAGTTTGTCCAGAAGCTTCAATTTGTCGGCATCGAATGCTCAATGTTCATTGATCCGAATTTGGATCAGGTGAGAGCCTCTTTTGCTGTTGGAGCAGATGCCATTGAACTTCACACGGGAACGTGGGTTCTGAGTCACGGGCGAGCACGAAGCCTTGAATGGAAGCGTCTGGTTCGGGCGGCAGAGTTGGCACATCGATTGGGAATGCGTGTGCATGCCGGACATGGACTGGATTTTGAAACTGCCAAGGAAATTCGGTTCTTGCCACATCTTGTGGAAGTGAATATTGGATATTCTCTGAT
>Ga0209067_10001820_pt1 | contig 12934 bp, 13 predicted proteins | sample ColStrG_CSR_2013_FD_187199 | JGI IMG/M metagenome (GOLD analysis project Ga0209067, IMG submission 187199) | Freshwater sediment microbial communities in response to fracking from Pennsylvania, USA - Cold Stream Run_MetaG_CSR_2013 (SPAdes)... | ecosystem: Environmental > Aquatic > Freshwater >... | reverse complement strand
GAAGAATGGATTCGAAGCCCGCAGGTGCTGGCCAAGTTCGCCCGCCACTACAAAACCGGCGAGCCGATTCCCGCTGACCTCGTCACCCGCATGAACCGCGCCGCGGCGTTTGGACGCGGCAACTGGGTGACGCGCCAACTTTCCTACACGGCGATCTCGTACGACATCTACAAAGGCAAGCCCGAGGACGTCGATCTGGATGCCGTTACTTTCGCCGACAGCCGCAACTACACGCCGTTCATTCCCTTGCCCGACACTCACTTCTGGGCGTCCTTCGGCCATCTCGGCGGCTACTCCTCCGCCTACTACACCTACCTGTGGGACAAAGTGATTGCCGAGGATTTCTTTGTGCAGTTCGATCACAAAAACCTGCTGGCCGGCGACGCTCCGGCGCGCTACCGCCGCCTCGTGCTGGAACCTGGTGGCTCTATGTCAGCCAACGACCTGGTCAAGAATTTCCTAGGCCGCCCGCACAACATGGCCGCCCTGCAGAAGTGGATGGCCGAAGAATTCGACAGCTCAGCAGAAGGAACCAAGGCGGCCGGAAAGTAGATTTCGCAACTGGCGCGCCAGTTGGCTAGAATATGAGAGGGGAGCCCAATCCTGGTACTCCCACTTGGAAGCTACTCCACAGACATCCCCGCCTTGCCGCAGCCTCCGCAGCGGTTGTAGCATCAATAGGTTTGGGCAATCATCTCGGAAAGCAGGCAAACATCATGGCCACCGATACTCTAGCCACGCCAGCCACTCTCAGCGACGCCAAAACCCGCGTCTTCAAGAATTTCATTGACGGCGAGTGGGTTGAGTCCTCGACCGGAGAGACTTTCGAAAACCGCAATCCCGCCGACACCCGCGACCTGGTCGGCATCTTCCAGAAATCGGCCAAGGCCGACGTCGACGCCGCCGTCGACGCCGCCAAGCGCGCTTTCAAGAAATGGCGCCTCGTTCCCGCCCCGCGCCGCGCCGAGATCGTCTTCCGCGCCGCCGAAATCCTGATCGAGCGCAAGGAAGAGTATGCGCGTGATATGACCCGCGAGATGGGCAAGGTTCTCGCCGAAACCCGCGGCGACGTGCAGGAAGCCATTGACGCCGCCTATTACAACGCCGGCGAAGGCCGACGCCTCTTTGGACCCACCGTGCCCTCGGAAATGCCCAACAAGTTCGCCATGGCCGTGCGCCAGCCCATCGGCGTCTGCGGCATGATCACGCCGTGGAATTTTCCCATGGCAATTTCCTCGTGGAAGCTGCTGCCCGCGGTGGTCTGCGGCAACACCTGCATCATCAAACCGGCGCAGGACACTCCTCTTTCCACATTCAATCTGGTTCGCGCGCTGAGTGATGCCGGCCTGCCCAAGGGCGTCATCAACATCGTCGCCGGGTTCGGCTCGATGGTCGGCACGCCGCTCGCCGAACACCCCGACGTCCGCGCCGTCTCGCTGACCGGATCATCCGAAGTCGGCCGCATCATCGGCGGCATCGCGGCGAAGAGCTTCAAGCACTGTTCGCTCGAACTCGGCGGCAAGAATCCCATGATCGTCCTCGACGACGCCAACCTCGACCTCGCCATCGAAGGCGGCCTCTGGGGAGCGTTCGGCACCACCGGCCAGCGCTGCACCGCGACCAGCCGCATCATCGTGCAGAAGGGCGTGTACCGCGAATTCATCGAGCGCTACGTCGAGCGCGCCAAGAAACTGAAAGTCGGCAACGGCCTCGACGAAACCGTGCAGATGGGCCCGGCCGTCAACGAAAAGCAGCTGCAGACCGACCTCAGCTACGTCGAAATCGGCAAGAACGAAGGCGCCAAGATGGTGTGCGGCGGCAACCGCCTCGACCAGGGCGAATACCAGCACGGCTGGTTCATGGAGCCGACCGTGTTCACCGACGTCGATCCCAAGATGCGCATCGCGCAGGAAGAAATCTTTGGCCCCGTCGTCTCGATCATTCCCTGCAACGATCTTGAAGACGCGATCGAAATCGCCAACGGCATCGAATACGGCCTGTCATCGGCGCTCTACACCAAGGATGTGAACAAGGCGTTCTCCGCCATTCGCGACCTGTATGCCGGCATCACCTACATCAACGCGCCCACGATTGGCGCCGAAGTGCACCTGCCCTTCGGCGGCACCAAGGCCACCGGCAATGGCCACCGCGAAGGCGGCATCGGCGCCATTGATTTCTACACCGAGTGGAAGTCAGTGTACGTGGATTACTCAGACAAGCTGCAGAAGGCCCAGATCGACCGGGAGGATTAACCGGAAAGAATCAGGGGGTGTTAGTGAATGACCTTTTGATTAAAGTCCGCGAGAACGAATTTAAGCCGCTGCTCGACCGCGAAAAAACGGCAGAGGATGTCAAGCAACTCAAACCCTGGCTGCTTTTGATTCGCGACATTGTGAACTACGGCACGAACCTAATTCCTCGGTGTATCAGCTCCAGCGATCGGAAGTTGGAGGATGCCGTCCTCGTCGCGGCCCTGCTGAGACAGGTCGTGGCCATGCTTGACGGCGTCGAGGTTCTCCTTTCAGAGGGCGCGGTCTACGCCGCCAATCTGCAGATGAGGGCGCTGTTCGAAGCCTCCCTGTGCGTGGACTGGATGCTCGCCGGCGACCTTGAAAAAAAGGCACAGTACTACTACGTACACAACCTGCGACGAATTCGTATGTGGGCTCGCCGAACCCAGCCTGGCTCACCCGAGTGGCAGGAGTTCACCTCGACGGTTAAGGATTTTGGCATCAAGATAGAAGACCACATCAGGGACTCTGCGAAAGCCACGCTGCAGGAGATCGACCGTGTGCTTGCGCAGTCAAAATTTGCCTCAGTGAACGACGACTTCGATGCATACCGAAAAAAGAGGGGCAGGGAGCCCGCCTGGTACGTCCCCCTCGGAATAACCAGCATTGGTGCAATGTCGCGAGCAGTTGGCCGATACTCGCTGTACGTTATGCTTTACTCCGGTGCGTCCGATGTAATGCACACCTCGAACTATGGACACCACTTTCAGATCGGCACAGGCAGATTAACCCTGCAACCAATACGTTCCTTAGAAAAATTTGAGAACGTGTTGCGCTTTAGCAACTCCCTTGCAATCCATACGTTCCAGAGGATCCTTGAAAAATACCGCCCAGAGGAGCGAGCTGCATTTGCCAGAAAGTATGCGGAAAACTGGCGGCACGAGTTCCTCAACTTTCCAAGAATAAAGTACGAACCAACCGATACGGAGATCTGAGGCCTGCGCTTTTTCTCTGCGCCCTCGGCGTCCTCTGCGTTGAAGCCTTTGGTTTTGCCTCCTCAGCGGCTAGAATCTGATTTATGCCCACAACCCAGGTCCGCGAGATAGCCGCCGCCTCCCGGCTCGAAAATGTCCGCTACGCCATCCGCGACCTGGCGTGCGTCGCCGATGAAGTCACCAAACTCGGACACAAAGTACTGCCGCTGAACGTGGGCGATCCGCTCAACTTCGATTTCCAGACGCCCCCCCACATCATCGATGCCGTCTACCAGGCCATGCGCGAGGGCAAGAACGGATACGCGCCGTCGCCCGGAGTTCCCGAAGCGCTGGAAGCGATTCGCAGCGAAGCCGCACGCAAAGGCATTACGACCGTTCGCGACGTCTTCGTCACTGCAGGCGTCAGCGAAACCGTCGATCTCTGCCTCTCCGCGCTGGTGAACCCCGGCGAGGACGTACTTACTCCCAGCCCCGACTATCCGTTGTACTCGGCGGTTTTATGTAAGTTGGGAATCAAGCTCAACGCCTACGATTTGAACGAAGATGACGCCTGGCAGCCCGAACTGGCCGACATCGAACGCAAGTTCACGCCGCGCACCCGCGGCATCGTGCTGATTAATCCCAACAACCCCACGGGTTCGCTGTGCTCGCAGCAGATGCTGGAACAAGTCGCGGAACTGGCGCGCCGCCGCAACCTGATCGTCTTCTCCGACGAAATCTACGACAAGCTAATCCTGGAAGACACTCCTCATCTCGCCTTCGCCGCCGTCGCGCCCGACGTGCCTTGCGTGACCTTCGGCGGTATGTCGAAGAACTACCTCGTCCCCGGATGGCGCATCGGATGGGGCATCGTCTCCGGCGACGCCGCGGCGGTGAAGACCTACACTGAGGGCGTGCATCGCCTGCTGCGCGCGCGCCTCTGCGCCAACCACCCCGAACAATACGCCATCAAGCCCGCGCTCGAAGGCCCGCAGGATCATCTCGTCGAAGTGCAGCGCAAACTGCGCTCCCGCCGCGATCTCACGCAGAAGTGGTGCGAAGCGACGCCGCGCGTGAGTTGCGTCGCCCCGCGCGGAGCTTTTTATGCTTACCCCAAAATCAACATTCCCGAGAGCGACGAAGTTTTCGTGAAAGAGTTGATCCGCCAGAAGCACGTCATGGTCGTCCACGGCTCCGGCTTCGGCCAGAAGCCCGGCACCCAGCACTTCCGCATCGTGTTCCTGCCGGATGAGCAGACTCTGACGAAAGCCTACGCGGGAATTGCGGAGTTCATTGCACAGCGGTACGGGAATCGTTGAGAGTGCCCCCACCCTTGTCGCGTTTTGTGCGACAGGGTGGGGACTTTGACTTTGCCTCGGGGCACTCTCGGTTCGGCACAAAGCTCTATCCTCGCTGGTTAGGCATCGAACGTCAACCTACCCGCCCTGTCTCTGCAAAGAACGCAGAGACAAGGACGGGGCACCCTCGGCTTTCTTCCTCTCCGTAAAGAATCGGGTTCTTATGACCATGGTATAATGACCATGATCGAAAGGATGGCCTTCGTGAAGACCATGCCCGCCGGAAAGTTCAAAGTCCATTGCCTTGCGGTCATGGACGAAGTTGCCTCCAAGCGCGAAGCCGTCCTCATTACCAAACGCGGCAAGCCGGTGGCCAAACTCGTTCCCGTCGACAAGAAAGAAAAGGACGACATCTTCGGTTTCTTCAAGGGCAAGATCAAAGTTACAGGTGATATTGTTGCCCCCGCCTTGACTCCCGAGGAATGGGGAGATCTTTATTGATCCTTCTGGATACGCATGTAGTCGTCTGGCTGGCTTCGGACGACCCGCGGCTTTCCAAGAGGGCGCAGGCCACCATTGCTGAAGCCCGGCGGGGCGATCGAGGATTGGCGATTTCCGACTTCACGTTGTTCGAGTTGTCTACGCTGTTTCGCAGACGGCACTTCGGACTCACGACCAACCCGGAATCATTTCTGTCCGAGGTTGAGCAGCGCTTTGTCGTTTTACCGATCACTAGCCGAATCTGTGTTCGCGCGCTCTCTCTTCCGCCTGACTATCCCAAGGACCCGGCAGACCGAATCATCGGTGCCACTGCCCTCGTACACGGACTCACGCTCGTCACCGCAGACCAAGCCATTCGCAAATCGGGAGTTGTGCCGACCATCTGGTGAGAGCCGTGCGTCTGAAACTGAAAAGTCCCTAACCGCAGAGAGAGCAAAGAACAGCCGCAAAGTCCGCGAAGCCAGGCCGCCGATCTTCTCTGCGTCCTTAGCGGCTCTTCTTTGCGACCTTTGCGGTTAAATGCTTTCCGTTCCGCTTTCTCTTTCCGCCTGAATCTGATTAAATCAAAGCAGACGCAACCCTGGCGGCGTGCTGGTGTTCCTACAATCGTGGTCGATATTCATTCCCACATCCTTCCCGAAGTAGATGACGGGCCCAAGTCGTGGGACGTCTCGGTCGCCATGTGCCGCGCGGCGGCCGCCGACGGCATCACCCACCAGGTCGCCACGCCCCACGCCAACGACCGCTACCCCTATGACCGCGAATATCTGCAGGGACTGGTCGCGCATCTGCAACAACTCGTGGGCGATGCGCCGAAACTCAGCCTGGGCTGCGACTTTCACCTTTCGTACGAAAACATCCAGGACGCGCTGGCGCATCCCGCACGTTACGTCATCGAAGGCACGCGCTACCTGCTGGTCGAGTTCAGCAACTACAGCGTGCCGCAGCAGACTACAGATTCCTTCATGAAGTTGGGAGACTGCGGCATCACCGTGATCATCACGCATCCCGAGCGCAACCCGATTCTGCGCGAGAACCTGCAGCGCGTGGTGGAGTGGGCCGAGCAAGGCTGCGTGATTCAGATGACCGGCTCCGCCCTGACTGGATTCTGGGGCGAGCGCACGCGCCGCGCCGCGCAATGGCTGCTCGAACGCCAGGCCGTCCACGTGCTCGCCACCGACGCGCATGATCTCGAGAAGCGTGTCCCGATCCTTTCCACGTCACGCGATGCCGTCGCCGAAATCTGCGGACAGGAAGTGGCCGAGGCCCTGGTCGAACTCAATCCCCGCGCCATCATCACGAATCAACCGCTGCCGTACTTTCCTCGCCCGCTGGCCACCAGCTACCGCAAGAACAGCAATTAGTGCCTGTTAAAGAACCAAGCCGTCCAGACCTCGGGCGGCATAGTGTCGTTTAGCGTTCGTGTTCGTCGTCCCCGCGCCGCAGGAAGCCGTGGTACACGCCGTTCGCGTCGATGTACCAGCCCGTAGTCGCCCCGTCGGCGGTGATGTTTAAAGGCAGCGTGCCCTGCCAATTGCCTGTGCCGGCTTCGGGAGCGTCGAAGGTGGTGATCTTGCCGTGAGCCGTGCGCAGAAACCCGTGATACACGCTATTCTTATCGGCGTAGAACCCTGTGATCGTACCAGCCGGATTGATGCCGCCAAACGCAGGCATGAATTCGGCAGCGTAGGTGCCCTGATAGGTGCCAGTGCCTGCGCCGCGAAGTTCAACCGGCGTTATGTCGCCTTCAGGAGAGCGCAGGAAACCGTGAAACACGTTGTTCTTGTCGATGTACCATCCATTGATTACGCCGCGCGGGTTAATGCCGGAAGTGCCGGAGCCCTGGAAGGCGCCGGTGCCTTCGTTGGAATCAACGAACTCCGTGATGATGCCGTCAGGAGAGCGCACGTACGCGTGGTACATGTAGTTTGCGTCCCCGTACTCGCCGATGATCGCCCCTTCAGGAGTAACGCCTGAGAAGATGGCGGGGTACGTGCCCTGGCCCGAACCGGGGACTGTGCCGATGTCTGGAGGATCGTAAGCGGTGAAGTCGCCGTCGGGCGTGAGCACGCAACCGTGCCACACGTAGTTCGCGTCCGCGTACTCAGCCGAGATCAAGCCGTCGTCGTTCACACCGTGCGCCGCAGTGCCTTGATAGCTGCCCGTCCCTGCGCCCGGACAATCGAATGTGGTGAACCAGCCCCAGGCGCTGCGCCGGAACCCGTGATAGGTATTGTTTGTGTCAGTGTAGGTTCCCACGATTTCCAACGATCGATTCATGCCATGGACTTCCTGGGTGCCCTGGTAGGGGTTCGTGCCTGCGCCTGGAGCATCGAACTTGATGAACATGCCCCACGGGGTGCGCAGGAAGCCGTGGAACACGTTGTTGCCATCGACGTAGGTTCCGGAAATCCAGTCTCCTTGCACGATGCCAATCGGCATAGTGCCTTGGCCTGCGCTCATGCCCGCGCCGGGAACGTCGAAGGTGATGATTTGGTGCCGCCGCCATTGCGTTTGTGCTTGCGGCCACGCGGACGAAACAAAGCAGATGAAAAGTATCAACATCAGAACACTGATGCGCTTCATGACTGCCTCCTACGGGTGTGACGGCTTCTTGTTGGGGAATTTTGGTCTGGCGATGGAGGTAGCGGGAGTGTGGCTCAAGATCGCGGAATCTTCGGCCGCCGCACAGCCGATGACAACATTATTAGTTCCCTTGTTGAGAACCGTGTCGCTGGGGTCCGCGCACACTACAAGGTCGCGCGTTGTCGATGGGTCAAGATAAATCTGTGCATTGCCCGCAGTGCTGTCGAGCGTGAATCCGCCGACGTGGTTGCCGATCACCGCGCCGTGAGTGGCGTTGTACAGGCCGATGGCGTCGAAGCCGTCCGTGCCGGCGACGGTGTTGTTCCAGATCAGAGTGCCTTTGGTGTTGTAGGCCCCAATGCCTTCCGAGAGGGTGTTTTGCAGTTCAGCTTTGTTGTTCCAGACAGCCGCTTGGATCCACGGGTTTGTGGCGCTGTCGTTGAGGTACATGCCTTCGCCGTACTGCCCGGTCGCTACGAAGGTATTGTCATGAATCAGGTACTGCGAAGGGCGGTTCGGAACAAACTCCGGCTGCCAGGGAACAACCCAAGCTGCGGCACCAGTGCCTGACGAACGGTTATGGGAAATTTCGAAGAACGAGTTCTGGGAAGCTTCGATGTCAATTCCGCCATAGCCGTTTTCCACGTAGTTGCCGGCAGAAGGCGAGCCTCCAATCGTGACGCGGCTCGCCTGCACGAATCCATCCTGCGAGATGCCCACGAACGCTGTACTGAAGGAGCTATTCCGAACCGTGAACGAGCCGCTCAGGAAATACCAATCCCACGGAGTCAGGCTGCGAGGAAATAGGCCCGTGAAATGGAGCGCGTTAACGACGTTGTAGCCAAAATACGGATTCGTTGGGTCGGGTAGACCCTCTATGTGGATGCGATCGACCCAGACGTTGGCGTGTTGGCCCATGAAAGACATCCCATCGAAGAGGCCAACGTACGGTACACCACCAAATCCCCATGTCGTAGTGGCCGTGCCCGGAGGTGCGGTGATGTAAAGCGAGAAATCAGAGACGTGGATGTCGCCATTTACAAAGAGAATCACAGTAGGCCATAAACACGTTGTGTTGTTCGGACGGCAATGACTCTCCGGGGTGCTTCCAACGGGCTCAAGTTCGACCAGCAGATTGGGAAGTGCTTCGATGATCGTGGTGTCTTTACCCATTCCCTTGAAGGTTCCGTGAAAGTTGTATTCGACGAGTTGCTTGGTGAAGTAGTGCCCGGCCTGCAACTGCACCGTACAGCCGGGTCCGTATGCGACGCATGCGTCGAGTGCTGCTTGAATGTTGGTTGTATCGTCTGTTCCGTTCGGCGGTGGCACGTAGACAGTGTGAGACCTTGCCCGTGCAGTGCCTGCGGCGGACAAGCATGTGAACAGAGCCAATAGCAGAATGCTGATGCATCTCATGGTACCTCCAGGAGATAAGGCTCACGTTGAACCGCGAGTCGGAAGGAGGTGTGGGTGCTCTCGCCTCTAGGGGTGCTGCGTCCGGAGTGGGAGTGGCTCTTCGGGGGGGCGAGACGATTTTACCGGCTGATTGTCGTCCCCGGACTAATCGCTGTCAGTGATGCCGGTCACCGTTGGCGTAGGGTCGCCGTGCGGTTTTTCTGACGGACACGGCGGAGGACCAGTCGCGAAGCGACGGCATAGGAAAGCCCGGCACGGAAGTGCCGGGTATGGGCGAGGATGGAATCGAGTCCCGTCAGGGACGGTACCGCACCCCCCTCATGCGCAAACCTACGTTCGATATGCGCTGCTCGCTCCAAGCAATGCCTCGCGCGGCGATTCTTGTGACCGCCTCTGCGAGGGGATGGACCGGGCTGAGCCTGAGGATTGTTCGCTTTCCGAAGGCAACTGGCGACGAGTTCAATCCGATTTATCTCGCGGAAATAAGCGTATTGTTTTCAGTTACTTATCGCCAATTTTTACCATAGGGAACGAGGTCCGCAAGGGACTAAAAAGAAGAGGCTTGCGGGCGGATGCACCATTCTTGGTGCAGCGCTTTTACTGCGGGTCGGAAGGATTGCTCTTGCCGGGAGTCGGAGTTGGCGGAGGATCGGTTGCCGGAGCCTTCTGGGAGGCAACTCGCGGCGCGTCCGGCGCAGTGGTCATGGCGCTCTCCGGATTCAGCAAGTGATCGTTGCTCGGGCCCAGCCCCAGTTTGATGAGCGCCCGCGAATCGGGCACTTCTTTGGTTTGCCAGCCATGGTCGCCTTGATAGCGCCGCATGGCTTCTTCGCTGGCCTGGTTCCAGGTGCCGGCGGGCTCGCCGCTCAGGTAATGCTCGCGAATCAATGCTTCTTGAATGGAACGGGCTCTCTCGGCGTCGATCTTCTGCTGGCCGCGCACCCGCGCGGATTTTTTTTTTCGCGAATGCGTCGCGGCCGATTTCGCTGACGAAGACGTTGTCTTGTGATGCGTGCGTGGCCTGGCTTTGGCGGTGGCCGGCTTCTGACTGGTGGAATCGCTGGTCGCGGACTGCCCGCGCGCGTTCGCCGCCGGAACACACGCGCACGTCAGGAGCAGCGCACAAACCGCGCAATATCGCGCCCGCCGAATTCTGCTGATACGCTCCGTCATAAACGTCAGACCGAACCGCGCCGCTGTAAGACGGTGCGTGAGAACTTCTGTCGTCCCCTTCGGCAAGCTCAGGGCAAGCTCTACGGGACTCGTTCGTTGCTTCCGCGCCTACCCCGGACTTACGTCCGGGGCTTTATTCTGTCGCCGCTGCGCGGCTGGATGGGAGGGCCTTGCTCCACCGTTCTCCCTGAATTCAGTTCTCAAACACAACTCAGGAAGCCGCGCCCTTTCAAAACTTCAAGCGCAAGACTTCAGCCGCGAAACAAAACTCCAAACCCGCGCAAAAACAAAAAGCCCAACCGGTCGCTGGCATTGTAATGATCCTCGATCAAAGGCTACAGTGCCAGTTCCGATTGGGTTGACCTACGTTACGGAAGTGTACCGGCCAGGAAGATCGTTCCATCCTGCCGCGACGAACCTCGTTGCCGCACCAGGAAAACCACGTCCTGGCCGCTCTTCAGGTTCGACTCGATGCGCGAGAACTCATCCTCGCTGTTCACCGGCTGCTTGTTGATCTCCAGGACGATGTCGCCACGACCAAGGTTGATATCCTCGGCGAACGAACCGGGCTTCACATCCTGCACAATCACTCCCTTGCCCGCAGCCATGTCGAGGCGATCGGCCATTTCCGGAGTGACTTTGCGAACCGTCACGCCAAACTTGCTCTGCTTGGGCGTGTTGGAATCGTCGTTCTCCTGATCCTCCCCGAGACGCGCGGCAAACAGCTTGGCGCGATCGGCGATGGTAACCGAGGCCTCCTGGGTCTTGCCGTTGCGCAGGAAGCCCAACTGGACCTTCGATCCCGGTTTGCGCGAGGCGATGTCGCCCACCAGTTCGGAGCCCTTGCTGACTTTCTTGCCGTCGACGGTGGTGATGGTGTCGCCCACCTTCAATCCCGCCTGGTCGGCGGGACTGCCCGCCACCACGCTGGAGATCGTCACACCGCTTCCCGATCCATACACGCGGGTAATCGCCGGGTTCTCCACGGCGTCAAACATAATGCCGATCGAACCGCGCGAAACCCTATGGTCCGGACCAGTGAGTTGGTTGTAAACCTCGACCACTGTCTTTGAAGGCAAGGCAAATCCAACGCCTGCGTAGGCGTTGGTCTCGCTCAGAATGGCCGTGTTGATGCCGATCACTTCCCCATTCATGTTGACCAGCGGTCCGCCCGAGTTGCCGGGATTGATGGCCGCGTCGGTTTGAATGAAGGTCTGGAATTGGCGACCGGGAACGATGTCGCGTCCCTTGGCCGAGACGATTCCTGCCGTCACGGTTTCCGACAAGCCGAACGGGCTGCCCACCGCCAGCACCCAGTCGCCAACCTGCATGCTGTCGGAATTGCCCATCTTGGCCGCGGGCAAGGAGCGGTCGATGTCGACCTTGATGACGGCGAGATCGGTTTCCTGGTCCGTGCCGATCACCTTGGCGTCGTGCTGCACGCCTGGCGGATCATCCTGGAAACGGACGCGAACCCGGTCGGCCTTCTCGACGACGTGGCGGTTGGTGACGATGTAGCCCTTGGGGTCGACGATCACGCCTGAACCCAACGAGCGCTCGCGGATTGGACCTTCGCCTTGCCCAAACTGCTGGCCTCCGCCGGGACCGCCAAAGAAGTGATTGAAGAAATCGTCCATGCCGCTGCCGTCGTCATCCTGCCCGCCGCCACCGCCGCGGCGATGAACATTCTTAATGGTCGATTCTGTGTTGATGTTGACCACGCTCGGTTCCATTTGCTTGGCGATCTGGGAGAACGCATTCGACATCTGCGTCGGCGAAGGCAGAGTTAGGGGAGTGGCGTCGCCGCTCTTCTGCCCCCCTTCTTTGCCCTTGACTCCGTAGGAGATGACCGTGCCGATCAAAATCCCGATCGATAGCGTAGCCAGAACTGTCAGCGTGTAGGCCCAGCGATGAGCCTTTATGCGCATCCACATTGCGCCCGAATCCATAGGTCTACTTCCCTCCAAAACTCACAAACCCTTTATAGTATACCCATTTACCCACAGCTACCGGAACCGCCGAGGTTGCGCCTACTAGACCCGTCCATGGGCCCTCTGCTATTAGACGCGCAAACCGGCAAAACTGTTTGATGGCGGGCAAGTTGGCTCGTGATGGCTCCTGATTACGTCCGTCACCGTTTCAAAATAGCCGCTCTCTCCTACTATTGCCCTGACCTTTCCCAAGAAAAATGCAGCGGAGCCAGTGGACTGAGCATTTCGAAAAGGTTGACAGAGCACTCAGACAGATTTTGCAACCCGGGCCGATCCGTCCAACTAACGAACTTCGTAGTCCGGCTCAGAGGGAGTTCCGAAGTAGAGTCCGTGGTCGGCGTCTGACCGTCCTAGTCTTCGTGCTGACGATTCTGATTTACTTCCTGTGTGCGCCCGCCGGTATGTTGGGAGCAGTGTTCCTGACCCTAAAGGTCGCCGCACGTATCTATCCCGCGGCACATGCACAACCCGCGTTGGTTGCCTTCATGGTACTTGACTCGATCTACGTGGTGCTCCTCGGACGGGTGCTCTGGATCGCGTCCCTTGTTTTGTGGCTGGTCCTGATTGGGATAGGAATCTCACGCAAGAGCATGAGGGTGGCCATACTGGCTCTACTTGCTCTTGGGTGGTTGTCGTTGGCTGCTTACGGCATTCGAGTTCCGCACATTCTTTTTCCCTAGCAGGCTGGCGGGCTGGCCCACCCTTCCATCAAACCAACTGAGGCTGCACCACCCTCTGCGAATTTCAGAGGGTGGGAGACGATG
>Ga0209067_10001819_pt1 | contig 12938 bp, 10 predicted proteins | sample ColStrG_CSR_2013_FD_187199 | JGI IMG/M metagenome (GOLD analysis project Ga0209067, IMG submission 187199) | Freshwater sediment microbial communities in response to fracking from Pennsylvania, USA - Cold Stream Run_MetaG_CSR_2013 (SPAdes)... | ecosystem: Environmental > Aquatic > Freshwater >... | reverse complement strand
GATTGTGGAATGGCGCACAGCCTGTCAGGAAGCGAATGCCTCAACGGTCGATCGCAACCGTGAGCAGCGCGACCAGAGTAAAAGCGACCGCAAAGAGATCAAGCAGTTGAAGAAGGAATTACAGCGCAAGGAGAAAGCATTGGCCGAAGCGGCTGCGCTGATCATTCTCAGAAAAAAAGCCCAGGCGATCTGGGGGGAGCCCGAGGAAGACTAATCGGCACCCTGGATCGCCAGCTCGTAATTGAATTAATTGAAGACGCCGTTGGCAGTGGTAGTAGACGTGCGGCGGCCTGTGCCATGCTCGACATCAGCCTGCGCAGCTACCAGCGCTGGACGCGTGAAGGTGGTGATGGGACTGTGGACGGGCGCAAAGGTTGTCGACGTGCGGCACCTGCTAATAAGCTTAGCGACGAGGAGCGGCAGCAGATTCTGGTGGTGGCCAATAGTGCTGAATTTGCCAGCAGCCCGCCAAGCCAGATGGTGCCGACGCTGGCGGACCGGGGTGAGTATTTGGCGTCGGAGTCGACCATTTACCGGATATTGAAAGCCGAGGAGCAGCAGCATCACAGGGGACGCGCAAGCAAACCGAGTACAAGAGTTGTTGCGAGCCACTGTGCTATCGAACCGAACCGTCTGTGGGCTTGGGACATCACCTGGTTGCCGGCAGGTGTGAAGGGGTTGTATTTTTACTGGTACATGGTACTCGACATCTATAGCCGCAAGATCGTCGGGCATGAAGTCCATGTCGCGGAATCGGCCGAACTGGCGTCATTGCTGCTGCGCCGCGCGAGTCTGGCTGAGGGGCTGGCCGGACGTGAAGTAGTGCTGCACTCTGATAATGGCAGTGCGATGAAGGGTGCGACGATGCTGGCTACATTGGAAAGGCTGGGCATCATTCCATCGTTCAGCAGGCCACGGGTGAGCAACGATAATGCCTATGCGGAGTCGCTGTTCAAGACTTGCAAATACCGGCCGAACTATCCGAGCAAGCCGTTCGCCACGATAGAAGATGCGCGAGATTGGACAATGAAATTTGTGCAGTGGTATAACCACCAGCATAAGCACAGCGCTCTGAAATTCGTGACACCGGCACAGCGTCACGACGGTCGGGATGTGGAGATATTGCGACAACGCGTGCAGATCTATGAGGTGGCGAAACAGCGGCATCCGGAGCGCTGGTCCGGTGAAACACGGAACTGGGAATTGAAGGACGAGGTCTGGCTGAATCCGGAACGAAATCAGGCAGAGGCACTATTGCTAGCAGCATGACTTGACGCGACATCTTTGTTGACAACTACCGGCAACCTGATTGATCGGATAGTCGGCAATATGCGTGAACACATAGCGCAGATACGCTTCCGGATCGATACCATTCATCCGCGCCGTGCCGATAAGGCTATACATTGCGGCGGCACGCTCGCCCCCGCTGTCCGACCCCATGAACAGGAAATTTTTACGGTTAGGTAAAACTTTACCTAATCGCAAGAATTGGCTCTTCGCCGGTTCCGAACGTACTGGCAAACGCGCGGCGGCAATTCAAACATTGCTGGCTACGGCCAAAGCCAACGGCATCGAGCCATTCTCATGGTTGAAAGATACGTTAGAAAAATTACCGACCTTCCCAAATAACCGCCTCGACGAACTTCTGCCTCTGCGCGGCTGACAGATGTGGTACTGTTGGACGCTTACACCGGGCCAGCGCACAGTCACGTTGGCTGCGCCACGTTTGATTTCGATCACGATGTCCGGTGTATCGGAGACCTTCGTAGGGGCAGGCAACTGAATTGGGATGAATTCTGGAACCTGAGAGACCGGCGCGATTTGCATTCGCTCTAACGCCAATTGATCATGAGCCCTGATCCAAATCCGGACCTGATTGGCGTTCAACTGGTACCGCATCGCCGTGGCAGCAATCGAAACACCGGGTTGTTTGCAGGCTTGAATTACCTGAGCCTTGAATTCGGCACTGTGCCGACGCCGTTTCGACCTATTGATTCCGTCATCCATAATGTACACTTGTCCACTTAATAAGTGGACACGATCATCTACGATTGCGGTCTTGACTTAAAGATGACTTCACCGGGTGCTTACGGAAAGGCTCCTGTTATAACAATTCAGCCGCATTAACGAATTACTTCCGCACCACTGGAAAACAGCTCAATAATTTCCTTCAACAAGATCACGTTCGATCAACCTGTGTTAGCCGGGGGTGATTCAGGAAGTGAATATCAATATGTGGAAGATATTTCAAATTTAAATGAAAGGCACATTACATACGCAGATGTAGAAATATCGGCTTTAACTGAGGGAGTCTCCCCTGACACATACCAAACGGCGCAATTTTTATGCACGAGAGAAACTAAAAGTGAGCAGAAGAAAAATATCTTCGGACCAAACGGTAATAGTACTGTTTTGTTGCCGACTAATAGCTTAGAAACTAAAGATTCTAACTTTGAAAGTGTAAGTAGTGGGGAATGGATAGAGTATTCAAACGTTCGGTCATGTTCGACAACATTGAATATTGTTTGATTGTGTTGTTGCACCTTTTTAAGGTATTTGCGTTCTTCAGAGGTAGGTACAAAAATCCACCAATTGGAGCTTTGAAGATACTCAACCGCGCCTAATGCTTTTCCTTTTTCATAGCCCAATCCAACAACAGCTGCAACGGGGTGGCCAGGATCTACAGTAAAACCTGTGAAATTTGGATGCACCGGCCCAACAAATTTATTTGCCAAGTTATGTTCCGGTGGCGGAGTATATTTTGCTAAGCAATATGAAACGACCAATTCAATTTGTCTTGTGGATGTGAAATCCTCGATCGCGGCCATGAGGCTAGCCATAATAGGACGTGGCATACTTGAAATATCAAGTAAAAGTCGGATTGGACTTTCATTATTTTCCATGCTATCAAGTTTATTTTTGATGAGGTTTTCTAGCGAATTGCTATCGAGCTCTTCATTCTCAAAGCAAACCTCCATTTTTTCTACTTTATTCGCCCATCGAGGATGTGGCAGTCTCGATTCACTATTTAACTTCTCGGCTATGAACATTGACAAGTGCTTGCACTTCTTATAGCTACGTTTTAGAACATGAACACTTCTAGATTCGTTGCAGAGAAATCCCAAAAATAAATCAAATGATCTAGTCTCCAACGCATCATCTAAAGTTACTTCGCTAAGATCTGTTATGTTTATCATTTTTAGTTCACAGTAATTCTATTTGTTTGTTATTAGAAAGCATCTTTTGTGGTTGGGCTGTCTGCTTAGCATGTTCCAAAATCGTGCTCAATGAGATTGCTTTGGTCGCCCGTAGAGGTAACCTAAATCTAGGTGAGAGCAGGTATGCCAATCTAAATCGCTTACCGTCAAGCGTCTCAAAACCGCTAGATTCATCGGACGAGTCAGGTATATTGATTATGGCACCGTGGTTAATTGCAATTCGTAGCGCCGCCTGGACATCTGAACTAACTTTATCGTCTACTTTGAATGACAGAGGAGGTTCTTCAACAAAATTATCTTGCACGATTCTCGCAAAAAAATACTCTCCAATTTGGCGAAGCAATCTATCAATTGGCTCATTCGTTTTAAATCCCCGTGACTCAATTGGCACCATTGAAAGCATAGAAGAAAAAGACTCGGTCGCTTCCTGAATCTTATCAACCTGCTTACTAGGTTTAACAGTAGTTGAACCAATTTGTTCTGACGCCATCATCATATTCGTTACGCCAATTAGCCATCTTGGATTTCCTTCGCAAATTGCTGAAATGGCTTCCCATCCGGAATATGCAAAATTTAATTTTTTACGCCCCCTCTTTGCCGTCTTTGTCCCACTTTCTTCGCGCCGAAATGCGTCCCTGAACGCAACTAAAGGGGCGATTTTTCTAATGGTATTTCCGTTCAACGAATTTGGTGAAGTATCAAGATTCGCCGGGTTAATTTTCTTGTGAGCTAAATAATTTTTAAAAACAGAGTCTTTCTTACTAAGCGATTCAAATACGTTCTTCCACAATATTCCTTTTCCGTAGGGTTGAGCATTTTTTTCGTCAATGTCGTCCTCGTCTTCAACAACATAATGATTCTCACCAAAAATCGCTTTTGGATTCTGCCCTGGCATCGACGCACCAATCGAGCCAGTTCGAATTGAGACAAAAAGACGTTCGGAAAATTCTAGAGCAGACTTCTTCTCGGGATACCAAAGTTTAATTTCTTGATAGTCGTTTCCAACAGACGCCTCCGGAATTAACGCCAATGAATTCATCGTGTGAGAGGTGCACGGAGCTAGGCCAACTTTATAAAATACCTTTTTACCAGCAGATCGGAAGCGTCGAAAAACCATGTCCTGTATTTCCGATGGGGCGATTTCAAATTCATCAAACAATAGAGCCCATTTCCCATCGGCATCCTCGATTGCTGTATCGAATTGGTTTACCGCAACTTCAACTGCTGACATAGGGGATAAATGAAGAAATGGAAGCACATTCTCAAGCTCCTCAAAATCTATAGCTTGTCTTTTTACATGCTTGGCGACCTCTGATTGAATCAAAAGAAGGCGTGATTGCAAGGCTGCCTTCATTCCCAAGAGCGACAGCATTTTTGGCCTCAGCTGCCATAATTCACAAATCGTATCAATTGCAATTTTAAGTTGGGAGTATTCGTATTTTGCGCAACGGTAGTGGCTATTGTTAGTATTTGCAGTAGGCGTAATCCGAGTCTCAAATGCCTCGACCACTGAGAGGAGTACGTTCGTACAAAATAAACTTTGGACAATGATCGCTTGCTTCTCAGCTGGGATTTTTTTTCGACCCAGAGCGCCCATCATTTCGCTCCAAGTAATATCTGCAGGAACAAAAATGCCAGTAAATTTTATAGATGCGCGATATTTTTCCGCTTCGTCGCCCTTCCACAGCCTTAAGGCCGGCAACCTGAGCATTTTGAGCAAAGTCGTTTTGCCGCTGCCGCGCGGCCCCAAAATGAGAGCGTTCCAGTTTCCGGCCAGAGTAGAAAATTTTTCAGAAGAGACAAATGACCTGGCTACTTCACTATCAGGCATTTCCTTTGCATTGAATGCCTTTAGGAACGAAATTTCTTGTCCGCTCATTTGTTCTCCAAGCCTATAGATAATATTTGATGAGTCTTTTCATCCGGCAAATGGACAATATCATGATTATTTCGCAAACTCTTAATGAGTTCTTTTAATGAGCCCGGTGTTAGGTGTCGGACAAATGAAAATTTTGAGACAATTTCCTCCCACGGTACGGGTTCATCTCCTAAGTCAGTCGCAATTCTTTCTGCCAAATCATCGGAATGGGTACGTTCTCCAAATCCTGTGCCACTTATCAACCCTACTCGTGGATCAATAGCTTGTGACCAGCCTTCTCCAAAATGCCAATTCCAAGCTTTAACTGATCCAAGGCTGCACCCACGGGTGGGCAAAAAAATATCTAAAATATAAAATTGATTTTTAAAATTATTCAGATTGTCCTTGGAAAGGATTGCTCCAACGCTTGACGCCGAAAATATAACCGGTGCTGAGCCAGGAGCTCCAGTAGGTGCGTAAATAATTCTTCCGTCATGCTTGTGTCCGTGAATAATTATCCAGTCACCATTATCTTGTAGCAATTGAATTAGTTCATCCCCTCGTTGTAAAAAGTCATAAGTCCCTTTTCCATCTTGAGTGTGCACGACTGGATGATGGTGACACACAAATAAATTAATTTTCCGTGTTGTTGCTAGTTTGAGCTGCTCCCGCAACTCAATAAGTGTAGATTCAGCTATTGCTCCTCTTTCAAAAACCGCCTGGTCGTTAGTATGTCTAGCACAGCTATTGAATATAATTAATCTATAATGTTCGTCTTCGTGCAACAAAAAGTCTGCGCCAAAATATTGAATTCGGTTTCGACGGTGTTGAGTATTATCGGGAATGTTTTTCAATATTTGTAGAGGATATTCGGGGCTCAATAGTTTGAGATTTTCAAAAAAATCGGAAGGGTTATCCATTTCATGAACAGGATTACCGTGCCCCTTTTCAATCCTTGAACTCACATCATGATTGCCGGTTGCACAAGCGACCAAGGATGCATCTAATTCTTTTCCAAGCGAAACTAAACCTTTCCAGGCGGCTTTTAGCGGTTCATGTTGAGCATGTGTGGTTATGTCGCCTGGGCAGAGTAGCAGGTCCACTTTTATTTCATTGCGGCGAATCAGATCCACTAAATCAGACCACGGATTTTTCCCGGAATCCTCTTGCAGTTTTTGAAGAACAATATGTGACAGCTCTGATCCTTGCCCTTCAGATCGCTGATTGCAAAAATGTAAGTCGCTTACTACAGCAACAGTTATCTTGTGCAATTCAGAGGTCATGTTTTATTATTCCATTGGTAGTTCGAAACTAAAATTTCATCGGCGTTGCGCCGTGAGCCTGTGAATCCTGAAACGTTACGCATTACGGTAAGCTCATAAATATTCCAGCCTTTTAGCAGATTGAGATCCAAATGATCCGCACTATAGGAGAGCAGAATTTTTGCACCTCTTTTATCTGCCCTTAGAATTGAATCAAGTAATCTGGAAACATCGGATGGTCGAAACGTTCCGATTCCATACTCTCCGCGATCTCGCTTTCCAACTTCAGCGTAAGGTGGGTCGAGGTAAATATAATCATTATTTTTGGCTCTATTTACCGTTTTTTCGAAATCACAATTTTCAATTTTTGAAGCTATTAATTTTTCTGCGAACGCACTAAAAATATCCCAATCTGGAATTCCCAAATTTCCTTTTCCTCTAGAGACGTTGAATTCCCCTTTAAGATTTGTACGATAAACACCATTGAAACAATATCGATTTAAGTAGATAAAGCGCGCCGCCCGCTCCAAGTCATTCAGTTGGGTGGTCTGTTTTTCACGCAGATGATAGTAAAACTCACTCGTTGGACTCCATGCCATCAGACAGTCCCAAACCAATTTTGGTTCTGCGCGCACGGTTTCATACGCTTGAATCAAGTGTTCATTTATATCAGACAAAATGGCGCGTTTTGGATTTAGGCGCAAATAGAGAACGCCTGACCCAACAAATGGCTCTAAGTATGTATTAAATTTCGCGGGGCTTGCAGCAATTAAGTGCCGTAATAATTTTTTCTTGCTTCCTGCCCATCGCAAAATGGGCGTGGTTCCAGCTAATCCATGAATTTGGTTTGATTTACTGTATGAATGGGTCGCGAATCCCGTCGGATCTAATGCGCCATCCACGTAATCCCGACAGTCCTTGGATTTAGAGGCTGCAAAATCAAATAGTTCCATTATCCCTCCGTTAGAGCACTTAAAACGCGCTGAATTTGCCTCGCACGACTTGCGCTTCTTCCCACGGCTAGGCGTAATGTTCTCATAAGTAATTCATCATTGGATGGATCGTAAGGTGAATCAACATTGATGTTAATTGATGCATAAATGCATAATTTGTACACCCCCTTTGATATTTTGGTACACTTCCCATCCAATATTCTTGAAACTTGAGATTGATTTAATGAACAGGCCTTTGCAGCCTCACTTTGAGTCAAATTTTTATTGGAAAACGCGGCGCGCAAGTCTGCAACAATATCTGTTAATTGGCGGGTATTTTGGCTGGATAAATTACGCATAAATGCATAATATTACGCATGACAGACAATGTCAATCAACAATTATGAAGGGGAATGCTGGATGCTGTTTAGTCAATTTACTGACAGGTAAATTCGTTTTAAACGGTAGTCCATTGAAACTGGTCGAACGATCATTTTTAATCCAATGCCGGATCGTTGCATTGTATAAATAAACTATTTCAAAAATAGGCTATTTATCCATATCTAAATGCAAAACGCCCCTTTATTCTTTGTCGGAGGATTACTTTTCCAAAATTCAGGCGATCTTCATATCAAAAAATTGACAATGATTAAGCGGCTATGTGTGGTAAATGTGTTGATCCAGAACTAATTCAGTGCTAGGCCCTTTGTCCGTCTAAAATACGACATGGATTTCGTTGAGACGGTTCAAGTTGTAATTCGCAGGAGTTACCATGATTTTCTTGGATTCGCGAATAATGCAAATCAATCCGCGCAGCAGGTTTCATTCCAAAGACTGACCAGCCAATTGGGCGTTTTTGTTTCTTATAATATGATCCCAATCAATCGACGTATGTTTGACATGTACTCGCTGTCATTGCCGCATGGTCTTAATTTCGGCGACAGCTTGCCAATTATGGCATTTCAAAGCGATGATGGAACTTCCTGTGGTGCTGTTCTTCGTCATGTGCGTAATCGGCGCTTTGGATTCATCTGTCTGCGACGTCGAGTTGACTATGTTTGGACTCTAATTGGATGCGATTACGGCTTTCTGCGGTATCGGACGGCAAAGGACGCACTTGCAAGATTAATGCGAGACGGCCTTCCACTGGAATTGGTACCATCAGGAGTCAGGGTGCGTCCAAAACTGTATGAATCAGGTTCAACAGTTGTAAGCCCGATGTTTGATTTTGCAAGGAGCAGGGAATGCTACGCTGGATCATGGGCGCTGCATGAAGCGTATTTGGCTTTGCCGAATCCGGACGCCAATTGGGTATCAGACTGTCAGACATCTAATTTTCACGCCCGTTTGTGGGAAGCCTACTTATTGGCGTGTTTTCGTGAACAGGGCTGTCAAGTTGCCCAAGATCAACCATCTCCAGATTTTTATGTGTCGAATACCTCTGGTTGCGAGGCCTGGATTGAGGCTGTTACCGCAAATGCAGAGCCTTTCGATCATTCGAGCGCCAAGGCCGTTGAGACGCCCAATTTGCTTGAACGTCAAATCGGTAGTCCAGCTGTTCGTTTTGCCCGGACGCTTCGAAGTAAGCTTCAAAGAAAGTACGAACTTCTGCCGCATGTTCAAGGAATTCCATTTGCCATCGCGCTTTCTGACTACCATGCTCCTGGCTCGTTGGTTTGGAGCCGCAATGCACTTCCTGCATACCTTTACGGCGTGAATATGGTTATTGAGGAGAAAAACGGTGCCCCTGTCGGAACTATTTATTCTCATTCGACCCTACTGGATGTAAATTCTATTCGATCTGGATTATTCTTAGAACCAGAAAATAGCGGAATTTCCGCGGTAATTTTTTCCAACGACGGTTCGATCGCAAAATTTCAACGCATGGGGTTCCTCGCTGGTATAAAGCAAGACGATGTTGCCATGGTAAGAACTGGAATCCTCTTCAGCCGGGTACCAGGTGCCGCGGGGCCAACCCTTTTTGAGCATGATATTGCAAGCGCTGAATATGCGTCAATTTGGCCCCCTAATGGCGAAACCTGGTCGATGGAACTTGATGTATTCCACAATCCAATGGCAAAGCATCCATTGTCATTTGACCTTTTACCTAAATGCACGCATTGGTTCAAGCAAGGTGAAGAAATTCTATGCCGTTATTCCAACGAATTTTCTGTTCTTGGGTCCCGAACATTTATCGAATGATGCCACTCTTTGTAGCGTTTTAGACGACGAATTTCAGCTCATACGTCGTTCCTCATCTGAATCAAAGAGCCAATTGATTGTGCTCAGCAAATTTGATTCTGACGAATTAGATTTCGAGAGATAATCGCCTGATGCACACATCAGTGTTTGAAAAATTTCATTGGTATTGTCTCCTGCAGTTGTGTAGAGTTTTATATAGATTGGTACAGATTCGATCAAAACGACACTGACATGTTCATCTTCTTTTTTAATCGCAAATGCTGACACCCTTCTGAGTCGCAATTCCCCAAGATCATCTTCCATGTATAGGCGTAAATCAATTTCTCCGTCTTCATCCGATAAAGTCGTCGCCGGAACCGTCCACCCATCTTCATCACTTGCTGTCAGCAATTCTATTTTTAGATTTTGCAGTTGCATTAATTCGTTAACAGAATTGCGCAGAAAATCGGGCATTTGATGTGATTGTTTTGAATTCAGCTGAAATGCCAAATCAATAGACCGGATGCGCTCCGAAGACCCGGATTTTCCGACTGCCGTTTGATTGATGGGAGTTCCTGAAGAGGTAATGTCTGAAGAATTGGAAGCTGACAGGTCTTGATTTTTCCAAACTGATTTTTTTGTGAGGTCAGGAAAACGCGGCTCGCTTTTAATGTTTTTAATTTTCGATATAAGATTGTTTGACGCATCTTGATCAACTACGTCCTGTTCGAGAGAGTCTTTTGCGGATTTTTTTTGGGACTGACTGCTAGGAGTTTGATTGGGTTGGCTGGTTTTGATATTCCGTTTGGAACAATTTTTGTATGTGTATTTTAGCGACTTAAATGGAAACGGATGCGAGCAGGACTGAAGGCTGTAGACAAGAAAGGTGGATTCCTGTGCCGTACTAAAGGACAGCCATTTCCCTTTGGCGATCAGCGTGGTATTTCCCTCAAATGGAAAGTGCGTTTGCGGATGAATGCCTTTGTCTGAGACCGACCCGGCGATCATCGATGTTCCAATCTGCACTGCAGACCGCCACGCTACCTGGTTAAGATGCAGGCGTCCAATGTCGGCAGCAGAAGCGCCGGAAATATTTTCACCCAATTCGATTTCAAGAAACCCATTTATTTTTTCAAAATTTGCGTTGCTATATAGAGTTGGTTTCTGCAATGGGGGAAGGAATAGGCTGGTTATTAAACCACTTGACGATCCGAAGTAGAAACGCGCCAGCTCCATACAGGGAATAATTAACCTGCGATCATGATCCAGCCTAACCATTACACAGTAAGTATGCGTGCATTGCAAGTGCCAAGGATGTTCTGCGATTGGAAGCAAAAAACCTTGCTCATTCAAATTCAATCCAGCTTTGATCAAATTTGTCGTCGATTTGTCGATCCTCAATTCAGAAAACACGTCCAGCTGATAATTAGGTTGGTCAACCAGTACTCCATTCCGCCATATATCGCCGACACGAAGCAGCATCAGTGTACCAATCGAAATCCATATCTTGCGTTGAGACCGCGCAGCGGTCGTTGAATCCGGGGATAGTAAAACAGAGGAATCGGCTGGGTACGCGGCGCTGGTTACGCGGGAAAGATAGACCAGCACCGAAGGTTGAGTCCGGCGAAACATCCGATTCGGAAAAGTGACTTCGCCGAACCAGTCAATTCGCCAAAAATTTTCATCCTTCGGAAAGGAAGAAATAGTGATTATGTTATTGTTTTTAATGAGTTTATCAACCTGTAACGTCTTGTTACACTACTGAATTGTCTCACGACCTACTAAATTTTCTCACCAACTACTGATCTTTCACACACCCCAGCCCCATGCGCCTGCACATCCGCATGATACGAACTCCTGACCATCGCCCCCACCGCTGCATGCGCAAAGCCCATTTTGTAGGCTTCTTCCTCAAACATTTTGAAGGTATCCGGATGCACATAGCGTCGTACCGGTAAATGGTCACCACTCGGCATCAGGTATTGGCCGATGGTCAGCATATCGACATCATGCGCGCGCAGATCGCGCATCACCTGCAGAATTTCGTCATCGGTTTCGCCCAGACCGACCATGATTCCGGATTTGGTCGGGGTATTCGGATGGGCTTCCTTGAACCGTTTCAGCAGCGACAGCGAGTAAGCATAGTCGGAACCGGGTCGCGCTTCCTTGTACAGGCGCGGTACGGTTTCGAGGTTGTGGTTCATCACATCCGGCGGTGCGGCCTTCAGAATCTCAAGCGCGCGGTCCATGCGGCCGCGAAAATCCGGGGTCAGGATTTCGATGCGCGTATGTGGTGACAATTCGCGCACCTTTTTAATGCATGCTGCAAAGTGCGCTGCACCACCGTCGCGCAGATCGTCGCGATCGACCGAAGTAATCACGACATAACTGAGTTTCAGACTGGCAATGGTGTTGGCCAGATTCTGCGGTTCGTTTTCATCCAGCGGATCGGGCCGGCCGTGGCCGACGTCACAGAACGGGCAGCGCCGCGTGCATTTGTCACCCATGATCATGAAGGTGGCAGTGCCTTTGCCGAAACATTCACCGATATTCGGGCAGGACGCTTCTTCGCAGACGGTGACCAGTCCGCTGGCGCGCAGAATATCCTTGATTTCATTAAAGCGGGTATTCGGTGAGGCGCCCTTGACGCGGATCCAGCTCGGCTTGGGCAGCCGTTCATAGGGCACGATTTTAATCGGGATACGCGACGTTTTGCTGGCCCCTTTCTGTTTATCGCCGGGATTGTAGGGGGTACTGTCGTCAGGTTTGGTCATGATAGCAACTGTTGTAATTGTCCGGCCAGCGCATGTTGTACTTCGGCCAGACTGGTTTCGATGCCCAGCGTGCGCATATCGACACACGTCAGATCGGGGTAGCCACAGGGATTGATAAAAGAAAACGGGGTCAGATCCATTGCCACATTCAGTGATACGCCATGATAGGTGCAGCCGCTGGCCCTTACTTTAAGACCCAACGCGGCAATTTTGGCGCCATCACCTTTGATATAGATACCCGGGGCGCCCGCCTTGCGTTCGGTATCAAGCCCGTAGCCGGTCAGCGTATTGATGACGGCCTGTTCTATATTGTGGACAAATTCGCGGATCATGCCCTGACGGCGTTGCCGTTTCAGATCGAGCAGGGCGTAAATCACGACCTGCCCCGGTCCATGATAGGTCACTTCGCCACCCCGATCGGTTTCTATTACCGGAATCTGCCGGGCATTCAAAATATGGCCGGTATCGGCCGCCAGCCCCAGTGTATACACTGGATCATGCTCGACGATCCACAACTGATCTTCGGATTCAGCGTTGCGCCTATCGGTATAGGAGCGCATTGCATCAAACGTGACCACAAAGTCCTCGTGACCACGGTTGATGATGTTGATGGGGAATTTTTTGGCAGACATAAGGCGTGCAGTGTACCAAATTCGTGCTGAACCCGTCCAAAACATGCTTGTTTGAAACAAATCAATCACTTACAGCGGGCT
>Ga0209067_10001818_pt1 | contig 12939 bp, 14 predicted proteins | sample ColStrG_CSR_2013_FD_187199 | JGI IMG/M metagenome (GOLD analysis project Ga0209067, IMG submission 187199) | Freshwater sediment microbial communities in response to fracking from Pennsylvania, USA - Cold Stream Run_MetaG_CSR_2013 (SPAdes)... | ecosystem: Environmental > Aquatic > Freshwater >... | reverse complement strand
GGAGGACGAGTCCGAGGACCACCTCCCCACCGCCGCCGCCGTGTTCGCCGCGGGCGAGCCGGCCGTCGGGTTCGTGTGCGTCGAGCTCGTCGACGGTCAGGCCCACATCGACCAGCTGTCGGTGCTCCCCGAGCACGGACGGCGCGGCATCGGACGGGCGCTCGTGGAGACCGCTGTCGGCTGGGCCGCAGCCTCCGGGTACGACGAGCTGACACTGACCACCTACCGCGACGTACCGTTCAACGCCCCCTTCTACCGGACGCTCGGCTTCCGGGAGGTGGCCGACCTCGGGCCGGAGCTGGCGGCGATCCGCGCCCACGAGCGCGAGCTCGGCGACGACGGCTTCGGGCCACGTGTCGCCATGCGGCGCCTCCTCCGTCAGCCGACCTAGCGGTCCGCCCCGGGGAGCGACCCGGCGAGGTCCGACTGCAGGAGCCGCAGGTCCGCCATCCGCTCCTCCACCCACAGGAGGCGGAGCACGGCGATGACGCCGTCGCGGCGCCCGGACCGGCACGCCGCGTCCCACGACGCCACCACCTCGGGGGCCAGCCGGTCATCGACCGGAGGGGGCGGGGACAGCGGGGCGTTCCCGAGGCCGAGCGACGCCGCACACCGGTCGAACCACGACTCGACGGCGGCGCACTCGGCCGACACCGCAGCCCGGGCGGTCACCACCTCGGGCAGCGGAGGGGGCCCGCCCGGCGCCGTCAGGTCCGGGAGTCCGTCGAGGGTGAGGGCCGTCAGTCGGATGCGGGCGCTTCCCGTCAGCAGCCGGGTGATGACCGGCAGCGGCACGCGCTTCGCCCCCCGCTCCACGAGGTACTGCCGGTAGGCGTCGTCCAGGCGGCGGGCCGCGGCCAGCGCGTCGGCGTGCTGCGGCGAAAGGGACGGCACCGTCGCCGCGGAGCCGTCGGGCACCGGACGGGCGACCTGGTCGACGGCGGCCGCCAGCCACGCCGCCGACGTGGCGTAGGCGCTGGCCATGGCCCGGGAAAGCTCGGATGCGGCCCCCCGGGGCCAGAACAGGAGGCCCACGACGACGCTCACCCCTGCCCCGATGGCGACGTCCTCGATGCGGACCAGGCCGATGCGCGACCCTACGGGATCGATGATGTTGAAGGCGATCACCACCAGCACGGTGAACCCGGCCTGGCCGGCGGTGAAGGAGATGGTCGTCGGCGTGATGCCGGCCACCAGGACGGCGACCGGCAGGACCAGCCACAGCCTGGCGTCGTGGTGCCCGAGCGCGAGCAGGACCACGTAGCCGGCCAGGAAGCCGAGGGCGGTCCCGAGCACGGCCCGCACCGCCGTCGCACCGGTACCGAGCGCATTCGACCGGAGGACCGACAGGGTGCCGAGCACCACCCAGAACCCGTGCTCGACGGTCGTCTCCTCGACGACGAGCACGGCCAGGGCGAGGCCCACCGCGCCGCGCAGGCTGTTGCGGAACCACACCGACCGGAAGGTGAGGTGGTTGACACCCACGCGGACGAAGGAACGGACGGTGGCCGCCGCCCGGCCGAGGGTCCCCGCCTGCCCGGGTGGTGGCCCGAGCGCGTGCAGGGCCACCTCGGCGAGCATCTCGAGGGCGAAGGCCAGCATCCGGACCGGGAAGGTGGGGTCGACCCCGGCGAGTGCCGCTGCCGGGTCGGTCGTCGGGCCGAGCGCGCCACCGCCCGGGGCGCCCGCCCCGGACACCAGCTCGGCGACCGCGGCGTCGGTCGTCGCCAGCCGGGCGACCTCCAAGCGGTCAGTCGACCCGCGGAGCGATTCCACCAGCTCAGGACGGTCACTCCCGTCGGACACCACGACCGCGGCGACGGACCGCAGCACCCCGGCCGACGCGGCCTGGACGGCGAGGACCCGCTCGCGCTCACCGGTCGGCGGCGGCCGACCGATGGCCTCCCGGGCGCGCGAACCCACCCACTCCATGCGGGACACGAGGTTGGTCAGGGCGACATCGCTCGGCCCGGCGCCGGTCGGACGGTAGGGGGTGGCCTCGTACCGGACCCGCAGCCCCACCAGTGCACGGTCCGCCACGGCATGGTCGGCGGTCCAACCGTCGGATGCGGCGGCGGCGTCACACAGGTCGGCGAGCGCACGGGCGGTGTCGGCCAGTGCGTGTCGGAGCGGGTCGTGCCATCGCCCCGGCCAGACGAACAGTGCCGCCGGGATGCAGACGATCCCGGCCAGGACCCATCCGAGGAGCCGGTCGGGAATGGCCGACACGGGCGCCCGCTCGGACACCGGGAGCACGAAGGTCAACAGCGCGGCCGTGCTCGCGGCCACCGCCTGTGGACTGACGACACCGGCAAAGAGGATCAGGAACCCGGCGACCGCCATGCCCAGCACCGCCGCCACCGGGTTCGTCGAGCAGAGGGTGCCCACCGGGATGAGGACGAGGCTGCACGCGAACAGCACCGCATAGGCACGGGCCCGCACCCGACGTGGGCCACCGAAGTCGGTGAGCAGCAGCAACGAGACCGCGCCGAATACGGCGAACAGCGGCGTCTGGCGGTTGGACGTCCCGTAGACGGCGAGGGCGAACACGGCCGGTACGAACACGGCCGCCCGCACCGACCGCTTGAGCGCCCGCAGCCCGGGGTCCTTGGCGGTCAGCCACGCCCGGAGCCCTCCGCCCCCCGACTGCCGGGCGGGCGGATCCCGTTCGGTCGGGGCGGTGTCCACCGGGCGAACCTACCAAGGGCGTCCCGCCCGGACGCGGTCCGCCATGAGCAAACCGTCCGGGCTCAGGCGAGCAGGGGTAGGAGCCGGGCGCACAGTTCGGCCAGCTCGGAGGCGCACGACACGTAGACCGGGTCCTCCCCCCCGGCCGGGTCCTCCACGTCCTCCCACGCCTCCACCTCGACGTCGCCCAGACGAAGTGCCGCCAGCCGGTCGGCCAGCGGCTCCGGTCCGGGCGGCAGGTCGCGCACCAGGCGCTTGATCGACGCGGTCCGATGGGCCGCCTCGGGGTGCTTGCGGCGGATGTAGGACACGTGTTCCGCGGCCATGGCCAGGATCAGCACCGAGCCGTCGATGTCGGCCTCGGTGATCTGGTGGCTGCGGTGGCCGTCAGCCGAGAACCCGACCTCCTCGAGCGCGGCCCGGGTGCGACGGCTCATCGGCTGGCCCTCGATGACGTGGGTGCCGGCGGTCACGACCGGCAGCGGCCCGTCGCGCAGCATGGCGCCGGCCATCACCGACCGGGCGGCGTTGCCGGTGCAGAGGGTCACCAGGGTGACACCTCGCCTGTCAGTGGCTCCTGTCCACGCACCGTCGCTCGACACCGGGTCACGGTACCCGAAGGCGTCACCCCCGCCCAGATGAAGGTCGACGCCGGCCGCCGCGGGGTCCGGGCCGATCATCTGCGGTGTGCGGCGGCCGGCGGTCCAGCACCGTCAGGCCGGGAGGTGCCGTTCCCCGTGCGCATCGAGCGCCGTCAGTGCAATATCGAGGTGTCCGGTCCCGATCGCCCGAGGCGGCCGGTGCACGCATGCCCTCCGGTGCCACCCGCGTGCGATCGAGCACGAGCCGCGACGCGTGCACACCGGCGGTGCCGCCAACGAACGCCTCCTCTCCGAGGACGGTCCGTCCGGCGAACCGGACCGCGGACAGGAGCGCGGTCACCCACGCCGGCCCGAGGTGACCCCGGACGCGACGAGGCCCCCGCTCCCCCGAGGGGCAGGGGCCTCGTGCGGCTGCCGGAGGTGGGCTACTTGACGTGCACCCCGGAGATCGCCCGGCTGATGATGAGCCGCTGGATCTCGCTGGTGCCCTCGAAGATGGTGAAGGTATGCAAGGTCAATGCATTCTCCCTGTTCAGAGCGGTGTGTGGCGCAGGAATTCCGGTGTTGACGCCATGTACGCCCACTGAGGCCCACGAACTCCTCCATCCGTGCGCCGCAACCGGCGCGACGGCGCCTGGCGGTCACACCAACAACGGACACCATGGACGAGCATGATCTAGTCCCAGGACGAACACTCCGCAGGATCTGGTCGGGAGGTGGCGAATCGTCGAGATGGATCGGTGGGACCGACACGCGATCGAACTCCTGGGTCCCGGCTTCTTCGAGTTCAATCACGATGGCACCGGCAGATTCGGATTCATCACCGTCGAAGGTCGGATGGACGGTCGGCCCCTACATGCGGCCGGCAGCCCGGCCGTCGAGTTCACCTGGGAGAGATCCGACGAATGCGATCATGCCTGCGGTCGTGGCACCGTATCTCTCCAAGCCGACGGGTCCCTACGCTGCCACATCTACATCCACCGTGGCGAGGACTCAGCGTTCCGGACCGATCGAGAGACAGCCTCAGGGCGCCGCTGAAGGCTCCGACTGTCACATGTCTCAGGCAGGCAAGCGGCAGCATTCGTGGCAGGTCCAGTCGACCCGGAGTCCGATTCCAGGTCCTCCATCGAAGCGCTTCGAGGCTACGGGTCCAGGCCGTGTCCGCGTGTGCGGTCGCGTTGGAGGTCGTGAGCTCGGTCTACCCCACGTTCGCCGGTCCGCCCGATCTCCAGTGCTCCAGATCTCCAGATTCCTAGGCGCCACTGCAACTCATCGAACTGCCCGTCGTCGATGGGGAACTCGTCTCGACGGAGCCGAGGGAAGCGGTCGAGCATGTCGACGAACACCGCGGGACTGAACCCAGGATCCTTGGCCAGGGCCAGCTCGAACAGGCGCTCGAGCCCGAATCGTCGCTCGACAGCCATGAGATCCACCTAGTCCCTGGCTTCGGCCCTCCCGAATACGGCCAGCACCTTGTCCGCGGCCAGTTCCTCCCCCGACAGCATGGGGAACCCTGGACCCTGTTCGATCGGCAGAAGTCGCGCATCGGTCGCCAAGTCCAGTTCGGTGGCATCGTCGCCGCGGGTCGCCATCAGCCTCGTGAACCCCGAGTGCTGCAAGATCCGCTCGACCTCGAAGCCGGCATCGCGCAACGCCCCTTCCGCCGCCGGAGCCAATCGATCAACCGATTCCGCATCGAGTCCGAAGAAGTCAAGGTCCCGCGTCCCCCGGTCGACGTCGCCTCGAACGATGAGTGCCGCCCCGCCGGCCAGAGCGAAGTCTGCAGCCGCGGGTAGCCCCGCGACCAGCCGAGCCACCTCCAGCTGAATGTCGCTCAGCACGCCGGAGAAACGCCCCGATGCCGCTCGAACCAGTCGACCCATGCCCGACGGACCGCGGGTGGCAGCACGAGCTGGTCGAACATGTCCAACAGTTCGTCGGGGTCGACGAATCGTCTGACATCGTCGTCGGTGCCTTCGCGGAGGACCTGCTCGTAGACCCGGGACCGATCCATTCGGTCCGCCATGTCATACATGACAACGGGCTCACTCCAACGGATATGCAACGGCAGCTCGACTCGCCCGTCGACGCGTCCAGTCGCAACAAGATCGAGATCCTCCGGCACGGCTACGGGCCGTGAGGCTGGCCCCACCATGGATGATCGCCGACTCGCCATGTCCTGAGTCTAAGTTCCCCTTGCCCGAACACCTGCCCGCAGGAATACGGACACGCCGGCCGGCAGGGCCGGCCCTACGTCCCCCTCGCAGAAGCTCGACCATCGACCCAAGCCGCAATTGCTCTACCGGGAGCCAAGGCCAAGATTCCCGGCAGCCGGCTGTCGACCATCAGACGCGATCAAGCCCGATCATTCGACCGCTCGAGCAAGTGCTCAGTTTCATCCAAGGATTCTGGCCTCTGGCGCCTGGCGCCCCCTATTCGTGCGCTGCTAGCACCTATTCGTGCGCCGCTAGATTTCGGATTCATTGGCGGGCCGATCTGACCCAATCAGAGACAAAAGTCCAGTTCCGCTACTTGACGTGCACCCCGGAGATCGCCCGGCTGATGATGAGCCGCTGGATCTCGCTGGTGCCCTCGAAGATGGTGTAGATCTTCGAGTCGCGGTACCACCGCTCGACGGGGTACTCCCGGGTCAGAGTGTTGCGAGGACCAGGAATTCCGGTACTTGGACCACGGATGGCACCCACGGACCACGAATAGTCCAATTCCTGGTTCGCCGACCACGGCAACGCTGGCGCGGCTCACCACGTTCGGTCCATGCCCACGACAACCAATTATCAGCCTCCGCCGGCTCCTCCCGTTGGCCGGCTCTGGACTAACGCCGACGTGTGCTTGTTCCACGGACACGCAACTGTCAAGCGTCTGATGAAAATGCCTGGATTCCCCAAGCCTCTCCCGTGCCCCATGAGGGGTCGCCGGTGGCGGCCTGAAGACCACATCGCCTCTTGCGATTCACTGGCTGGGACGAAGCCGGTGCCGGCAACGGTCGCGCTCGCCGAGCTCGGCGTGGATGCCTATGCCGCCAAGTGGCACCTCGAGCGGAAGGCAGGGTGTCATGGCAAGAAAGCCTGACCCGTACGCAGATCCAGTTCGAGTCAGCTCTCGGAGCTACCCCAGCGGGGGGACGGTGTACCGGGCTCGGATCTACCCGGCGGGAGTCGTCACCGAGAACCCGAACGACCGCCAGGCGCTACCTCCGCTCGCCACTTGAACCGCCCCGGGATTCCTGGGTCGCACAATTCGCCAATCAGCCCCGCAAGGGAATAGCCCGATCAAGGGCCGTGGGGTCGAGAACAATCGGATGGCCGGGGCCCTACCGGAGCGAACGGCATGCCTGGTGCAACTCGCGGCGGGCAGTCTTCCCTTCAGATATCTCTGTGCTTAGCCGATGGATTCATCAAGGAAGGTGCCGAGCTGTCCCCGTTGCATCGCAAGGAGCAATCGTGCCTCTGCCCAAATCACGCGGAATCGGATCATCGTCGCAGACAGTCCCGGCTCTGATCGACGCCCGGCACATTCGCCACATTGCTGATGGCGGTTTCACGCTGATCGAGATGATGGTGGTTCTACTGATCCTCGCCATTCTCCTCGCCATCGCCATTCCGAGCTTCCTGGGTACGAGTCGCTCGGCCAACGGTCGCGTCGCCCAGGCCAACTCGAACACAGCGCTGCTTGCCTCTCAGACCCAGTTCTACACGTCGGGCCTGCAGTTCCAGCCGACGTCGACGATGACATCCTCGCTGGGGGCGATGCAGAAGAACCTGGCGTTCCAAGCGGGTGCATCAAGCAATCACAGTCAGGTCAGTGTCTACGTCGCGCCGAATCTGAACTCGATCATCATGGCGGTGCAGTCCAACTCGACCAAGGACTGCTGGTACACCATCATGAACGGGGCACCGGAACCACCGACTGCAGGCACCCCGTACCGCACACTTCCTTCCCCAGTTCTTGCCACGGGTACGTTCTTCGGGGAGGCCAAGGCTCCCGCCCGGGGTGCTGTGCCGACATGCAGTGCGTCAGCCGTGCTGTCGGCAACACCTGGATCGGTGGCCTACCAGCGCGGAAGGTTCCCCTCGCTCTAGAGGCTTGCGCCCTGAAGACGGAGAGCTCACGGGGAATTTCGTTGAAGGTCATGGTTCATGCCGGCTGAAGGTGGAGATCGCCCGTCGGCAGAGTGGACGCTTGCGGACGAGCGATGCCAGCGGAGCAACTGACTGATGTCGCTGCCGGTCGGGTGGGACTGGGGTGCGAGGGCAGGAGGCGGGTAGAAGGCCCGATCTCAACTGGAGCTGCCAACGGTACTCGGAGCAAGCGTCGTGACCCGCACCCGGCGACCCTGAGGCACAGTGTCACTGCTTGGGAACGCCCAGCCAGGGGGCATGAGCGTCCGGATAGCGACGGCCGTAAGGTTTGTCGGTGACCGACATCAGTGCCGCAGAAGCCTCGGACGACTTGGACGAACCCGTAGAGCGCGTCCCCTGGGAGGTCCCCGAGATCGCAACGGTGACGGTCCTTGTGGCGACTGGAGTATTGATGGCCGGCGGCCTCGCAGCAGGCATCGTGGCGAGTACTCCGTCCTACGGTGGAGGGACGCCCTTGCGAATCACTGCCAGCACTGCGATCAGCTTCGGCGCGACCTGGGCGGGACCCCTTCTAGCGATTGTCCTGCTCGGCGTCGTTGGACTGTGTTGGTGGCAGGCGGACGCGTGGTGTGCTGGGAGCGAGACTGGTGAAAAGCGCGACGACGTGAACGAGGCGGCCGGTCACGTTCGGCGTGCGCATCGAATCAGTCAGTGGACCCAGGTTGAGCTCCTACTTGTCTGTGCAGGTGCCGTGGCTCTCGTGGCTTCCAGCGCTCTGTTGTCCACCGGAGGGATCAGTGCCAACGCAGTAGACTGGGCCCGGATCATCGTTGAAGTGGCGAACCTCGTCGCCGCCCTCGCTGTAGCCGGAGTCGGTGTCTGGATTGGTCGGAAGGTCCCCGTGAATCGCGAATCCTCGAACTGAGCTGCACGCCTACCGGAACGGTCGGAACGTTCCGCTTCCGTCGTTACCGCTGTAATCTCTTTAGTCCGCTGCCGAGCCGGCCATCGGTACGGTGGAGCTACGCCGAGGGCAACGCAAGGATCATCGGCCACGACAATCCGAACGCAAGCACCCCAACGATGATGGCCGCCAGGGCGATGCCTCTCCTGGTCTCGCCGACGGCTCGTGTCCGCAACCGGTATGACGACATGACACCACCGACGATGCCGATGAGGGCCGGCAGCGAACTGATGGGTCCTGCGAAGATCAATGTCGAGAGGCCGACGGCGGGAAATAGTAGCGAGAAGAGCGCAAGCGGGCTGGTTCGGGAAGCAGGCATGACCTCCAATGCCGCCTCGCATTGACGTCCAATGTGTTCGAGCCCATGATCCCAGGTTGAGCCTGAGCCCACCTCATGCCAATGCTTCCGCCGTTCGGTTGGTTGTCGGATGCCACCGCCCCAGTCGTGCGGCAGTGCGACAGCTCGCGGCCAGCACGCCAGCCCTCGTTGGAAGCGCCGCCGTCCAGGCCGTATGGGGTACCCCTGGGGAACTCCTCGCCTACTTCCCGCCAAGACGATCCCAGCCGAACCAGATAAGGATCAGTGCCTCAGCGGCAATCGCCCAATACCAACTCTCCGTTGCCACACTCACGATGGCTACGGCCACGATGAGGAGCGTGAACGCCCCGAGGACCACGAGTCGTCTTGGCATGGAGCGCGTTCGACCTGAGCTCACTCGACCATCACCTCGGTCGCCGAGGAGAGTAGACCGCCCTCTCGAACACCCGCCACGATTCCGGCGACAAGAGCAACACCGGCCAGCGCGAAGGACGTGACGGAGAACGCATGATCGACGGCTCCCGGTGAAGCAGAACCGCCGCCGGCCTGGTCGAAAACGAGCCCAGTGACAGCCAGGCCCAGTGACGTTCCCATGCCGCGGGTCATGTTGAGCACACCAGACGCCACTCCGGCCTGATCCGGTGGGACCGAACCCATGATCGCCGCGTTGTTCGGCGGCGTGAAGGCACCCATGCCGATCCCGATGACGCCCAGCAGCAACAGGAACGGACCGGTCGCCGGGCGGAGCGCCGCCAGGGCCAGAAGGCCTCCGGTGACGCAGGCCATTCCTGCCACCGTCAGGGGACGGGCCCCGACACGATCGGCCAATCGACCGGCGAATGGGGCCGTCGCTCCGAGCGCCAGCGGCATGACCATCAGCTCAAGTCCGGATCTACCGGAGCCGAGCCCGACGCCCCGCTCGAGGTAGAAGGGTACGAGAAACAGCACGCCGAACATCACCAGATAGGACAGCAGGCCGCTGGTGATGCCGGCGCTGAAGCGCGACTGGTGGAACAGCCGGAGATCGAGCATCGGCTCGGGGCACCGTCGTTCGCGGACGATGAAGGCGCCGAAGAGGGCCGTTCCGCCCACGAGGAGGCCGAGGATCGACGGCGAGGTCCAGCCCCGGGCGTTGCCGAAGGAGACTGCGGCGAAGAGTGCGACGACGGCGGGGAAGAAGAGAGTGAACCCCTGCCAGTCGAAGCGAACCCGGTCCTGGAGGTGGCGACTCCGGGGGATCAACAGGATGCCGGCGACCATGCCGGCGATGCCGAACGGCACGTTCACGAAGAAGATGAGCCGCCACCCGCCGGCGGCAAGGAGGAAGCCGCCCACCGTCGGACCGAGTGCCAGGCCCACCGCCTGGGCGGCACCCTGTATACCGATCGCCTTGCCGAGTGAAGGCTTGGGCACGGCGAGGACGACGATGGCGATGCTGTTCGCCTGGAGCAGTGCTGCGCCGACCGCTTGGAGTGCCCGGAAACCGATCAGCCACCCGAGTCCGGGGGCGAGCCCACAGAGCGCAGACCCGATGATGAAGATGCCGAATCCGTAGACGTAGAGGAGCTTGCGCCCCCACATGTCGGCGAAGCGCCCGACGGCCACCACCGTGGCGACGAGCACGAGGAGGTAGCTAAGGCCAACCCAGGTGACGGCGCCGACACTGGAGTGGAAGGTCCGCTGGAGGGTCGGGAGTGCGACGGTCACGATGCTGGCATCGAGTTGGCCCATGAAGGCGCCGATGCATACGGTGCCAACCGCGAGCCAGAAGGAGGAAGCTCGGTTCCTGATGCGTTCGGGCCGCCTCGGCTCGATGAGCAGTCGCTGCCATCCAACCGGGGGTGGGACTGTGACCTCGACGTCGTCCACCGATCCAGAATGACGTACCGCTATCAAGAAGTCGAATAGAGAGTTCTGTTCAATCCGATAAAGTCTTCCTATGGATACGAACCGCCTGCGCCACTTCGTCTCCGTCGTCGATCACGGAGGTTTTACTGCGGCATCCAAGGCCGGCTTCGTATCCCAGCCGGCGCTCTCGCTCGCCGTCAAGGAACTCGAACGCGAACTCGGAACACCGCTATTTGCACGTGTGGGCCGGGGAGTCCGATTGACCGCAGCCGGAACCGCACTCCTCGGTCCGGCTCGCCAGGCACTGCGTGACATTGAAACTGGCCGGGCGGCAGTAGCCGCAGTCACCGGGGTCGTGGCAGGCTCCGTCAGCGTGTGCAGCCTGCCCACCCTTGCGGCCGACCCGTTGGCCGGGCTCGTCGGCCGGTTCCGCCGCCATCATCCAGGTGTCCGCGTCGATCTGGCGGCACCCGAGGACAGTCGGGACCTCTACGATCTGGTGGAGAATGGGACTTGCGAACTCGGACTTACCGACGCGCTCCACGTTCCTGGATCGTTCGAGTCCATCGATTTCGGCTCACAGTCATTGGTGTTCATCCACCCTCCGGGCACGCCGCCCTCGGGTGCAGCTGATGGAGCCGATGTGGGGGTCCGCGACGACACTCCTCTGGTAGCGGCACCTGAGGGCACCTCCACCCGCCGGTTGCTCGAGGAGCAGTTGGGTTCTCTCGGGATCACGCCGATCCTGGCGGTGACTTCGGCGCAGCGGGAAGCCGTCATTCCGCTTGTGCTGGCCGGTGCCGGTGCCGCACTGGTGCCCGAGACACTCGCCCGATTCGCCGAGCAGTTCGGAGCCGTCGTCTCGAGACCGGAGCCTCCGGCGATCCGACGACTCGCCCTGATACACCGGTCGGGCGGGTTGTCACCCGCTGCGGCCCGCTTCTGCGAGTTGGCCGAGCCAGTGGCATCCACGGGCGCGACGGGGAATGCACCGGTTCAAGCTCGACCCCAGCGTTGTTTCTAGACTCACGTCCGCCCAGCCTTGACGCGGTGGGAGTGGTGGAAGTCACCGCCGTCGGAGTCGATCGGTCGGTCGGTTGCGACCCCATCCCCGAAGGGCCTGGCTGAGACTTCATGGCAGATGCTGCGCTCAATTCGAAGCGTTTGGAGGTCCGGATGGGGTAGCTCACTCCGCACCAGTTATCGGCTCCAGTCGACTTAGACCTGATGCAGGAGTACCGGGCAAAGAGAGGCGACTTCTCCCCGGTGTTCCAGACCATCACGAGCGCCGGCAACCTCTGGGGAAGGCGCCAACTCGGCATCACGTCCGGGATCACTGATTCCCAGATCGCGGCTGACATCGCACAGAAGTGCACGGCGTACCTGACGCCAACCACCACGACCACGAGTGCCCCGGCGCTGGTGAAGATCAGCCCTCTCACGGGCTCGAAGCCAGCATTGACGCCGACTGGCTTTGGGGAAGTGACGTTGCCGGATGTCGGCGGGGGTACCCAGGCCGGCATCGTCGCACAGGTCACCGAGTTGATCGGGGCTCCCACGGCCACGGTCACCGGACAGTGTGGCTCCACAGGTGGCAATCTCCGCTTCGTCGAGTGGAGTGACCTCCCTCTCGAGTTCAATACCACCGGCGGATTCGTAGGCTATGCATATACACCCGGTCCAATGTCCGGGACGCTGCCGACCTCGATCCCACCGAGCCTGAACTCAGCGCTGAAAACGAACGGGATCACGCTTGGTTCCACCATGGCTCAGCTCACGAGTGCCTACCCGAACATTTAGCAGGCGAGCGGGCCAACCGGAGGCGTTCGCACAACCACGCTCGACAACAACAGCTCGCTGATGTTCGCCACCACCTCCACCGCGCCGACTGGCATCGCCAATGAGATCTTCACCGGCGAGGTGCTGACGTGCCCGACTGCGTAGGACTGCGTAGGGCGCTTGGGATGGAGCTCGGAGGGTCGCCGTGGGCCCTCTCGCTGGAATCCTGAGGTGTTGGAATCCTGGCCAGGTCGCCCGGTGAACAGACAGTCACAGTGTGCTATCACGGCAGAGCAGTGAGCCAGCACCCCCGACCGTCGGCTAGGGGTGCTGGCTTGGATTGCAGCCCTGGTCTCAGCCGTTCTGACCGTCCGGAGTCACCCAATGGCTTCGGGGCGCCTCCGGAAGAGACGCCCTCCTGGGACCAGAAACGAGGACCCGAAACGAGGACCAGAATAGGGACCAGGTACTCATGTGTGGGCCACGGGGCTCTGAGACCGGTACGCGCGCCATGACGCGAGTGCATGGGCAAACGCCCAGGTGGGCTACTTGACGTGCACCCCGGAGATCGCCCGGCTGATGATGAGCCGCTGGATCTCGCTGGTGCCCTCGAAGATGGTGAAGATCTTCGAGTCACGG